>MDTB01193210.1_pt1 | contig 10592 bp, 10 predicted proteins | sample 811161 | NCBI WGS metagenome assembly MDTB01 (sample SAMN05326650, study PRJNA326480) | marine metagenome | isolation source: seawater | place: Mediterranean Sea | collected 2009
CGACGTGCGGTCGATATGATTGAAGCAAATGCTCTATTTATACATCTCAATCCTCTACAAGAAGCGGTTCAACCAGAGGGAGATAGAAATTGGTCTGGAATTCTCAAGAAACTAGAAAAGCTAATATCGGAGATTGGTGTCCCGGTAGTTGTAAAAGAAATTGGTGCGGGCTTATCTGCAGAACTTGTCAGGAAACTTCTTGCTATAGGCGTATCCGCCGTTGATGTTGCGGGCGCTGGAGGTACAAGTTGGAGTGAAGTAGAAGCTAAACGGCAAACCGACCCCCTTATTAGAAAAGTTGCGCACAGCTTTGCTGGTTGGGGAATTCCAACTGCGTATTCTTTAGTAGAGGCGCGTCGAGAGGCGGGCAATGTGCCGGTTTTTGCTAGCGGAGGGCTGAGAACAGGCATTGATATAGCGAAGGCAATTCGGCTCGGGGCGTCGTTATGTGGCGTAGCTGCTCCGGCGCTGGGCCCAGCCGACAATGATACCGAAACAGCAATGAAGCACCTAAAATCTTTGATAGAAGAATTAAGAATTGCGGCCTTTTGCACAGGGTCTGGATCCATAAAAGATTTAGTTAAAGTTCCTATGCGGCGAGTTAATGATTGGTCGATTGTTGAATTTTAATCGCTTGTGAAGGCTATAAATTTTTGATGCCTGACCTCAATTTATAAGGAAGAGTTATGGTTGTTCCGCCTCAACCAGTTCGTAAGCCCGGGACTAGAGCGCCTCGTCCTAGGGATGCAGCCACCCTCATAATTTATCGAATGAGTGACAAAAAAATTGAGGTTTTAATGGGCGAGCGACACCACAAGCATAAATTTTTGCCTCAACGGTATGTATTCCCAGGAGGACGAGTTGATCCACAAGACAGCAGGGTCAGAAGCGCTACACCTTTAATGCCCCATGTTGAGGAATTACTCACACGGCGCGCTACCCCAGCACGTGCCCGTGCGCTAGCGGCAGCGGCGGTTAGAGAAACATTTGAGGAGACTGGCCTAGTTATCGGGAAGCCCGACGCAGAGCCGTTTCGTTCAGTTCCAAAGAATTGGCAAACATTCTTTGATGAAGGTGTAGCACCTTGTTTTGAAAACCTGAGATACATTGCACGCGCTGTGACCCCTGCGTGGAGACCCATACGTTTTAACGCACGTTTTTTTATGATTGATCAACAATTTGTAAAAGGGCAGCTTGGAGGCGATGGTGAACTTTTAAATTTAGTTTATGTTCCTTTGTCCGAAACTAAGGAATTTGAGTTGCCGCTTATTACTACACGGGTATTAGAACTTGTTGAAGACCTAGTGCTAACTCCTCCCAATTTAAAGAAGAGAATGACTGTTATAAACTTTAAACATAACGGAAAATTTCATGAAATGTTTAATGAGTAACTAGAGTATTCATATGGCGCTTAGCGGGACACTAATTTTAGTTGGCGTTTGAAAATTGATAGGACGGCTGAGAGATCTTTGCCTCTTTTTAGCGATGTTCCGGCTGAGCCGACCTCATAATCGCCATTACGGTGCGTGCCTTTAGCATATTTTGAGATGGTAAAAACAGGAAGAGTTCCTGTTTCTCGGTAAATTGAAAAGGCAGACATTCCGTTGCCATGGTCAATTGCGTAGTCTTTCCATTCACCACTTATAACGCGTTTACTATAGTGCGATAAAAGCTGATTTAGTTCGTTTTTCGTAAAATATACCACTGACGAATCTTTACGTTTAAATTCATCTAGCAGAACCACCTTCGGTGTCATCCCAATTAATACTCCACACTTATTCGCTTCTCTGCCTTAACCTGATTATATTCATTATATTTGATCTCAGTCTAGTTATCCAAATTTCATATCTATTTTGAATTTGGGTGTTTGCCTTGCCGTCCTGGCATGTTTATCCTGGCGCCGCTTTTATACATTTTAGTACCAGTTGCTAGGAGTTTGATGTGGGAGATATTTTTCGCGAAATCGATGAAGAACTGCGTCAGGAGCGGTTTGAGAGGCTTTGGCAGCGTTATGGTAAAGTTGTTATCGGTGCAGCTGTAGCTATTATAGTTGCCGTAGGAGGTTTTAAGGCATTCCAGCATTATCAGATAGAACAACGTGAGACGCGGAGTGCTCAATATGCATCTGCCTTAAAATTTGTAGCCGCGGGTAAATCTACCGAGGCAGAAGCATTATTTAGTAATCTAAGTGAGGACGCTGGCACAGGTTACGCCGTGCTATCGCTCTTTCAGCAGGCTGCCATAAAGGCAAATGCTGGTGATGTGCTTAGTGCTGTAAAACTTTACGACCAGATTAATACTGATAATACCGTCGCTAAATCTTTGCGCGAAGCGGCGATAATATTCAGCATTTCGCGCCAGCTTGATCTTGGAGATATCGCCCACAACAATCTTGAAAATAGGTTGAAGCCCTTAATTAGTGAGAAGGGACCTTGGAGACATTCTGCTCTTGAGTTAAGAGGACTTCTTGCATTACAAACTGGCGATCTATCAAGTAGTCGAAAGATGTTTGCGGAGATCTCCGATGACCCTGAGGCGTCTGCTAATATGAGAACGAGAGCGTCTCAGATTCTTGCAGTTATTGGTAAGTAACTAAAGATATTGCAGCGCATTATGGTTAGAGTCTTTCTGATAATTTTTATATCTTCATTGATCAGCGGTTGCGGCGGCTGGTATGGAAAACAATCTGCCAAACCTTTGTCTGGTAAACGTATTTCGGTAATGTCACTGGTACAGTCTCTCAAACCTGACCCACAACTTACAAATGTTGTTGTTCGTTTGCCTCCTCCCGTAAAGAACCAAAACTGGGCGCAGGCGGGAGGGCGGCCAAGCCATGCGATGCATCATCTCTCTGCAGACGGGGACCTTAACCGGTTATGGGAAACAAAAATTGGCACTGGTAGTAGCAGTGATACACAACTAATTACAGAACCGGTTATATCTAATGGCCGAATTTATACAATGGACGTTAGAGCGACTGTTCGTGCCTTGGAAGCGGAAACGGGTCGTACATTATGGCGGGTAAATATTTCTCCTAAGGGTGAAGATGATGAGAATTTGGGCGGAGGTCTCGCAGTTTCGAACGGCAAATTATTCATTACAACCGGTTTTGCAAAGGTTGTAGCACTGGATTTACAAAATGGTAATGTCGTATGGAAGCGTACCCTGAATGGGCCCATAAGGGCTCCGCCAACAAGTTTTAAAGGGCGTGTATTTGTTGTCACCATTGCGAACGAACTGCATGCTTTAAATGAGACTAACGGTCAGACTTTGTGGACCCATATTGGGATTGCGGAGATGACAGGGCTCCTGGGAGGCGCGGCGCCGACAGCACACGAATCTATCGTTATAGGTTCTTACTCCTCTGGAGAAATTTTTGCATTACGGATAGAAAATGGACGTGTAATTTGGTCGGATTCACTTACTGCGATCCGACGGTCTAGTCCGATTTCTTCTTTGGCACATATTCGTGGCCGCCCGGTAATTGACAATGGACAAGTCATAGTTACTGCGAATAGTGGCAGAACAATTTCGATTAATCTTCGGACTGGTGACCGGATTTGGGAGAAAAGAGTCGGTTCTATTAATGGTCCCTGGATCGCGGGGGACTTTATTTATGTTCTTTCTGAGCTTGGGGAATTGATTTGTTTGTCTAGGCGAACTGGGGGTGTCCGTTGGGTTAGTCAATTGCAAAGGTACGAAGATGAAAGAGGTCAAGAAGGACCAGTCTTTTGGACAGGACCAGTTCTTGCAGGGGATCGTCTCCTTATCGGTGGGAGCCATAAAGAAGTTTGGTCCCTTTCACCTTATAATGGTTCTATCTTGGGAAGGATAAAGGTGTCCGGACCTGTTTTTATCCCGCCAATTGTAGCAAATAATACAATTTTTATATTGTCCGATAATGCGCGACTTTTAGCACTTCGTTGAAGATATGGAATTTAGGTTGGCAATTCTCGGACGACCAAATGTCGGGAAATCAACGCTTTTCAATCGATTTTGTGGCGGTAGAGAGGCGATTGTTGATTCAGCTCCGGGTGTGACTAGAGACCGCCGTTTCGGTAATGCATCTTTAGGCGATCTGAGGTTTGAAGTTATAGATACCGCAGGTTTTGAAAAAACTCCCGACGGTAAAACCGAAAGTGCAATGCAAAAGCAGACGCATTTGGCGATATCTGACGCGGATGCAGTGCTGTTGCTGGTCGATGCCCGAGCGGGGATTACTCCTATAGATCAACACTTTGCCGATTTTTTACACAAGATCTCGATACCTGTCATTTTGGTTGCTAATAAATGTGAAGGAAAGATTGGAATTACAGGCCTTTATGAAGGGTTTGAACTTGGCTTTGGTGAGCCGATTGGGATATCGGCTGAGCACGGAGAAGGGCTCGCCGATCTTTATGAAGTAATTCAGCCTTTAATTAGTCTTAAACAGGAAACTGTTGCAGAAGCAGACGATGGTCTTAGTAAGAGAGAAAAACCTCCGTTACAAATGGCAATTGTAGGTAGACCGAATGTGGGAAAATCGACGCTGTTGAATAATCTACTACAAGAAGATCGGGTGATAACGGGTCCCGAGCCGGGTGTTACACGCGATTCAATTTCCGTAGATTGGAATTGGGAAGGGGAACCTATAAAGTTATTTGATACGGCAGGATTAAGGCGGAAGTCTCGCGTTAAAGAAAAAATCGAACAGCTTTCTGGAGCAGACACTTTTCGGGCAATTAAGTTTGCTCAAGTTGTTGTGCTTGTCCTAGATGGAACGGTGATGGCTGAACGTCAAGATCTCGCAATAGCTGAACACATTGTTGAAGAGGGCAGGGCGCCTATTATTGCTGTTAATAAATGGGATCTTGTGAATGATCGAGTGATGGCAGTTAAAAAACTTAAGGACAGGCTCGAGAGATCGCTCCCGCAAGTTCGAGAGGTGCCAATAGTGAATATGTCGGCTCTTACAGGAGCTGGTATTGATTGCTTAATGCTCGCTGTAAAAAATGCTTTTGGAATATGGGGAATTAGACTACCGACTGGCCCGTTAAATCGTTGGTTGCAAGATATTATCGATCAACATCCCCCACCATTGTCAAAGGGACGAAGGTTGCGGCTTCGTTATATTACCCAGGTAAAAGCCAGGCCCCCGACCTTTGCGGTTTTCGCCAGCCGGCCTTCGGAGTTTCCGGAATCTTACCGTAGGTATCTTGTAAATAGCTTGCGAGAAACTTTTGGTCTTGATGGTGTGCCCATACGTCTGAACTTACGCGGCGGTAAAAATCCATACGTAAAGGAAAGTTAGAAGTTATTATAATTTTCGGCGTTCACAGTTCTCGAATGAAACAAACAAGTATGCTCTCCTAATTTAACAAATACCTCTGTGATTTCTTCTGGTTTGGGAAGAGACATTGGGTTTTCACCAGGATAGGCTGAAGCTCGCATTGCGGTTCTTACAGCCCCTGGATTAATTAAATTTATTTTTAGAGAAGTCCCAGCCATCTCTTCTGCCCATGTTTTTACCATAGATTCAAGCGCAGTCTTAGTAATTGCGTAACCACCCCAGTAGGCACGCCCACCCGCTACACCAGAGGTTACAAACATCGCACGGCCGGAGTCTGAAGCAAGTAAAAGTGATTGAAGCGATCGAATAAGTTGCCAGTTGGCAGTAAGGTTTACCTTGATAAGCTCTTGCCAATCATCTGGTTCAATTTGAGGTATCGGTGTTATTTCGCCGAGAATTCCAGCATTACCGACTAGAATATCTAACTTGCCGAAACGTTTAGAAATTGCGGGCCCTAATTTTTGGATTTCGTCTTGATCCTTAAGATCCAGCGGAACCAAAGTCGCTTTAGATTGGCCGTTAGAGGCGGCTTGGATTGCATCGTCAACTTCCTCAAGCCCAGCAATTGTTCGCGCGGTTAAAATAACTTGAGCTCCTTCGTCGGCGTATTGTTTTGCTACAGCCGCCCCAATCCCGCGAGAGGCACCTGTAATTAAAGCGACACGCCCTAGAAGTCGTTTTGTCAGCCGAGGCATTTTGCCTAACTTAGGTTAGATAAAAAGGAGAGTTGGGGTGTAGTTTGACCCCCATCACGGTCTATTAAACTAACTGGATATTCGCCAGTAAAACATGCATCACAATATTGTGGTGTTTCCCTATTTCTTTCATTTAATCCCATCGCCCGATATAGACCTTCTATTGAAACAAACGCTAATGTATCTGCTCCCATAAATTTACGCATTTGATCGATAGAATTTTGTGCAGCTAAAAGTTCTTCTCTCTCTGGTGTATCTACCCCGTAGTAACAAGAATGGGTGGTAGGGGGACTAGCAATGCGCATGTGAACTTCTTTTGCTCCCGCATTTCGCATCATCTCTATTATTTTTACTGATGTCGTCCCACGAACGATACTGTCATCAACTAAGACGACACGTTTGCCCCCTATAACAGCCCGGTTAGCGTTATGCTTGAGTTTTACCCCTAAATGCCGAATGTGATCTGCAGGTTCAATAAATGTACGCCCAACATAATGGTTACGAATTATGCCAAGTTCGTAGGGCAGTCCGGTTTCACTAGCATATCCCATTGCACTTGGGACGCCAGAATCAGGAACAGGAATAACGACATCCGCTTCAACGTTACTTTCGCGGGCAAGCTCTGCGCCAATTCGTTTTCGAGACTCATAAACACCCGACCCATCTACGATGCTATCAGGACGCGCAAAATAAACATATTCAAACACACAGAGTCGAGAGGGTGTCCAGCTGAAGGGTTTGAGACTGGTGAGCCCATCTTTGTCGATAACAATTACTTCACCTGGTTCAACATCCCTTACGAAATCTGCTCCTATAATATCGAGCGCACAACTTTCAGAAGCCAGAACGTGTGCACCATCTAAGAATCCTAAGACAAGGGGACGAACTCCCATTGGATCCCTGACACCGATCATTTGATTGTTGGTCATGGCTACTAGGGAATAGGCACCTACTACGCGCTTTAGGGCATCGATGAGTCGGTCGATGACTACCTCTTGATCACTAATTGCAATCAAATGAATGATTACTTCTGTATCACTTGTCGATTGGAAAAGGCAGCCTCGCTTTACGAGGTCGCGATGTAAAATCGACGCATTTGTTAGGTTTCCGTTATGGGCAAGAGCAAAGCCCCCCGATTCATACTCTGCAAATAAAGGCTGAATGTTCCGCTGAGCGGTTCCCCCGGTTGTTGAATAGCGGTTATGTCCAACAGCTAGGGTTCCGGGTAAACGTTTTATCACCTTTTCATTACTAAATATATCGCCAACGTGCCCTGGGGCACGATGACCATAAAATTGTTTGCCATCATAGGTCACTATACCCGCAGCTTCTTGACCACGATGTTGGAGAGCGTGCAATCCTAAGGCGGTTAGGGCAGAAGAGTCCTTATGTCCATAAACGCCGAAAACACCGCACTCTTCGCGCAACTTATCGTCATCCAACGCATGCGAGTATAGTGAGTTGTTTGCTGTAGACATTATTGTTGACCTTTAAACAGGCGGTCCATTTCGCGCCTTTCCTTTTGGTTGTAACCTTCACGTTTCTTGTTTGTGGTTTTTTGTGTGCCAGGTTCCACAAGTTTTTCAAAGCGTTGCTTTAACATTTTTGAAGTTTCTTCTTGTGTTGTCGGAATGAACCGTAACTTCGCCGGCGCAAGCCTTTGCAGCTGCGCGGCCCCCCATCTTAAAAAAGGACGAGATTTGGCTTCTTGAATCCATTGTGGTTGTTTTGCAACTTCTTTTGGTAAATCCATTGCCCAGATCATGCCAATATAGCTCAAAGAAACAATTATTGCACCAAGCCCCAATCCAAATATTAATCCAATTGTTCTATCAAGTGTACTCAATGCACTAGCACGGACCCGACTTCCAATTGTATGACTGATTATTGTAAAAACAATTAGTGAGCCAATGAAAACCGTTAAACCGGCGATACCATCAGCCAAAATCTCTAAAGAAACCCACTGTCTGGCTAGCGGTTGAACATAGTGAAAAAGATAAATTGTTGAAAAAATTGCTCCCACCCAACCTAGCAGAGCTAAAACAACGCGGACAAAACCCATTGAAAAGGCCATCAATCCAAATAACGCTGTACAGCCTATAACGGCAATATCTAAGAAATTCATGCGGTGATAATCCGACTGCCAAGGTTTTCTGAGTTAGCTGAAAGAAGTCTAATAAGATCTTCAATATGCTCAATTTCTTGCGAACGAAAATTAGCAACTGTTCGCGGTTTTTTCTTCTTGTCTACTCCAGGCGTGAAAGCCTGCGTAAATCCTAGTTTTTGAGCTTCTTTAAGTCTTAAATCTGATTGTCCAACGGGTCTAACCTCTCCAGAAAGTCCTATTTCTCCAAAGACTACAGAATCAGGTGGCATTGGTTCATCGTTTTGTGCCGAGATAAGAGCGGCGGCAACAGCTAGGTCTGCTGCTGGTTCCGTTATACGTAATCCACCAGCAACATTGAGGTATACATCCCTACCGACGAATGAAAACCCACATCGTGCTTCCAAAACCGCAAGCACCATTGAAAGACGTGCCGTATCCCATCCTACTACGGCGCGACGCGGTGTTCCGAGTGCGCTCGGAGCCACTAGGGCTTGAATTTCGACTAAGACAGGGCGGCTACCTTCGGTACCTGCAAAAACAGTCGCCCCACTTACGTTACCCCGTCTCTGAGCCAGAAATAGGGCAGAAGGATTTTTAACTTCTACTAAACCAGCCTCGGTCATTTCGAACACACCAATTTCATCAGTTGGCCCAAATCTATTTTTAATACCGCGAAGTATACGAAACTGGTGGCCGCGATCTCCTTCAAAGTAAAGGACTGTATCGACCATATGTTCTAAAACTCTAGGACCAGCAATTGCTCCTTCTTTAGTTACGTGTCCAACCAGAAGTAGGCTGAAGCCTCTTCGTTTTGCTACTCGAATAAGCTCTTGGGCACTAGTACGTACTTGCGAAACTGTTCCTGGCGCTGAATCAAGAGAATCGACAAACATAGTCTGTATAGAATCAATAACAACAATACCTAAATTTGCTGTTTTCTCGAGTGTAGTAATTAGATCTCGGACATTAGTTGCAGATGCCAGAGATACGTCTCTATCGATCAACCCTAGACGGCGGGCTCGGATTCTCACTTGGTCAATAGATTCCTCACCGGAGATATAAATACAGTCTGTACTAGCTGAGAGCATGCCAACGACTTGAAGTAAAAGTGTCGACTTCCCTATTCCGGGATCCCCGCCTACCAAGGTCGCAGAGCCCGGGATAATGCCACCGCCACAAACCCGATCAAATTCTTTTAAATTGCTTATAAGTCTGGACGTTTCAATAGATATCCCGTCGAGTTGGACGAGCTCAATTACATGACCCTTTGCTCTTCCAACTCCTCTAGGAATTACTTCAGAATTGGTTTCTGCAACTAAGGTATTCCATTCGCCGCAGCTATCGCATTGCCCAGCCCATTTTCCATAGGTGGTGCCGCAGCTTTGGCACGTAAAGATAGTTTTTCTTTTAACCAAAATACGCGCCTTTTCTATAAAAAAAGGAGGATAGTCTCTTCATCAGTCAGTACCAATAGAAATTTCGGAGAGTCCCTTGGCATCGCCTTTAATAAATTTTTTTAAGACCTCGTTTCTGGTTTTGTCGATATCTGATGCAGGACCCATCCAAATAATTTTTCCTTTAGAAATCATAGCAATTTTATCACCAATTTTTCGGGCGCTTTCCATGTCGTGAGTAATCGACAAAGCGGTTGCCTTTAGGCGTTTGACACAATCAACGATGAGATTGTTGATTACGTCGCCCATGATAGGGTCAAGGCCAGTTGTGGGTTCGTCAAAAAAAAGTATTTCTGGTTCGGTGGCAATTGCGCGGGCCAATCCCACTCTTTTATGCATCCCTCCTGATAGTTCTGCGGGTGCTAAAAATCCGATATCTGGCTTTAACCCAACATCTCTTAATTTTTCAAGGGCGATTTCCTGTGCTTCTTTCCTCTTGATCCTCCTGCCTTGAATTAGACCAAATGCAATATTTTCCCATACGGTTAAACTGTCGAAAAGCGCCCCGTTTTGAAAAAGCATTCCAAATTTTTTTAAGGTCTTTTCGTTTTCTGGCCCATTCATTCCAACCGTTTCTTTGCCGTCAATTTTTATACTGCCGCTATCTGGGTTAAGAAGGCCAATAATATTTCTCAATAATACGGACTTGCCGACCCCCGATCTGCCTATCACAACCAGGGATTCACCCTCAGAGATATCTAAGTCAATACCATTTAAGATGGTATTGGCATTGAAGCTTTTATAAAGCCCCCTAATCCGAATTTTTTGGTATTTATCTGCCATTATCCGAGGGCAAAAAATAATTCAGTAATGATGTAATTGAATGCAAGAATCAGTACCGATGAAGAAACCACTGCATTAGTTGTTGCGGCTCCAACACCTTGAGCACCGCCCCGAGAATGGTATCCGTGATAACATCCCATGAGTGAAATAAGGAATCCAAATATAGCTGCTTTTACGAGCCCTGAAATCACATCCATAGGTTTAAGTATATCCCAAGTCCTTTC
>MDTB01018831.1_pt1 | contig 10591 bp, 10 predicted proteins | sample 811161 | NCBI WGS metagenome assembly MDTB01 (sample SAMN05326650, study PRJNA326480) | marine metagenome | isolation source: seawater | place: Mediterranean Sea | collected 2009
AAACGCATTTATTAAATAATGTTATATAAATTCTTATATTATTAATTTAATTATAATGAAATGAATCAATTTAATTAGTATGTTTATTAATTCTACATCTCTAATAATACCTACAAAAGACAGATTTGAATTTATAAAAAAACTATTTAAAACCTTGGGATCAAACATAAATCATTTTGATGAAATTATAATTGTTGATAGTTCTTCAAAAATTAATCGTGACAGAATTTCAAATTTTGTTACTAATTACAAAAATACTAAAATCATTAAATCTTTACCTTCCACATCCTTACAAAGGAATATTGGTATGAGGTATGCGCGAAAAAATAACAAATATATAATGTTCTGTGATGATGATGTAATTTTTAAAAAGGATGCATTTAAAGAAATGAATGAATGTATAAAAACAAATCCAAGACATATTGGTTTTGGTTTTAATTTAATTGAAAATAAAAAAAAAAATTATTTTGATAAACTTAAAAAAAATGAATTTTTTGTTAAAAATAGTCTTTACCATAAAGATCCAGGCATTGTTTGTAAAAATGGTTGGCATACAAATAATTCTAATTTAAAAAAAAATTATGATGTTATGTGGTTAAGTACTCAAGCAAGTATTTTTAAAAAACAAAAAATTAATAATATTTTTTTTGATACTGGATTGGGTAAATATAGCTATTTAGAAGATTTATTCTTCAGTTTCAAATTGAGTAAAAAAGGTAAATTAATTATTTGTTCTAGATCAAAATATACTCATCCAAATTTGATCGAGAGGACAAATATTGAATTTGGAGTCCAAGAAGTTACAAATAGATACAAGTTTGTAAAACAGAATAAATTAAATATTAGAAAATTTTATATAACAATTGCAATGAAGTGCTTATTAAATATTCCCAAAATTATACTTGGAAAAATAAAATTTGTTAATAAATTTTTAGGAAATATCATTGGAATTTACCTATGCTTAATAAAAAAATAAAACAAATTATAACCATTATAATTTCTCCATTTATATTTTTATTTGCAATTGAATTTGTTTTAAGAATATTTATTTTTATAGTTACAACCAACTCAGGAATTATTTTCTATGGAATAAATAAAAATATTAGTTTAAGTTTACATAGTATTTTAAAGGGGGAGTTTTATATTACAAATAACCATAAAATAATTAAGCAAAATATAATTAATAATTTAAAACAAAGTGATCAGGTTTGGATTTTTGGAGGCTCGACTTCAAATAAAGGTTTCTGTGATAGCAAAAATCTCTCGTGGGTAGATTTTTTAGATATAGGTCTTACAAAAAAAAATTTTTCGAAAAATGGAATAAACAGTAATTTTTCTATTGATATATTTGTAAATGAACTTGAAAAAAATGAAAAACCTAAAATAATTATATGGGCCAACAAAGTTAACGAAATATTATACATAAAGAGAAATTCAAACCAAAGAAATAATATTTTTTATTTAATTAACTCCATTAAAAAAACATTAAAGTCAAATTCTGTATTTTTTTATTTGTTTGACGAAATCTTACTGAGATTATTCGATAAAATGGGAATTAATATAAGATTTGAAAAAAATAATTTAACAAATAAAGATTTTCAGTTATCAGCAATGAACTATTTTGAAAATACAAAATTAGCCATTGAGCTAGCAAAAATTTATGATATTGAAAAGTTTTTTATTGTTTCGTTGTTTAATCAATTAAATTTAAATAATTTAGAAACAAAATTTTATGATTATTATTCTAAAGTGGTATTCGATTTAATTAGGTTAAATAAAAACGTTAAATATATAGATACTAAACTATTTTTAAGACCTGAGGAAAAAAAACAAAATTTATTTTGTGATTCAATGCACCAAAATTTCAGGGGCAAGATAATAACTGCAGACATAATATCAAATAATATAAATGATAGATAATAAAATTATTAATTATTTAATAATATTTTTATTCATCGGAATGTGGGGATCTATTGGATCAGATCCTAATAATTTTTTATTAATATTTCAAAATGGAAAACTTTATAATTTGAATATCTTTAATTTTGAAATTCAGCCTTTAATAAATTTCTCTAGAGCAATTTTTCCTCTATTCTGTTTAGTATGTACATCCGCAATTTTGATTAAATATAAACTATTTTATAATCAACAAAAATTTATATACATACTTTTAATTATTCAAGTTATACAGATCTTTACAACTTTAATTTCAAATAACTCAATTATTGCGGCAGAGGAAAATTTAATTAATCATTTAGGAAGATATCATTGGTTGATTTCTAGTATTTCACTAGCTTTAATTTTAATGATTGCAAAAAAAGTAAAAAATTTTGATATACAAATTCTTTTTAAAATATCAATTTTTATTTTATCAATAATTATTTTATGGTTTTCAACCAAAAATATTTATGATTGGTTTAATTTAGGTTATATGTCTTCAATTTATCATTTAAACGTTTGGAGAGATGGAGCCTCCTTTTTAGGACATGATATGCCTAGGTTAACTGGTTTATCTAGATCAATATTAATTATTTATATTGTAATTTTATTTACTCTTAATAATTCGAACAAATTTTTTAAATATCCTCTTTTAATGATTTTAGGATCTTTGGTCATATTGTTTCAGTCAAAATATGCAATTATTACTTTTTTAATAATCCATCTATTTTATTTGTTAAGTTTAAAAAATAAAATTAAAAATCTAATTATAATTTCTTTACTTATTTGCTCACAATTCATTATTTTCTACTCTACCTCAAATTTAAGAATTTTATTTTCGAAAGAAAATATATCAACAAAAAAAGAAAATATATTAACAAAAAATGAAAATATATTAACAAAAAATGAAAACACGGAAAAAAACAATGAAAACATAGAACATTTCAGATTTTATAGAAAATATAATGAAGATGGAGATTTCAAAATTGAAACTAATATTTTTTCAGGGAGAATTGATATATGGAGAAACTCTTTAGAGTATATTAAGAAACGACCGTTTCTTGGATATGGTTCGATGTCAGATAGAATGTTACTTAATAAAAAAGAAAATATAAATACTGCTAAAAAAGATTATATTACTCACCCTGCCTCTAATAGTTTTATATATTCAGCATTTAGTGGTGGTATATTTTGTACTGTATTCTTAATTTATTTTTTATTTAATATTAGAAAAAAAATTTTAAATATATTTTTTTTAAACAAAACCAATAAGACTGAGGAAAAAATTGGAACAATAATAATTTTTGTAATACTTTTAAGATCATTAATCGAAAACTCGTATATGCTCTACGGAATTGACTACATATTATTATTAAACTCTTTATACTTAATAAATAAAAAATGAAAATATCTGTTATTATGTGTGTAAAAAATAGTATGCCATATTTAATGGCTTCAATAAATTCTTTTGAAAGACAATTGTTTAATAATAAAGAACTTATAATAATTTATTCTAGTTCGAATGATCATTCAGATTTATTTCTAAAAAGTTTTAAAGATAAAAATATAAAAATTTTTAAATTCAACGGTAATATATATAACTCATTAAATTTTGGGATAGAAAAATCAAGCGGAGATATTGTGGGGATATTACATTCTGATGATATATTTTATGATGAGTATGTACTAACAAAAATAGGTAATATTTATAGACAAAAAAAACCAGATTTAATATTTGGAAATATATTATATTCAAAGAAAAATAATTTACTTGAAATAAAGAGAATTTGGAAAAATATAAATCTTAATAATAAATATGAATTACCACCACATACAGGAACCTTTATTTCAAAGAAAATTTACAAGACTATTAAATATAACAAAAAATACTTTATATCAGGAGATACTGATTTACTCATAAAAGTATTAAATAAAAAAATAAAATTTTATTATTTAAATAATTATATTTCTATTATGAGAACTGGAGGATTGAGTACGAATTTTAATTCTTTATTTAAAAAAATAATGGAAGATTTAGATATTTTTAAAAAAATAAATATACAATTTTAGATTATTTAAAAAAAATAACTTTCAAAATTAACCAAATTTTTTTAAATAAGAAATTTAAAGTAACAAATTATCATAGAAGTCTAAATCTAATTCCAAAAATTAAATTTTTAGATTGCACTGAAATCAATTCTATAAATGGAAAAATAATATCGGCACTTAATTTGGCGTTTATTACTTTCAACTATAAATTTAATTTAAGGACACATAAATATTTGTTTTGGCCTGACGGTATATTTGCAAACCTTATCCTCAAGAAAAAGAAGATTCCAGGTAGAAAATACTTTCTAAAATTATTAAAAGAAATTAATAAAAAACCCTACAGATATAAAAAAATTTATATACTTGGTAGTCTTCCAAAAATTTCACAGGAATGGTTAACCAAACAAATTAAACAAAAATACGTTCATATAGATCTTCCATATGCAGATATTAATAAGTTAAAGTCCACATCAAATAAAATAAAAATATTAAATAATTCCTTTATTATTTTGACTCTCCCAACTCCAAAACAAGAATTATTAGCAAACCATATTTTAGAGGCTAATAAAAATTGTAATATATTATGTATCGGTGGATCAATTAATATTTTAAGCGGTTTGGAGAAAGCGTCTCCAAAACTTTTTACAAGTTTGAATTTAGAATGGTTGTGGAGACTAAGATTTGATACAAAAAGAAGATTGTCGAGATTGATTGAAAGCGGATACTTACTTTCTAAAATTTTACTTTCAAGAAATATAAATATTTTTTAATGAATAAGTATATTTGCTGGTGCTGTGATTATAGTGAAAATACTGGTGAGGGTAAATTAGCTCATAAATTTGTAAAATATTATTTATACAAAAATGATGTAAAAATAATACGTCCTAATTCTAAATTTTTTTTTGATAAATATATTTTTCCATTTTATGGCATATTAGTACTTTGGTATAATTATTTTAAAGGTAAAAAATTAGTATATGTTAATTATTTGCCTCTATGGAATTTTACTATTTTCTTATTATCACCACCAAATACAATATTTGGACCTATAACGGGTAGTATACAGATAAACAAAATAAAAAGTATTAAATCATTAATTAGATTTTATTTATTTCCTGTGTTTTATAAAATAAGTCTAATCATATTGAAATTCAGATCTGAAAAAATAATATTTAGTACAAATATATTATTAAAATATTTGGATACAAAAATTTTAAAAAAATCTCAATTAAACTTTGTACTTAATGATTTAAAATTACGCAAAAAAAAATATTCAAAGGAATATGATTTAATTATTTATTTTAGAGAACATGAAAATAAATTTTTTATTCATCATAAAGAATTTATATATAATGAACTAAAAAAAGGAAAAAAAATTTTGGTTGTTGGAGATTATATAAATATTAAGGGAGTTAAACAAATAAAAAGGGTGGGCAATAACAGAATTATTAGGCTGATAAGAATGTCTAAATTTGCATTATCTGGAGACGATAACCTTTTATCATTTTTTAATATAGACTGCTTTAATAATAATGTAAAAGTAATTTATAATTATAAATTAAAATTTCAAATATCTAACTTGAAAAAAAATATGTTTCTACCTTATAATTTTGAAGAAAAAAAATTTTTAAGATAAATTGTTACTTTATTAATTTATAAAATCTATTTATGATTTTGTTATAACTAAAATTTTGTTTATAATAATCATATGATGAGATTGATAATTTTTTATATTTGTTATAATCCTTAAAAGAATTAATTATATACTTAGCCACATACTTTAAATTTACTTTATCTGAAAAGAGTCTTCCATTTACATTGTTTTTAACAATTTGACTAATGCCACCAATTTTAAAACTTATATTAGGTAAACCTCTAGAATTTGCCTCTACCAATGACACTCCGAAGGCCTCTGCACTTGAAAATAGAATATGAAAATGATTTCTTAAAAGATGGTCTGATATTCTTTTTTCACCTGTTTTAGAGGTCTTATCAATAAATTTTACTATTTTAATACCTCGATTAAGATTTTTAGGTTTCTTTTTAAGTCCTATAATAGTTATTTCCGAGTCTATATCTTGATCTTTAAGAATTTTGTGCAATTTTAATATTTTATCTATTCCTTTTCTTTTCCAACGAACACTCAAAGTCATCAAATATAATTTATTTTTTTTTCTTAATCTAATTTTATCAGCAATATGTTTTTTAGTAACATCATTTTTCAAATTAGACCCAAAAGGTAATAATTTGAATTTATTACTAAATTTTTTATGTTTTTTTTTAGCTCTTTTAATACTCCAACTACTTGTTAATAAAATTTTATAGCACTTTTTTATAGCATTTCTCTCAATTATTTTAATTGATCTTTTTGAGTCAGGTGAAACTTTAATATTTTTAAAATAATGATTGTAATAGTCTGAATACAACAAGTCTGTCCATAGAATTATTGGTATATCAGTTTGTAAGTAAGATATGAGAGAAGAGTCGAAGCAAAGAATGTAATTAATTTTTTTATATTTAATAAGTTCTAACTTGCTGTTTATCTGTTTAGCAAAATTTTTAGAAACATTAATATCGTACGCTTCATCAAATTTTATTTTTTTTGTATATTTTAATAATTGTCTTTTTATGGCAAATAATTTTCTTAAAGAATTGTCCAAATTATCAATTTTTATAACATTTAAATTTTTTTTTAATTTAAGATTAGAGTAAACAGAATTAATTGTTCCAGACCAATAAAGTTTATTATCAATACTTTCTCTTGAAATTATTGCTATGTTCATAATTTAATTATTGATTCATATTTTATCTTTAATAATTTTCTTGTTTTATTATTAAAATAGTCAAATACAAAAATAATTAAGAAATATGTTATTAAAGTTGAGTAAGCTGCTCCGATTAATCCTATTTGTCTAATCAACAAATAATTTAATATTATATTTGACATGGCTCCAAAAAAGACACTTATTGCATAATATTTTTGTAGATTTTTTGAAATATACCAATGTTCATTTACAACTCCATAAAATACAAATAATATTGAAAATGATAGAATTTTAGTTGTAATCGTACTTTCGTTGTAATTTTTTCCATATAATATTTCTATTAAAAGATCTGATGAAAAAAAGATAAAAAATACTATTAACAATGAGATTTTAAAAATAATTGAATTAAGTCTCAGTAATTCTAATTTATATCTTCTACTAATTAATATAATTGGCAAAATTGAAATTATAATGATCTTTGGTATGAAATGAAAAATTTCCACAAACCTAACTGAAACTGAGTAAATACCTAAGCTATATTCATCAATCATAATCTTAATCATAATTTGATCTATTCGCATGTACAAAATTATACTTATTGTTGAAATTAAAAGTGGAAAACTTTTGCTAATTGTTTTTTTTAAAATTTTTAAATCAATTAAAGTTAAATATTTTTTTTTTTTTAAAAAATATATAGTATTTATTGAAAAAAAAACTACTACAGCGTCAAAAGCCAAGCTAAAATAGATATATATTGAATTAAAATTATAGTAGACAAAATAAATTATCAATAAAAAAGAAATTATTAGCCCAAGTAATTGCGATAGTACTATATATTTAGAAAGAGATTTAGCTTCAAAGTAGCTAAATAATACTTCATAACTTTTTAGCACGATTAAACTTCCTAAAATTAATGAATATAAAAAATATTTATTTTCACTTTCAGAAAAATTTATAAGAAAAATAAATAAACAATAACAAATTAAACTTGCCAGAAATCTTAAGTAATATGAATTAATCAAAATAACATGATTTTCACTCTTTTTATCTTTGATTATTTTATTTGTGAGAATGGGATTTATTCCTAAAGCTGAAATAGCTGTAAATAAAAATACTAAAGCCAAAATATAGCTAAGAATTCCAAAATCTTCTGGTCCCAAACTTCTTGCAAGTATTATAGATAATAAAATATTTAATGAAGCTCTAAAAAACTTATCAAATATTAGCCACGAAAAGTTAATTCTAAAGCTTCTTTTATTGAATATTTTAGACAATTTTATTCTTATCTTGTTTATTAAATTTTATTTCAAATAGATAATATGATATCGGTATAAAATAAATCATACTAAGCCAGTTGTTAAAAAAATTACCTGTTGGAATTAATGGCCATAAATTTATAAATATACCTATCAACAAAGAACATTCAGGGTAAAATTTATCATTATTTCTCAAATAATAAAATATTTTCCTAAAAATTCTCAAAAATAAATAAAATATAAACGAAAATCCAATTATTCCTGTTTCAGATAGAAGTTGTAAATAAGTATTGTGTGGATGGGTAGAACAACCATAGGAATTCTCTGTTTCACCAAAAACTTCATATTTAATAGATGGTATATACTCAAAATTCTTACATTGATATCTAAACATTTTCACTCCATGACCGGAAATAGGTTTATTATAAAACATTCTTAGTGCAGTTGTATAATGAGATTGATGGTGAAAACTAAAAATCATAAAATTAAGATTTGTTTCATTTACCTCATTATTTAAAAATTTTTCGTAATATTTTCCCTTAAATTGATTAATTGTATCTACAAAATTTCTTTCAAAAATTCTTGGATTTTGAAAAGAAAAAATAGTGGAAATAATAATAAAAAAACTTAGGATGAAAATCATTTTTTTTCTAAAGTCTTTAAATATTATAAAAAAGATAAAACTATATAATAAAATTAATCCCATTGCCGATCTATCTCCAGATCTAAAAATTATTGCAAAAACAAATGTTAAGATAAATATATCACTCAATCTTATTTTTTTACTCAGTTGATAATCTTTCAGTATTAAAAAAATATATACAGGTAATGTTTTTTGTAAAAAACTACCCAATATAAATTTATCACCAAATGGCCCGCTTATTCTCATTAAATCTATACTTTCGGGTTTAATACCAAAAAAATTTATGCCAGTAAAAGTTTGAAATAGACTATCAAAAATTACAAACAACAATGTAAATTTGTAAATTTTGTAAATAATATTTAATGAGTTTTTAACAACATTAAGAAAATATACGATTGAAATCGTATAAAATCCGAACCTTATATAAAAAATTGAGGACTTAGCAGAAATCAAAGTTTCAGAGGCTGTGAATGATAATGCAGAAATATATAAACAGAAAATTAAAAAAAATTTTATTAAATTTTTATCTACATAAAAAAAGAATTTTGTTTTAAATGAATAGTAGCAAAAAAAAATAAAAATTAAAAAAAAAATTAATTCTCCAATAAATGGACCAATTATTAAAGACAGAGGTAAAAAACCAATTAAATAAATTGAGAGAATTTTTAACATTGAATTTAGTAATGGAATATATATAACAATTTCTAATATGACTAAACTATATTGTGATACTTCAAATTTAATAGATATTAAAAAATGTATAAAATATTACAATATTGATGGTGTAACAACAAATCCATCAATAATGAGAAAAGAAGGTGTAAAAAATTACAAAAAACAATGTTTAGAAATTCTAAAATTAATTAAAAAAAAACCATTGTCTGTAGAAGTTTTTGCAGATGATAATGAAGAAATAATCAATCAAGCAAGAGAAATTTCAAAATGGTCAAAAAATATATATGTAAAAGTGCCAGTAATTAATACAAAAGGTACATTTTTAAAGGAAATAATAAAAAGTTTGAATAATGATAATGTAAAACTAAATATCACAGCTGTATTTACTTTAAATCAAATTAAACAAATTAAAAAAATCATTAATAAGAAAACACCTGTTATAATATCTATTTTTTGTGGAAGGATTGCTGATAGCGGAATTGATCCCGAACCGTTAATTATTAAAGCAAAGAAGATTTATAAGGACAATAAAAATGTAAAGATTCTTTGGGCAAGTGTTAGAGAAGTATATAATTACTATCAGGCTAAAAGAACTAAAACAGATATTATAACTGTTCCACCAAACTTAATTGAAAAAATAAATTCAAAAAAAGTAAGCCTGGTAAGTTATTCCAAAAGGACTGTAAAACAATTTTTTGAAGATGGAAAAAAATCAAAATTTAAAATTTAGTTATTTTTAATAAGTTTTTAAAGTCTTTTATAATATAGTCAGATTGAGAAACTTTATAGTTATTATATTTTTTTATTAAAAGTACAGTTTTGCATCCAGCCCTTTTTCCAGCAATTATGTCTTTGTTTCTATCACCAATTACAAAGGATTGCTTTAAACTAATATTAAACTCTTTTTTAGCTAAATAAATCATACCGGGGTTTGGTTTTCGTAAAAAATTATTATTATTTTTTGAATATGAGGTATAAATTTTACTAATTTTCAATAATTTTTGTAATTTTAAATTAATCTTAATAACATTTTTTTTAGAATTTTTGCCTCTTGAAACATCTGGTTGATTTGTAATTACTATAATTATAAATTTTTTTGATAATTGCTCTATTACAGATTTAACATTTTTTAATAATCTAAAATCTTTAATATATCTAATCGCTATAGGAATATTTTCTTTTGATACAAAAGTTTTTATTAATGTACCATCTCTATCAAAAAATAGTGCTTTTTTTAATTTTACCACGTCGTTTTATTTATTTGC
>MDTB01056805.1_pt1 | contig 10591 bp, 9 predicted proteins | sample 811161 | NCBI WGS metagenome assembly MDTB01 (sample SAMN05326650, study PRJNA326480) | marine metagenome | isolation source: seawater | place: Mediterranean Sea | collected 2009
GCTATTGCATGGAAAGAGAATGAAAAAAAACTTAAAAAAAATCCTAATTCTAAAAGATTATTTTTAAATCAAAATCTCAGTTATGGTTATGGTGAAGTTTTTAAGAATATTCCTTTAGCAAATACTTTAAAAGTCATATCAAAAAATAAAATTAAAGGATTTTATCAAAGTGAAATAACTAAGGACATGGTTAAGACACTGAACAAACTTGGTGGACTGCATACAGAAGAAGATTTCTATAATCAAAAAACGTTATTTTCAAAAACAATAACAGGTTCATATAGAAATTTAAAAATACATCAATGTCCTCTTAATAGTCCTGGATTAGTTGTTTTGATGATGATGGCAATGACTGAAAAATTAAATATCAAAAAATATAATCCTTTAAGTTTTGAAAGGTATTATCTTCAAGCTGAAATTTCAAAAATATGTTTTGAAGTTAAGGAAACAATTTTTGGTGATCCAAATTTTAATAGTATAAATATTAAAGATTATTTAAGTAATGAATATATAAGCTCTTTATGTTCTAAAATTAATAAAAATAAAATTTACTCATCAAAAAAAAGCTATGTAACTTCTCACCCTGAAACAATATATTTAAGTGTTGTAGATAGAGATTTGAACGCAGTATCTTTTATTAATTCAATATGTCATGGTTTTGGGAGTGGAATTACAAGTAATAAAACTGGAATTCTTTTTCAAAATAGAGGTGTAAATTTTAGATTAGAAGATGACCATCCAAACTCAATTGACTCCTACAAGCGACCCCTACATACGATAATACCTGGACTAATAACTAATAAAAATGATGAAACATTGTATTCTTATGGTGTTATGGGAGGGCAATATCAACCAATTGGTCAATCTCATTTGATCCAAAATATAATTGACTACAACTTGTCAGTACAAGAAAGTTTAGATTTACCTCGTGCATTTGCTCTTAATGGTCTCTTAAATGTTGAAAATTCTTTAGATGATAAAATTGTAAAAAAATTAAAAAATATTGGTTATAAAATCAAAATAAACAAAAATTCTATTGGTGGTGGTCAATGTATAAAAATAGATCGAAAAAATGGAGTACTTATTGGAGGATCAGATCCACGAAAAGATGGTATGGCAATGGGTTACTAATCTATATTTTCCCAAAAGTATCATTATACTGATTATTTACCCTCACAAAAGTTGTGCACTTACTAAGTTGCTTTAATGATGAAGCTCCAACATAAGTGCAACTACTTCTTACTCCTCCTAAAATATCTCTAATTGTGCCATCTAAAGATTTTTTCTTTAATATTTTTACTTTTTTACCCTCAGAAGATCTATAACTGGCTAATCCACCGTAATGTTTTTCATTTGCTTCTTCAGAACTTGATCCGTAGAATTCTATAAATTTATCTCCATTTTCTTCTATTTCATTGCCTCCGCCTTCTATGTGACCAGCTAGCATTCCCCCCAGCATCACAAAATCAGCACCAGCACCAAATCCTTTAGCTACATCACCTGGACACGTACACCCTCCATCAGCAATAATATGTGCTCCTAAACCGTGAGCCGCATCTGCACATTCAATTACAGCACTCAGTTGAGGGTACCCTACTCCAGTTTGAATTCTAGTTGTACAGACACTTCCTGGACCAATACCAACTTTTACAATATCAGCTCCACTTAATACTAATTCCTGAGTCATATCTGCAGTTACAACATTGCCTGCAATAATAGTTTTCTTTGGATATTTTCTTCTCACTTCCGAAACAAACTTACTAAAATTTTCAGAATATCCGTTTGCAACATCGATACAGATAAACTGGAATTTTGGAAATTTTTTTAAAATTTTATTTAATCTTTCATAACTATCTCTGCTAGTACCACAACTAAGAGCAATTAAATCATAAAAGATACTTTTTTCATAAATAGGAGTTATTTGATCTACATCATGTTGCTTAGTTAATGCTGTCATTAATTTGTATGTACTCAATTTTTTTGCAACACCAATTTCTCCAACACCATCCATATTTGAGGCAATAATTGGAACACCTTGCCAAGATAATTTAGAGTATTTAAATATATATTTTCTACTTAAGTCTACATCTTTTCTACTTTTAAGAGTGCTTCTTTTAGGCCTAAATAACACATCAGAATAGTCAAGTTTTATTTCTTCTTCAATTCTCATAAATATTCGATTAATTGTATTAAATAATTTAAAAATTAAAACAAATATAAATTAATATCTATGAACTTAAATACGTTAATAAATATAAACAAAAAAAAATTTGATTTAAAATTTAAAAAACTTTTAAACAATAAACTAGATAAATCGATTCTATCTAAAGCTATGTATTATGGGTCTATAAATGGTGGAAAAAGAATAAGACCATTTCTAGTTATGGAGTCTGCAAAAATTGCTAAGATTTCTTCAAATGATGCCTTTATTATTGCATCAACTATTGAATGTATTCATTCATATTCATTAATTCATGATGACTTACCGTCAATGGATGATGATGATTATAGAAGAGGTAAATTAAGCACTCATAAAAAATTTAATGAGGCCACTGCTATTCTAGCTGGAGATGCTTTACATGATTTAGCTTTTGAATTGATCTCTGGAAATCTTAATAACAAAAATTATATCTGTAAAATTAAATTAATAAATTATCTATCCTTGTGTATAGGGCACAAAGGCTTAGCTCTTGGTCAAGCTTTAGACTTAGACTTTGAAAATAAAAAATTATCTAAAAACAAAATCTTAGATATGTATTCAAAAAAAACTGGTAAATTATTTGAATTTTCTTTTTCTGCACCTTTTATCTTAAAAGATAAAAGTAAAACTGATATTCAATTTGCAAAAGAATATGGGATGTTATTTGGTTTAATATTTCAAGTGATTGATGATTTAATTGATGAGATTGGAACTTTTAAGAAAATTGGAAAAACACCAGGTAAAGATGCTAAGCAAGGTAAAAGTACTTTGCTTGGCTTAATTGGTGAAAGACAGGTAATTGATTTATGTAGGGATAAAATTAATAATTTTGCAAATAAACATAAAAGAAGGTTTAATCAAAATCCTATGATTATAAATTTACTTGAGTTTGGGATAAAGAGATTAAACTAAGAGTGTAAGATTTTTTTTGCTAAGTATAGACCGGAAGAAGCTGATACGGCTGTCAATGAACCACCCCAAAACATATCAACGAAAGTTACGGTTGGTGACCATCCTTTCAGCACAGCCATATTAGTTAAGTTATAAGTGCCGTAAGCAACTAAGCCGAATATAAAACCAGTGTAGATAGTCTTAAATATACTACCTGAGTCAATGCATGGCTGAATAACTACTATTGCCATTCCAATGACATAGATTAAGTAAAAAAGAGCGGCAGCCCACATTACTGGTTTTTCTGAAAGAAGATTCCCAATCAAAGGTCTGTAGAATGATTTAGTAGCAAAACTTAACCATATAACGTCTATAATTAGGAATATAATTGAAGCAATCACTGTTGCAACTATAAGGCTTTTAATCATAACATATAAATATATCAAATAATTAAAAAGCAAAAGATTATTGTTAATATTTTTTAATTATAATACTAAAACAGTATGATAATTTACTTTTTGACTTTATATTTAAACTTATAATTATATAAAATACGCATTACATGGCCTACAATATTAATGAATCTTTCAAAAATGAGTTACCATTTTTACCAAAAATATATATTTATTTGAGAATTAATAGACTAGAAAAAATTTTAAGAAAAATCATATTCATTTTTAATGTTAATATACTTAAAAAAAATACTTCAATTAATGAGCAAAAATCATTTAATGAAATAGTAAATATTGAAAACCTGTTAAAATATAAAGATGAATTAGAAACTAAAAATTATGCCTATATTGAAAATTTTTTCTCTGATGAATTTTTTAAGTATGTTATGAATAATTGGCCAAAAAAATATTTATTTAGACCTCCTTTCGGGTTAGACAAATTTTATGACACAGGATTTGTATTTAAAAAAAATGAAAAGGTTAATTTAGGAACAGATAAAATTAGCTGGTTAAAAGATTTATACAAATTTTTTAATTCAGATAAATTTGTTAAAGCATTAAAAGAATTTTCAAATTTTGATCTATATTTTGAATCTTCTGGGTTGAATCAAACAAGAACAGGTAGTTATATCGCATTACATCTAGATGACGTTGATAAAGATGATAAACTATTTGGATCATTAAACTGCATTATAATTTTAGATTCTAGTGAAACTGGATCCTGTGCAAATTTATCACTAGGAAAATCTAATAGATGGGAAGATATTTATTTTAAATCACCAAATAAAAAAAATTCAGCACTTATTTATAGAATTGGATCTTATCATTATCATGGTTTTAAGCCTGTTAAAAAAAATGAATACCGAAAGGCTCTCAATGTAAGGTTCTTGAGAGAAAATTAATTAGTCATTGTATGTGTGGCTTTATAATTACTAATAAAAAAATTGAAAATTTAAACTACGTAAATTTTTTTTTAAAAAAAAGAGGTCCAGATTTTACAAATATTAAAAAATATAACAAAGTTATTGCAATTCATAATCTATTAAGTCTTACTGGAGAATTTACAAGTCAACCTATTGAAAAAGATAATTTAATTTGTTTATTCAATGGAGAAATATACAATTATAAAGAATTCGGTGACTATTCATCAGATGCACATTGTATTCTACCTTCATTTATTAAAGAAAATGAAAATTTTTTTAGGAAAATAGATGGTGAATATGCAATATCTATATTCGATAAATTAAATAATATTTTTTATCTTGCTACAGATTTGTTTGCCACTAAACCATTATTTTATTCTTTAGACAAAGAAAATTTTGGAATCTCATCATATAAATCATGTTTAGAAAGATTGAAATTTAAAAACATTAAGAAAGTCAAAAATAATACTTTTTTAACAATAAATTTACAAAATAAAACTTTAGTAGAAAGTCAAATAGTCAAACTAGATTTTTCAAATCAAAATAAAAAAAATTTTAAGGATTGGGACATAGCATTTGAAAATGCAATTAAAAAAAGAGTTAATAGTAGGTATAAAAAATTCATTGCATTAAGTAGTGGTCACGATAGTGGTGCAATAGCGTGTGCAATGAACAAACTAAATATTGATTACGGTTCCTTTACAATCAAAAAAAATGAAGATTTAAAAATAATAAAAAAGAGAGTTTTGTTAAATTTAAAATCTGTGCATAAATATATAAATTTATTTAATTTCATTTGGATAATAATTAGTACATTTAATCTTACAAAAGCTGAAAATTTTACATGTTCATTAGAAAATCAAAACACTAAAATTAAAAAACTTGTTTCGTATAAGAGTGATAAAGCTGCAAATGGATTATCTGAGATTTGCAGAAGAGCTAAAAGAGATGGTTATAAAATTATGATCTCAGGACAGGGTCCCGATGAAATATTTTCTGATTATGGATTTAATGGAATTAAATTTAATTCAAATAGTAGCTTTGGTGGTTTATTTCCTAAAGATCTTGAAAGTATTTTTCCATGGCCTAATTTTTTTAGAAATACGATGGAACTGTATTTAATGAAAGAGGAGATGGTGGCAGGAGCTTATGGTATAGAAACAAGATATCCTTTTTTAGATTTTAAAGTAATCCAAGAATTTTTATGGTTAGATGTTGAACTTAAAAATAAAATTTATAAAGCTCCTTTGAGTAATTATTTGGAAGTAAACAATTATCCCAATCATAAAAGGAAAATTGGATTTAACATTTATGAAAAAATAAATTTTTTTGATAAAATTATTCATAAAATATTTAGTTATAAATGATTTAATATTTCAACTTGATAACCTTTAACCCAACCTTTTAAATGTAAAATTTTTTTTGAAAATAATTCCTCATGACTAATTGATTTTGTAGGTGTAAAATTATAATAATATGAATCTAAAATTAAAAAGTTTGTTTTATCAACATAATTATGTCCCAAAATTAATTTCTTCCACTGAAAAGAAGCTGCTAGACTTAATTGACCTCCTCTCCATATGAGTATGTTATCAAATATCATATTTATTATTTTGTCTTTAGATAAATACCTATAAATCTGATTTAATTTATTAAAATAATCAATTACTTTATCTTTGTTTTGGACTTTAGCAAAAATTACACCTTCATTGATTGGCATTAATTTATCATTTAATCTATAAGTAAGAGCAATATCAAAATTATTATTGAAAAATTTTTTTGTATTAAAATTTAAAATTGTATCGAAATCTAAAAATATAGTATTTTGATCAAATTTATTTGAATTGACATAAATTTTCATGAGTCTATTTCTAGAATACATTGGATATTGAGGATTAAAATCAAATCTAACTACATTAGCATTAATATTTTTTTTTATCACTGAAGAAAAATCAGTAAATAATAAAATTTGATGATCTGGATATTTTTTGTCTATATGATTACAAAAATTATATAAAATTTTGTATTCATCAAATATATTTTTTGAATTAATCTTTCTTTTTTCTAAGTATGTTGAATTAATTGTATCTACAAAAAAAATAAAAATATTGATTTTTTTATTTTCATTATTTTTAAATTTAATTTCGTTAAGAGTCTTCAAATCATTCTTATAATTTTCATCATTTGAAGAAATAATTTTTTTATATTTATTATTGATGTAAAAAATTAAAAAATTATTTTTAAAGAATGTTAAAATCGAAATAAAAAACCTTTTTGTTCTATTTGTTAATTTATCAAATAGTTTTTTTTTTAAATTTGGATCAGTAATTTGAATTTGCATTTATTATCATATTCCTACTATTTTAAATCACTTTTATCAATATTAGAGCAGATACAGTATAGTAAATAATTTATATTTAGTTTTGTGAATTATTTTTTTTAGAAAATTTATGAAATAAAAAATAAGCAATTTTTTTATGACCATTCTTATTAAAATGTCCATTACCATTTAAAGTATAAAGGTTTCTATTTTCATCATAATTTTTTGTATTAAAAATATTTATTAAATCTATATATTTAATTTTATTTTTGTTTAAAAAATTAATTAAATTCTTTCTTTCTTGTAAAAAGAGTTTATGATTTTTTAATCTAAAAGTTTCATGCCTAGATGGTATTATTATAACTGTTAATTTATTATTTCCTATAATTTGATCAAGTTTCAGTAAATTTGGATTATAATAAGTATCCATTATATTTGATCTATCAGCATATTCTTTAGTAGAAGAAATTAAGCCAAAATATTTTCTGAGATGAATTAAAAAAATGATTTGTCTTAAAAAAGATAAATTGAATGAATAATTTTTTAAATTATTTACTTGTTTTTCATATAATTTATTAATTTCTTTTTCTTTTTTGATTAAATTTTGAGATTTAAAAGACTTTTCAGTATATAAATTATAGTAAGAACTTGCTTCATTTTTTGACTCTGGGATGTCATTTTCTAAACTCAAAAAAAGATATACTTCATTGAAATCAATATTGTTTTTTGCATATTCTAAAAAAATTGCTGTTTGTACAATTATCGAAGATCCTGATATGGAAAAATTTATATTATTTATTCCTAAAGAATTAAGAATAAAACTAAAATCATTTTTGTGACTAACACACCCACCAAAACCATAACTATCTCCAAGTATTACACTTGGTTTTTTTAATTTATACACTTCATTAAAGTTATTAAAACCAAATTTATCAGTTTTAATTTCTACTTTTTCATCTTCTTGGCAGAGTATAATATTTCTGTTAACAAAACTCCCTAGTGGATATATGTCAAGGTTAGTTTCATTTAATAAATATGATGGTGTTATTGAGGGCCAAATATCTTTTTTATTAATTCTATCTTTTTCAGTTTCAAAAACTTGATTTAATATTGTTGAATTTTGAATTTTTCTTGTATCATTAAAATATAAAAATAAATTAAAACTATAAATAACTAATATAGACAAAAAATAGTTAATAAAAATTATAATTCTAAATTTTTTTAATAAAATAATCAGCAGTCCAATAATAAAATTAATTAATAGAAATAAATTTATAAAATCAATTATTGCAAAACTTCTATAAATAAAAAAACAAATCAATGATAAAAATGAAATAAATATACCAATAAAAAAAATTAATTTATTCATGCTTATAAATTTAATAATATAAATTTTAGAAAATAAAAATATTACTTAATTTTAGTTCAGTACTCAAATATTATCAAGTTTAATAATTTTCATTAACTAATTTAATGATTATGGTGGGTGTGACAGGGATTGAACCTGTGGCCCCTGCCGTGTCGAGGCAGTGCTCTACCGCTGAGCTACACACCCATTTATTTTATTAATATGATATTATAATAAAAGCATATAATGACTTTTCAAACTAAAACAATATTTAACAAATTTCATCAAATTTTTAAATTTTACTTAATTTAACCTTTTTTAATCATTAATTTACTAAATAAATTATAAATATATTGATCAATTTTTTATAAAATATAGTCAAAGTTTTGAATTATTCTTACAATTAGAAAATTATATCGAGAGACAAATGAAAGTAAAAACAAACAAATTTACCGATAATGAAATCTCTAAAGCTTTAAAAATTTATAATTATTTTATTGAAAATTCATTTTCTAACTTTGAAGAAAAAAAATTATCAAAAAAAACCTTCACTTTATTATTAACAAAAATTAAAAAAAATAAGCTTCCTTTCATTTTAGCAATTTTAAATAATGAAGTTATTGGATTGGCTTTTGTAAATAAATTTAGAGAAAAAAGTGGATACCGATATTCATATGAACACTCAATCTACGTAGATCCCAATTTCATTAATAGTGGCTATGGGAATAAGATACTAAAAGAACTTATAAAAATATGTAGAAAAATAGGAAAGATAAGAAATTTAATAGCAGTAATTGGTGGTAAAAATAATTTTGCTTCAGTAAAAATACATAAAAAAAATGGATTTAATTATATCGGAACTATAAAAAATGCTGGTTTTAAAAAAAATAAATGGCTTGATTCAATTTATATGCAAAAGAGATTATGAAAAAAGTAAACGTTAATAATTTCAAAAAAACTCTTAGTAAGTTTACAACAGGAATTACTGTTGTGTGTGTAAAGAAAAATAAAAAAATATATGGGAAAACTGTTAATTCATTTAATTCCTTATCTTTAAATCCTCCAATGGTTTTGTTTTCTTTAGGCAATTACTCTTCTTCATTAAATCAATTTTCAAATACTAAATTCTTATCAATTAATATTTTATCTAGTAAGCAAAAAAAATTATCTGATAATTTTGCTTCTAGTAAACCTAAATTAGAAAATATAAACTTTATTGAAGGAAAAAATAAAACAACGATTATACCTAATTGCATAGCAAATCTGGAATGCGAAGTAACTGATAAAATCAAAAAAGGTGATCACATAATATTTATTTGTAAGGTGTTAGAATTAATATCTAATGATAAATTAAAGCCACTTGTATATTTTAATTCAAAATACTTTTAGTGTTTAAAATTTTAAGATATCTAATTTTAATTACTATAATATCATCAGGATATTATTTATTTATATCTGAATACCTTAATTTATCAGATAAAAGATTTTTAGATAAAGAAGTTGTTAAAAAAGAAATCATTACAAATAAGGAAGAAATTATTCAAAAAAAACAAGAAGATATAATTTCGACAAATATAAAAAAAAATATTGATAGTACACAATATGTTTTAAAAAATATTGAAATTTCAGAAGGTGATACATTTGTATCTATTTTAGAAAATTTAAACTTTGAACAAAAAAATATTTATGAAATTGTAAGAAAGATTGAAAACTCTTTTGATTTAAAGAAAATTAAAACTGGAGAAATTATAAGTGTGTTTGAAAATGATACTGGTGAAATAAAAAAAATTGAATTTTTAAAGGACACTGAGACTATTATCTCTGTTCACTTTGATAAAGAAATAAATTTAAATATAAGAGAATTAACAAAAGAATCATTCATTGAATCAAAAGAATATACAATTGTAGAATCACTATTTTCAGATGGTATTAAAAATGATGTATCGCCAGATATTTTAGTTAAAATTATTAGTCTTTTTAGTTTTGATCTCGATTTTCAAAGAGATATTAGAGTGGATACGGTGGTTTCAGTATCCTATGAATTTGATGAAATAGTTGAAACAGGTAAACTTGAATATAACGATATTAAATATGCATCAATAGTAATTGATGGAAAACAGTTAGAATATTTTAAATTTATTACAGATGAAGGCTATGTTGATTATTTTAACAGAGAAGGGAAAAATGTTAAAAAATCAATTTTAAAGACACCTTTAGATGGTGCAAGAATTTCATCGGATTTTGGTATGCGTAAACATCCAATCTCTGGTTTCAATAAAATGCATAAAGGTGTTGATTTTGCTGCACCTACAGGAACGCCAATTTATGCTGGAGGGAATGGAATTATTGAATATGTTGGAAGAAATGGAGGGTATGGAAAATATATTCGTATCAGACATAATAATGGATATAAAACGGCGTATGCACATTTATCAAATTACAAAAAAGGTATTTCAA
>MDTB01120894.1_pt1 | contig 10591 bp, 9 predicted proteins | sample 811161 | NCBI WGS metagenome assembly MDTB01 (sample SAMN05326650, study PRJNA326480) | marine metagenome | isolation source: seawater | place: Mediterranean Sea | collected 2009
AAATAAATTCTGGAGAATATATAAAACCAAAATTTTTTTTAAAAGTTTTTTTTGAATATTTTTCTATAATAGGTATCAGTTTATTTTCTGAGTCCTCAGGAAGCACTGTACTGCATAAAACAATTAAATGATATTTTTTTTTATTTTTTAATAATTTTGAAAATTCAATTAAACTTTTTTTTATTATTTTTAAATCATAAGATCCGTCATTTGCAGTAGGTGTGGGGACAACAATGAATGTAATATTTGTTTTATCTAATAAAGTTTTTATATCATTTGAAACTAAAATATTTTTTTTATATTTTAAAATCAAGTCTTCTAGACCTGTTTCGTCAACTGGAGATTTTCCCTTTTGGATTTCATTAATTACCTTTGGATCCTTATCATATCCCAAAACCTTTATATTTTTTGATGAAAAACACCCCATCATAGATGCACCCAACTTTCCCAAACCTATAATCGATACTATGGGTTTCATCTTAAATATTTGAATATTTATTTTGAATTGATATGTGCTGACAAACCCTTATTAGTTCATTTAAACCTGAGTCAATATCTATTTTAGTTTCAAATCCAGCATTTATTGCTTTAGTATAATCTACTTCATAATTTCGTTTATCTTCATCTGTTCCTATTTCCGCATAATGCAAATAGAAAGATATTTTTTTTTTAAGTAAATCGGCTAACTGTAATTTAGAAAAATTCATTTCATTTGAACCAATATTATAAACGTTATTTTTTAAACTTGAAAAATTCTCCATTCCAAAAATAATATTGTCTGCTATGTCCAAAACATGAATGAATGTTCGTTTAAAGTTTTTTTCGTATATTGTTAAATTTTTATTTTTAATTGCCTGATAAACAAAATCATTTATTAATAAGTCCAATCTCATTCTTGGGGACACTCCAAAAGCTGTTGCAAATCTGTAATTCAAATAATTATTTGTATTTTGCACAATATTTTCAGCAGCTGTTTTGGTTTCTCCATAAATTGAAACAGGATTTAATGGTGTCTCTTCTTTACAGATTTCACCTACTACAGCTCCATAGTTACTTCCAGTTGAAGCATAAAGTATGGGTATATTTTTTTTTGTTAAAAGTTCACATATTTGATCGGTTGAGTCCTTATTTATTTTAACAGCTAAATCAGAATTTTTTTTACATGCTGGATAACCTACAATTGCAGCTAAATGAATTACAAAATCATACTTTTCGATATTTTCTTTTATATATTTTGACTCATATACGCTTTCATTTATCAGTTTAAAGTTTTTATTTGAAAAATTTACTAAAAGACCATCAAGACCAAAGCTCAAATTATCTAGTACAGTTACAAAATATCCCTTGTTAAGTAATTTAGGAACTAATACTGATCCTATGTATCCAGCACCTCCAGTAACTAATATGTTCATGAAGTTTATATATATAATTAGTTAAGATAATCAACCAATATTATTTTTTTGAAAAAATTATAATTTAAAATTGTTTTATAATTAAATTTTTTAATCTATATTTTGGTTACATTTTATGAAAAAAAAAATATCATTAATATTTGGTATTACTGGTCAAGATGGTGCATATCTAGCTAGATACCTACTTTCAAAAAATTATATAGTACATGGAGTAAAAAGAAGAAGTTCTTCTCTAAATACTGAAAGATTAAATGATATTTATGTTGACCCACATAATAAGACAAATTTTTATTTACATTACGGAGATATAGCTGACTCAACATCTGTTCTGAAAATTATTTCTGAGATAAAACCTGATGAAATTTACAATTTAGCCGCTCAATCCCAAGTAAGAGTTTCATTTGATATTCCAGAATATACTGCTGATGTAGTCGCACTAGGTACATTAAGAATTTTAGATTCAATTAAAACTTTGAAACTACAAAAGAAAATAAAGTACTATCAAGCAGGAAGTTCTGAAATGTTTGGCGGTGCGAAACCACCACAAAATGAAAAAACTAATTTTTATCCACGTAGTCCTTATGCTGTATCAAAAGTTTTTGCTCATTGGATAACTGTCAATTATAGAGAAGCGTACGGTATATTTGCTTGTAATGGTATTCTCTTTAACCATGAAAGCCCTTTTAGGGGTGAAACATTTGTGACAAAAAAAATTGTCAATGCGATGTGTAGAATAAGGATAGGTAAACAAAAAAAATTATATCTTGGCAACCTTTATTCTAAAAGAGATTGGGGTCATTCAAAAGATTATGTCAAAGCTATGTGGATGATGATGCAAAAAAAAATTGCTAAAGATTATGTAATTTCAACAGGTAATCAGTATACAATTAAAGAATTTATTAACCTAAGTGCAAAATATCTAAGTATGAAAATAATTTGGAAGGGCAAAGGTTTAAAAGAGAAAGCTTATTGGAATAATAAAGAAATAATTTCTATTGATAAAAATTATTTTAGACCAACAGAAGTTGAGTCTTTGCTTGGGGATTCAAAATTTGCAAAAAAAGAACTTAAATGGAAGCCAGAATACAACATAAAATCCTTAATATCAGAAATGATTAAAGAGGAAAATAAAAAATTAAAATGAAACTAAGTTCTAGAATATTTGTTTCTGGTCACAATGGATTAGTTGGATCTTCAATTATTAGAAAATTAAAAATGTTGAATTATAAAAACATCATTACAGCAAATAAAAGACAATTGGATTTAAGGAGTCAAAACAAAGTAGATCTTTTTTTTAAGAAAAACAAAATAGATTATGTGATTAATGCAGCAGCAAAAGTAGGTGGTATACTTGCCAATAAAAAATATAAAGCTGATTATCTAATAGAAAATCTACAGATTCAAAATAATGTTATTATCTCAAGTTTTAATTATAAAATTAAATCGCTAATTTTTCTAGGATCAAGTTGTATATACCCTAAATATGCTAAGCAGCCAATTAAAGAGGACTATTTATTATCCAGCAAACTTGAGCCGACAAACGAGCCGTATGCGATTGCAAAAATTGCAGGTGTCAAATTATGTGAAGCTTATAATTATCAATATAAAACCGATTTTAAATGTTTAATGCCATCTAACTTATTTGGTCCTAATGACAATTACGATCTACAAAACTCTCATTTTTTACCTGCAGTAATAAAAAAATTATATTTTGCAAAAATACAGAATAAAAAAGAAATTATGTTTTGGGGAACTGGAAACGCAAAAAGAGAGATGACTTATGTGGATGAAATTGCTGATGCATGCATTTTTTTTATAAAAAAAAAAACTAATCATAGCTTGATAAATATAGGTAGTGGATATGAAAAATCTGTAAAAACCTTTATTAAATTAATTGCAAAAAAGATGAAACTTAAAACTAAAATAAAGTTTAACAATGATAAATCATTGGATGGAACACCTAGAAAAATTATAGATTGTAACATCGCAAAATCATACGGATGGAAGCCAAAATATAAATTTGAAAAATGTCTGGACTTAACTCTTAATGATTTTTATAAGAATAAAAAAAAATATACCTAATTAATTTTCTTAAAGTAAAAAGTAAAAATAGAAATTGTATAAAAAATTTGTTTAATAAAAAGAAAAATCAATTTATAGTTAAGAGTTAACCAATGAGAATGTTTTTGGCCCAAGTAAGTGCAAGGAAACTCTGCGATAATCATCTTATTGTAAATCAATAATAAAATTATGTTTAAATTTTCAGCTGGAGCATCATATTTTATTTTATTTTTTAGAATTTTTGAAATAGCTCTTTTATTATAACACCTGAAAGCATTGGTGTAATCGTATATTTTTTGATCAAAAAGTTTATTACATATGTAAGATAAAATATAACTAATAAATTTTCTAACAATTCCTCTCTTAATTACTTTTGATGATTTGTGATATTTTGAACCAATTGCTACATCATTATTTTTATTAAGAAGCTTTAAACCTTTATTGATATCACTAGGATAAAAAGATAAGTCAGAATCCATTTCAACAAAATATTTAACATTCAAATTTTTTAAAGACCATTTAAATCCTAACTTTATTGCTTCACATCTTCCATTTTCAATTTTTGGTCCATTTAAAATAATAAAATTTTTTTTAAAATAATTTTTTATATATAATTTAGTTTTATTATCAAAACTATCATCTACAAAACATATGAAATAATTTTTTAGATTAGATTTGTTAAAATATTTAGATAATTTTTTTATATCTTGATAATTATTAAATGTAGGCACTACAATAACTGAATTAAATTTTTTTTTATAAAGGTTCATTTATGTAATATCACTACTTTTTTTAATAATTAAACTAGTTACCAAGTTTAAGTCTAGTGGCATTAGATTGCCTAAAGGGTATGATTTCCTTGATATAATTTTAAAGTTTGAAGCTTTTATGGATGAGATAATATTGTCTACATAATTTGGATGCTCAAAGCAAATTATTTTATCATAATTTATCTGTGTGTTTTTGTGTACAAATCTTCTTGTTGTTAAATATCTACCCATCCCCCAAGCTATTCCACCCTCGTTGGGGAAAGAAACAACTAACAAACCATTTTCATTTAATTTACTATAAAAAAATTTTAAAATTTCCTCTAAATTATGAATATGCTCAATTGAAAAAAAAGACATTATAACATCTATGTTATCTTCAGGTATACTTACAATTTCATTTGGTTTATTTAAATATTTTTTTACTATTATTTTTTTATCTAATTTTTTGTCTAAATGTTCGAAATGTCTCTCTGATGTATCGATGGCTATATATTTGTCTGGCAAATTTTTCCAATATTTAATGTGGGGTAAATTACCTGGGCCAATTTCCATAACTGTTTTGCCAGATAAATCTACATCTAGTAGTACTTTATATCCCCAATTATTAACTACAGCTCCAACTCCACTTTGTTGTGTGGTCTCATAAAACTCCTCCCAGAATTTAGACCAGATTAACCAATCACTATCATTTTCAGAAAACTTATTTTGATATTTTCTTCTATCACCGAATAAACGTCTAAATATAAAATAAGGTAAAAAATTTCTAATCATTTTTTTATTTTAATTTAAATTTTTAATAGATACTTTTTTTTTGGTCCAATGCAATGTTGTTAAATTAAATAATTTGTTGTTTGTGTTTCGCCAGAAGCAAAATACTTATAAGAAAAAAAATAGAAAAAAAACTAAAAAATAAATTAACAAATCCTGATATATTTCTCATATGTCCTAAAATTTCACCATAGCCATCAGATGCAAATAAATATAAAAAACTACTGACAGATAAATATATAAAATAGGGTAACGCAATGTTTTGTAATTTTGTGTATAAATTTTCATTTTCCTCAAGAGGTATCATTGCAAACAATGATATAACAACTATGTAGTAAGTCATAAATGATCCACTATGCAATGTAAACACTATCCACAATGCAATTGACATTGAAAAATAAAGTTTAAATTTTTGACTAATCGAAAAATATAGAAATGAAAAATATACTATTAACATAATAATAAAACTTGTTTTCAATAGTAAATCATAAAAATTATCTAGGTGACCTAAACGATTGTTAAACAAATCTATATACCATTTAAAGGAGCTCAGATAAGAGAATACACCAGTGCTACTGTTTGCTGTAAAATAGTTATATAAAAAATTTAAATTAAATCCATAAAGTAGAAAAGTAAGTAGCATCACAATAAGAGCAGTCATAATTGAAAAAATTATAAATTTATATAAGTCTTTAAAATTTTTGTTTATGAAATAATCTAATATTATAAATGGAACTAATACTACAGTGTAGTATTTTTCTAAAATTGAAAGTGTAATGAATATCGCTGACAGCGCATGCCTATTTTGGATCCTAAATACTAACCCAAATACTATCAATCCAAAGACCAATGCATCATTATGACCAAAAATAAATATATAATTTATAAATAAAAAGTTAAAAGGGATTGCCAGAAAAAAAAATAAAATATTTGAAAAAGCATTAAAGTAACCTCTTTTTTTTAAAAGATTAAAAATATATAAATTTGATAATGTAAACATTAACATATAAAAAAATTTGGGTAAAATTGGATGAAAATAATAAATAAAAGACATTAAAGGATGTAGTGGTCCATAAATATTTATTTGACCTGTGACTGGATCCGCCTCTTGCCAAGGGTCTCTATCAATTAGAGATCTCTGCCAATTAATTATATAATCACCGTGATCATCTCCAGCTGAAGAACCAACTATTAAACCAACAACTATTAAGAAAAAATACCAAAGATAGATTGAATAAGTTAAAAAATTATTAATATTAATTTTATTTTTCATGCTCATTAATTTAATATAATCATTTAGATAAATAATAAAATTAAATAAAAAAAAATTTAATATTTCAAAATAACAATTTTAAACTTAATTTAATGCAAAATTTTTTTTATAGATCTTTAGCGGTGATTTTTAGCTTCATGGTACTATTGGTTTTTTATAAATCTGAGATTCAAAATTTAGGTGAAATAAGAGCTAAGTATATAAAATATTATTTTATTTTTGGATTTTTATTTTTTATTTTTTTTATAGGATTTTACTTTAATAAAAGACTACAATTATTTATCTTAATATCTACCTTTTCAATAATTTTTACAGTATATTTTATAGAAATCTATATCTCGTTTAAATCCTTTAAAAATAAAAAAATTAAAGAAAACTTCTACAAAGAGGTTTCATCTGAGGAATTTGATAACAGATCTTTATTTCAATATTTTAGTGATATGAAAAAATTAAATAATGAAATAAAGGTTGCGGTATACCCGGACTCTTTTAATAAACTAAAAAATATTGATATTTTCCCTTTGTCTGGCGTATCAAATAAAGAGACAATCTTATGTAATGAGAACGGTTACTATGTTCATTATTTTAGTGATAGATTTGGTTTCAACAATTTGGATACTGAATGGGATAATGAGACAATAGAATATTTATTATTAGGTGACTCACTAGTTCATGGATTTTGTGTCAAATCTAAATATAATATGACTTCTGTTTTAAAAAAAATTTCAAAAAAAAATGTTATTAATTTAAGTTATGGAGGTAATGGTCCTTTGATACAATTAGCTTCTTTAAAAGAGTTTATGCCTAATAATGTACAAAAAATTATTTGGACCTACTCAGAGTGGAATGATCTTATTGATATAAGTTTTGAAATAAATCATCCAATTTTATTTAAATATTATTCAGATAAAAATTTTTCACAAAGTCTAAAGCAAAAACAGAATATAATTGATGATATTGGAAATACTTCAATCAATGAAGGTTATAAAAAACCACAATCAACAATTAAATATTATATTAAAAATTTTATTTTTTTAAATAATTTAAGATTTATTATTTCAAAGAAAACAAAATTCTATATTCCTGAACAAAACTTTCAAATATTTGAAGAAATCATAATTAAATTTATTGAATTTTCACAAGAAAATAATTCACAACCATATTTTGTGTACATTCCATCATACAATACATTTTCAGATGAAATTAATGAGATTAATTATTTAAGAATTAAAAATATAATTGAAAAATTAGGAATTAATTTTATTGATATTAGAAATGAAATATTTATGGACAATATAAATATTAAAGAGTTATTTCCATACGAACTTCCAGGTCATTATTCAGAAAAAGGATATAGGTTTATTAGTAAAACAATATATGAAAATATAAATTAGAGGTATTTTAAAATATTTTCTCTATTATGCTTGTTGCTGAATTTCCAAAGTTGTGAATCTAGATAGAAATGTAGCATTTGACCTGTAATAGGAATAAAAATTAAACTTTTTAAAAGTTCAGACTCGTTTTTACCAAAAATTGATAGGATAGACATTACTATTGAATATAAAAAAATAATTATCAAAAAACTTAAAAAATTATTTCTTTTTAAATCATCCTTAGAATTATTATTACGGTTTTTTATAACTTTACTTGTCAGGTATAAATATTGTGAATAATGCATAGTCACTCCCATAATAATTGCATGCACAGGATTACTAACAAAACAAACTGGATAAAAAATCAAGATACCAGTTATTAAAGTTAAAAAATTTTCTGAATAACCAAACCTTTTCAATTGCATAAAGAGAGCGATAAAAATACTGAAAATTATTATTAAATTAATTAACAATAAATATTCGCTTTGAATTATTGGTATATAAAATCTAAAAAAAGCAATTAAAAAAAATATAATGTTAAAAACATAAATGATATTTGACCAAACTTTTTTTTTATTCAAATCCTTTGTATATAAGTTCATAACTCCAAAACTTTGTCTGGTTACATGGTGAACATTTGATGCAAAAAATATTAATAGAAAGAATTCTTTAAAATAAAAAAAACCTAATACACAAAATATTGTAATCAAAATAGGTAAAAAAATTAAATTAATTTTGTTTTCTTTTATATAATCAAAATTTAACCTATTTAAAAAAAATGGCCAGGTAGCACCAAAATGAGTTTCTGCTAATATCAAAATTGTGATAAATATCAAATGTGTTTCAAAATGTGGAAAAAGATAAAGAATTGTTCCATAGATTAATGGCAAAAAAATGGGAATTTCACAAGTTGTGTTTCTTTACTGAAAAAATTATTCATTACTAATCTAATTCAAATTCATTTTTATAATTAGTTATTAAATTAGTATCTTGATTGTTTTTTTCAATGTAACAATTGCCCACAACCAATATGTCTAATTCAGTACCCATGAAACACCTATAGGCATCCTCTGGACTGCTTACTATCGGCTCTCCTCTTATATTAAAAGATGTATTTACCAATACAGGACAATTTGTGATTTCTTTAAACTTTTTCATTAATTGAAAATATTTTTTATTTAATTTTTCAGTGACTGTTTGAATTCTTGCAGAATAGTCCACGTGAGTAACGGCAGGAATAATTGATTTTTTTATATTTAAAAGATCTAAACCAAATTTTTTTTTATCATCCTCACTTAATTGTAAGATTTTTTCTTTTTTTATATTCGCTACAAACAACATATAAGGACTATCTATATTCATTTCAAACCATGACTCTACATCCTCTTTTAAAACTGAAGGTGCAAAAGGTCTAAAGCTTTCTCTATATTTTATTTTTAAATTTAAGTTCTTTTGAGTGTCTGATGATCTTGGATCAGCTAATATAGATCTGTTACCTAATGCTCTTGGACCAAACTCCATTCTACCTTGAAACCACCCAACTGCTTTGCCGTTGGATAGGTCAGTTGCAGTTTTAGAGATTAAATCTTCATCATTGTAAATTTTATAATCTGCCCCAATATTATCAAATATTTTTTGAATTTCATTCTGTGAAAATTCATTCCCTAAATAAGATCCCATCATATTATCTTCTTTGATATTTTGCCTGTTGTTTTTTAAATCTAAATGCCAGTATGCTAGTGCTGCCCCTAATGCGCCACCAGCATCCCCAGCTGCTGGCTGTATCCATATATTTTCATAAATTTTTTCATTAAGTATTTTACCATTAGCAACACAATTTAAAGCAACTCCACCAGCTAAACATAAATTTGGTATTCCATATTCTTTTTTTAATGATCTGACTAATTTTAACATAATCTGTTCTGTAACATTTTGAATAGAAGAAGCGATATCCATATGAAATTGAGAAATTTTATCTAAATTTGGTTTTCGTGGTTTTGCACCAAACAAATCATCAAATTTTTTATTTGTCATAGTTAGACCAGTTGAATAATTAAAGTACTCTTGGTTTAGTATAAAAGTTCCATCATCTTTTAAATTAATTAAATATTTTAAAATTATGTCTACATATTTGGGTTTTCCATAAGGTGCTAATCCCATAAGTTTATATTCTCCACTATTTACTTTAAAACCTGTATAATATGTAAAAGCAGAGTAAAGTAATCCAAGTGAATGAGGAAAATGTAATTCTTTCATAATATTTAGTTTATTATCTTTTCCTATTGCAACTGTTGTAGTTGCCCATTCACCAACACCATCAGCTGTTAAAACTATGGCTTCTTTAAATGGTGAAGGATAAAAGGCACTTGCTGCGTGACTTAGATGGTGTTCTGAAAATAATATTTTTTTTTCATCGTTAAAATTTTGATCATGCTTTTTTAAATAATCAAATAACATTTTTTTTTGAAAAAGTTTTTCTTTTAACCAAATAGGCATGGCTCTTGAGAAAGATTTGAAACCTTTTGGAGCAAAAGCTACAGAAGTTTCTAACAATCTTTCAAATTTCAAAAAAGGTTTCTCATAAAAAACAATACTATCAATATCTGATAAATTAATTTTTGAGTGTTTCAATACAAATTCAATAGCATTAAACGGATAAGATGAATCGTGCTTCTTTCTTGTAAACCTCTCTTCTTGTGCTGCAGAAATTATTTCACCATTTCGTATAAGAGCTGCTGCACTATCGTGATAAAATGCAGATATTCCCAAAATAAAAGTCATTTTAGAAAATCGTATAAATAAAAGGCGCTACTGCTGTACCCTGAGTTACTACCAAAAAGCCACCAAACATTACCAAAAATATTAAAATTGGGATTAACCAATATTTTTTTCTAATAATTAAAAATTTAATAAATTCTTTAATAAAATCCATAA
>MDTB01007895.1_pt1 | contig 10590 bp, 8 predicted proteins | sample 811161 | NCBI WGS metagenome assembly MDTB01 (sample SAMN05326650, study PRJNA326480) | marine metagenome | isolation source: seawater | place: Mediterranean Sea | collected 2009
CACGATACCAGCGGATGGTCGGACTTGCTTCCAAATCACCATCCAAATCACCGTAGATTGCGCTGACTTGGATATCTTCAGAAGAGGTAGGGGTTTCTGGACTAAGGGTCACATTCGACACGGTCGGTGCTGTATTTTCGATGGTCACGCTCTGAGAATTGGTCACTGGACTCCAATCAATTCCATCGGACACTTGAACCTCAAAATGCCAAGTTTCTCCTTTGATCGTCGCAGTATGCGGTAAAGTGACCATTCCATCGTATGCAGGGACATGGATTCCTCCCCGATACCATTCGATTTCAAAATCCAACTCTGTATCACCATTGTCAGGGTCAACAAAATTCCAGGCTGCATTCAAATCGTCGTTGGTGGCTGGATTACTCGGTCCAATCAATGCTGAACTCACGGAAGGAGCGCTGTTGGATGAACCAATGATGACCAGGTTGCTCAATACTTCGGAACCAGCGTCTGTACCATCGTGGGGCGTGACAGAATATTGCCATTGATCTCCTGAGCGCGTCATAAGGCTGGATACAGAAGTAGTATCGTCCAACTCTGATACTCGAACACCGTCTAAATACCAAATAATCGATGTCCCCGATTCTGTATCTTGGTCCGGATCGCTGTACTGGTATGTGGCGCTCAATGTATCGGTTTCAACCGGACTCGATGGGGAGAGTTGCGCATTTTGGGCCAGGGGTGCTGCGTTAACAACCGTCACAGGTCCAGCACTTTCCATCGTACCGAAATCAGCCCCATCGGAAGGGGATACTTCAACAGACCATTGTTCGCCTTTGGCTACAGAAATTGACATTTGGTCATTCACTGGAGAATACAAGGCACCCTGGTTATACCATCGAATCTCTGTACCAGATTCTTGATCACCATCTGCGTCACTGAAAGTGTATGTCAAGGTCAATCCTGTGAGGATCGTTGGATTACTCGGAGAAAGTTGTAGATTTGAAGCGACTGGAGGTGTATTCGTTGCTCCTGCAGCTTCGGCTAGTGTGATGGTATTGGTACCCCATGAATCACCAGAATTTCCACCATTTCCATTTCCAAATAGAACTGCGAGTGAGAATTGGACTGAACCTGAACCCGCTGCGGGTGCGGTCCAATCTGCACCCCATGAGCGACTCGCGTCAGAACTATGCGTCAATTCATTCCCAACTTGTTGGACATTCGTTCCTAAATTACTCCAACTACCCATACTGGTTGAACCTCCTGAATTGGTCGATTTGATGTTAAATCCACCACTACCTGAAATCCACATACCACCATTGTCCCATGTGATTGAATACGTTGTACCTCCAACATAGCCACCTGATGGTAACCCATTGATACCTGGAGTGAATCCACCGCCGCCACCATAATGGCAACCACAACCACCTGTAGAGCCCGTTTTTCCACCCGAATTTGCATCAACAAAGTTGGCTCCATATATTCCAATGAGGAGAATGCTCAGCATAATGGCACGCATACGCATAACATGTCGCTGGCGTGTGAACTAGATAATGGCTCGTTCAGAGATGCTCAAATTCAAACCGCTTGACAACAGAACGGTACTCCAACAATTTGGCCTCGACGAAAATCTCGTTTCCGACCGCGACTTCCATGGTGTTTGGGATTCGAACTCCAACTCCAATGCCGTCGACCGTACCGATACAAGTGTATCCTCCACGGAAATCGTTACTCAAACCAATTCCGATTGTATGCTCCATCTTTTCTATCTTCAAATTAAAGTCAAAAGCATCGCCAGAAAGACTCTCCACGAATCTACGCTTTTCGCCGAATAATTTCAGTGTATCCAGATGCTCAGCAACATCTGCGATACTCATATCCGTCGTTTCAAGTTCAATTTCGGGTTCGGGCTCGGGCTCAGGTTCTGGCTCAGGCTCGGGTTCGGGCTCAGGTTCGGGCTCAGGTTCTGGCTCAGGCTCGGGTTCGGGCGATACTAATGGTGACACAATCATTGAGGTCGAGGTCATCAATCGATCATGCCCATTATCCCCAAACAAGCGTATATCGTATTCACCTGCAGCAAGTCCATCGAATGTAACCGCACCAGCGACCTTGGACTCACCAGGATTTTGCGAGCCACCGACGTAATTCCAGCGACCTTGATGTTCGCCATTGCCCGAACCGGGCGAAAAGACACCAATCCAAGCATGATTATCACCAGAACTTCCTGAGAAACCCACTGAGAAATGGGACCCAACTTCTGGACTCTCTGGTTCAACGAATAACATGGGAGGCGATACTGCTTGCTCTTCCTGGGAATCCTCCCAGTTGTCTGCCTCGGCAGCAGGCATCTTCTCCGCGACTTCTTCAGCCTTCTTCTTTGTCATTTCTTCAATACGATCCAATTCAGTCATGGCCCGTTGGCGCGCTGCATTTTGAACGACTGCCCCCGGCAATTTCGAAATGAGTTGCTCTACGTGATCATTCACCAAGGGCCGAATGGAATCAATTTGAGCAGATGGGTCTTGCAACGCATCGTGATAGGCTTGGAACGCGGAAATGAAGTCCTGCTCAGAGACCATGGGCGTCCTACGGTCGCATTCAGCAATTGAAAGTGATGTTTGACTGCTCTCGGCTATGCCGTTGAATTCATGAAGCGAATGGGGTTCGAAGGTGCATGAAGCCAATCGAGACCGTCGCAATCATTGGTGCGGGGAACATGGGTAGTGGGATTGCCCAAAAGACAGCGCAGGAGCAGTTTCCTGTCCAAATGGTCGATAGAGAAGAACAGTGGGTTGAACGTGGACAGAGCACGATTGCAACATTGCTAGGAGAAGCTGTCGAACGACGAATCTTCTCCGAAGCTCAAGTCGAAGAAATTCAGAGCCGAATCACGGGTGTCGTCGGCGTCGAAAACGTGGCACATGATACCGATCTGGTCATCGAGGCTGTATTCGAGGACTTTGATGTCAAAAGCGCTGTATTCAACACATTAGATACGGCCTGCGGCGAGGAGACCATTCTCGCATCAAATACCTCTTCATTGAGTGTCAACGCCTTGGCCGAAGCCACGGCAAGGCCGGACCGATTTGTGGGCTTGCATTTCTTCTACCACCCCGCCAAGAATCGTTTGGTCGAAGTCATTCCCTCCGATACCTCAAGTCCCGAAACCATCGAAAGAGTGGTTCAATATTGCAAAATGTTAGGCAAAGTTGTCATTGTCTGCAAAGATCGACCTGGATTTGTGGTCAACCGATTCTTTGTACCTTGGTTGAATGAGGCTTGTCTACTGTTGGAAGAGGGTGTGGCGACAACCGCACAAATCGATGCAGTGGCATGTTCCGCATTTAACATCGGAATGGGCCCCTTTGCCTTGATGAATTTGACAGGCCCCCCCATCGCTCTCCATTCGACAAACTATCTTGCAGAGCAACTCCAAACACCTCGATACACCGGTGCCCAGAACTTGTGTGATCTGGTTGAGAAGAGTGAGATGTGGGAGATTGGAGAAGAAACTGATTGCAGTGAGGAGGTCGCGACCATCATTTCCGAGCGCTTACTCGGACAGGTATTTGCGGTCTGTAGTCAAATTGTTGCAGAAGAAATCTGCTCAATGGAAGATGTTGATCGTGGTGCAAAGGTTGGTCTGCGATGGATGAGTGGTCCGTTTGAAATCATGAATGCCATCGGTGTGGATGAAGCCCACAGAATGGCGGCCGCCTATGCCAATCTTGCCGAATTTGACCTGCCTCCATTTTTTGGAATCAAAGCTGAAACCGGTCATGCCTGGGAATTCAATTATGTCGATGTTGAGCAAACTGGATCTGTTGTAACCGTACGATTGAACCGTCCAGAAGCCATGAATGCACTCAATGAGACACTTGTCGCACAACTCGGTGCTGTACTCGATGATTTGAATGCGGATGATTCCGTCCAAACGATTGTCCTGGAAGGCGCAGGAAAAGCATTTGTCGCAGGCGCAGATGTCAAATTCTTCGTTGACAAGTTGCGTGAAGATGCTTTTCCTGACATCTATGAATTTACGGCAAATGGACATGATGTCCTCAACAAGCTTGAGAGCAGCCCAAAGACCACCATCGCCTTAACCACAGGTTTGGCATTGGGAGGAGGATTGGAACTCGCTCTTGCATGTGATTACCGAATCGGTACAAGACGCAGTCAATTCAGGTTCCCTGAAACAAACATCGGGATTTATCCAGGTCTAGGTGGCACCCAACGAACGGTTCGAATCTGTGGTATTGAAGCGGCGCGTTGGGCGGTTCTAGCAGGGAACTTCATGGACTCAAAAACAGCATCTGCCTTGGGAATTTTGACTCATCTGGTCGACCCGGCAGATGTCAACGCCACGGTAGTAACTGTGGCTACGCAAGGGAAACCACCCAACAAGTATCCTGGCACTCCAAAGAATGCAGAGCATCCGGTCGCTAAATTTGCAAGTTCATTTTTCAGTGATACAAACATGTCAATGCTGTTGAATGGTTCCTGTCCAGAAGGCTTTGATGCTGAAGATCGCAATGTTGGTCGTCAACTCAAATCACTTGGTCGTACTGCACCCATCGCTCTGCGCATGGCAAGCGAACTTCTCGATGGAGCGGTCGGAACAGGTGGGGATTTGGACGCAGGGTTGGCACTTGAGTTGTCAAGTCTTGAGGACATCTTTAGTACGGCTGACGCCCTAGAAGGATTGTCGGCCCTAATCGAAGGAAGAAGGCCAAATTATACCAATTCCTGAGCCAAAAGGGCTATGTTCTGCTAATATCTGGGACATTTGCGGGATATCGTAATCGGTGATCAAATGCAGCCAGCTCCACAACAACAACCAGTTTACCAACAAGCTGCTCCACAGCAACAACAAGTCATCGTCGGACAGCCAGCCCAATATACGGTTGGCGCAGGTAATCCAATGGTCGGTGCCATGGCCTATCCTGCCACATCTGCCACAATGGCACTCGTGATGTCAATTCTTTCAATCATGTGCTGTGGGCTATTCGCAATCCCTGGGTTGATTATCGCGAACGGTGCTCTGGACATTACCAAGCAGGTACCCGGCCACCCCGATGCAAGTATGGCGAAAATTGCGCAAATTATCTCAATCGTTGGGCTAATTCTCACAGCCCTTGTTGTTGTATTCTATGGTGGAATGATTGCACTTTCCATAGGCGCAGAATCAAGTGGCTACTGAGCACTCAATGCTTACGGTATTCGTACCCGTTGATTGGGCGCATCTCACCAATTGTCTTGAGATAGATGCATGCGACCTTTCGCAAGTTCATGCATCCACCTCTGGTTTCTTCGAAAACAATCGAAGCCACATACTCGGCTTCGACTCCCCCTTTGGGGATTCCTTTCGATCTGCTTGCAACTGCTCGTACTGAGCATCCCATTCATCAATCCAATTCTTTAACCATGCATCCATTTGTAGACCTCCTATCAGTGTGGATAGTAAACCATTGGTAGCAAGTCATATTTAGACTGCGAAGTATCAATGCTTAAATCAGGGTGCATTTTCCACACCATGTTACGTAAATAACACCGAGTTGATTTCATGCCCGAGCCCCCGATGATTTTACCCCAAGAAAACCTGCTAGAAATCGAATCCAGTATCGTCACCACTGAAGGAATGGGGGCGAGAATTCGCCAAATTCTCGGTGAATACCACGGTGGGGATCATGACATCGCTTGGGAGGTTGAAGCATCGGTCGAGGCATTGGAAGTGTTTACCAGTCGCTGGACCATCGAAATCCTGGCGACTCTGTATATTGCTGGTGAACGACGATTCAATGAATTACGTAAACTTCTAGCTGGAATCTCCAGCAGAACTCTTTCCGACAAGTTGCGCGCATGTACAGAAAATGGGTTGCTTGATCGAGTGGTTGTTGATGGACCACCTATCCGAGTCACATATCGATTGACAGAGCATGGGCTACGTGCAGGTCGCTTGTTGGGACCACTTGTCGCTTACATGAAACTGCAAAAGGGCTCAGTAGCCCAGAAATGAGTGCATCTTAGGCTCTATGTCCGGGAATTGAATCAAAACCTCGAAGGCGGTGCGCTACACATGGAGTGGGGTTCTGATCCGGAAAACTTTCAGATCACTACGGGCTATGTTCGTATTCGACACATCAATCGCGCACTCATGGAAACATGGTTCCGTGAAATCTCACTCGTCGATATTGATACCCTGCCTGATGAAGGTGGGATTTTGTTCACGACCTGGCACCCGGGTGGACTGATTGACCCAATGCTAATGATGGCGGCATTGCCTGGAAATCTGACATTTGCAGCAAAGCATACCCTGTTCAAAGTTCCAATCTTAGGACGTATCATTCGTATGGCTGGAGCCAAACCCGTGCACCGAGCTCAAGACTCAAGCGTAGGAGACACTGGAAACCGCTCAACAAAGAATTCCAACCTGATTGAGAGTTTAGGCGATGCCGTTGCAATGGGAGGAAGGGTGGCCATTTTCCCTGAAGGCGTTTCCCATTTGGAAGCCCATCCTGTTCGGCTACGTACCGGTGCAGCCCGTATCCTCTTGCATGCAATCCGTAAGGCCAATGCGGAAGGTCAAGCGATGCCGAATGTTGTGCCATTGGGATTACACTATACCGACCAACACCGATTCAGAGAACGCGTAAGTCTCCAAGTGAACAATCCATTGCCCATACCTCCATTGCCTGGAGAAGATGGCTCACCACAGCCAACTGAATTAGAACTTGCAGAGTTCGGTGAACAGGCTCATGACCGGGCATGGTGCGGTGTGATTACAGAACTTCTCAAATCTGAAATGAATCGATGTAACCAAGCTCAAGAAACATGGGAAGATCGCGAACTTGTATGGCGTGCTCGGCGGATGGTTCACGTCTATCGAGCAAATCAGGGGCAGGCTCCATCTGGGCCTCTACCTTACGAACAGGCACTTCTCGGTTCACGTCGAGTTCGTGCCGCTTGGCAATTCAAATCAGAACATGAGCCTGAGATAACAGAGAGAATCGAAGAGCGATTTCGTGAGCATCACGAAGACATGAATCATCTTGGATTGAGATCATGGGAAATCTCAAATCGAGAAGAGCGGATTTCAAAGCGCTCACTTCTGAAGAATCTCATTTACTGGGTTTGGTCAATTTCATGGATGTTGGGTGTGGTATCATGGGGAGCTGTCATCGGTTCAATACCCCCCTACATGTTGACTCGTGTGATTACCAATCAATACGTCAAACGTGAATCGAATAAATCAGGATTGGGATCAATGAAAATACTGTGCTCTGTGGCATTATATCCCATCTGGTGGTTGATGATTTCTATTCCGATTGGTTGGTTAATTTCTTCACCTAATTCACCGATTCAAGACGTGCAATTACCCAGTTTAATCCTCCCGCTTTTGGCAGGTATACCATGGCCTTTGATGGCGTTCATTGTCCTGTTGTGGTGGCCAATTTCTGCACGTTTACATCTACGATTATATGCTCGAGCGAGTCGATCCTGGCGAGCGCTCAAGTTGGGATTGAAATTGCGAAGTGGGTCCATCGATTGGGATGCACTCCTGCAAACACATTCCGGCTTGGCGCATGAACTGGCAACCATTGGTTCTGGATTGGTTTTACCCGGTGACCCAGATTGGGAAGAACCAGAATCGGGTATGGAAGATTGGCAGAGGGTGCGTGTCCGAACCGATTGAGTTGTCCGAACACTGGACCAATTGCTTCAATAAGCACTGAAGCCCAAAGGGATTCGATGGCACTACTACAGCAATGGCATCGTCAGCGCCCTTGGCTCATGGCTGGAGTCGCTGCTGTAGGCGCAAGCCTTGGGGCGGCTCTTCCTTGGAATTGGGCCGCTAGTGGTGTTATTTCTACGAGGGAAAACAACCCATGGGAACACCCACTACGCCAGCGCATTCTACAAGTTCTTGAGGCACAACCAGGGTTGGCCTACCGCGAGTTACAACGAGAATTGGGTGCTGCCAATGGAACCCTTCGACATCACTTGGATGTCTTGATTTCCAATCGCTCAATCACGGTGATTCCCGTCAATGGCCGTTCCTGTCATTATGCTGGAGCACCGCAACAAATCGAAGTCTTGAGAGAAATGAATGTCGGTGACTCTGAGAGCGCCGCACGAATGATGCCGGTCGGTCTTTCAGGAGCACAGCGTCTTGTTGTTGCGCGACTGATGAAGAATCCTCAGCCCAAGAGTCAAGCTGAATTGAGCCGCGAATTAGGTCGTTCAAGAGCAACCGTTCATTCTGCGATTAAGGTGCTTAGGCGACGAGGCATTCTCCACAGTCATGAATTGAAGTTGGCTCCACATCTAGACGGTCTGAGTACGTCTGGCGTGGAGTATGAATGGTTGGATGAACGACCTTTGCCTGAGTAATCGGTGGCGGCCATTTTTACGACATAGTTAGGTCTGAGTCGCTTCTGGCGTAGGAGAGGTTTTGAGCCCCCCTGCTCCAGCATTGGCCTATGCTGAGCATGCGATTGGTCGAGCAACCTGCTCCTGCAGGCTCGCGAGACGTTGATCAACTGGTCAGTTGGTTACTTGATACCCTCGAATTTATTCGTCGTTCAGGTGATGATTGGACAGGAGAGGGTGTCCACTCACCCATTCACAGGATCTTGTGTGAGTATATGTTGAATGAACCGGGACAAGGTTGGGATGCACAGACACTCGGAGATGAACTGGGGTTATCACCTACTGCGATTCAGTATCAGTTGAGTAAACTCAACGAATGTGGACTCACCACAGCAATCAATCGAGATGGATGGCGTGTTCATCATCTACGGAATGGTTCCTTGTCCAATGCTGTTGAAATGATGGCAACTGAAGCTCGATTGGTTCTGGAACAACGACTTAGAATGCTAGAGGGATGGATGACTGAAAGCGAAGCGCGGATGAAAATCCCATCTGAAAAGAAGGATGATGCTCAATTCCAAATTCAGATTCGGGGTAGAGCCCCGTTGCTTGACGGTCAAGATGAACTGGATGCGTTCCTAATGGACCTGGGTTTGCTAGGCGACCGAGTACGTCGTCCTGCGGATGGTAGTGCCCCACTCGGCCGACTCATGTTTGAGCATCTGTTGAGTGCGCATGCACCTCTTTCATTGGATGAGGCACTAGATCAATGGGGCACTACTCGACCTCGATTAACCAGAACACTCGACCGGTTTAGAGCAGCAGGATTGGTCGAGCGAATTCCTCGAATTGATCGATTGCCAGTTACATTGTGGTCGGCATTACATTCTCAGCATGATCGTCGCGGTAGCGACTGGTTGATGAAGAAAGGTGGATTGTCCAGAATCGATGAGAAGGTAGCCAAGAAAGTTGTGAAGGCTTTGGAAGGCGGTTCGTTCAATGTCGAAAGTTGTGAGAAAGTTTTCTCGTCAGTCGATCCCAAAGAACAGATGGTTCTGCTGAATTTACTTGGTGGTAAGTTGCCTATAGGGTGGCGCCTTTGTGGAGGCAAGTCAAATCAAGTGTGCGAAAAGGTACTCGCCAAAGCCGACCGAACCTTCCGACGAATCAAGCGTGTCGCTGAGACCCTAGAGAAAGTAATACAATCAGATTAGACTATATTTATTCATGAATAACGTACAGTGTACCATCATCAAGAAAATTGGTGTAGAATAGAAACTCTCCACTTGGATGGAATGCAATCGGCAATGGTGCACTCAAATCTGAGGCGAATACTGAAGTTTCTGAAGACCACCCTTGTGGTGCACTCTCATTCTCTGAGAAGTCGATACGTACGATTTCATGACCAACTGGAGCGATGGCATTCCAAGAACCAAACACCGTGGCATAGACGGTATGGTTACCACCAGGGAAGGATGAATTCAAAGGTCGATACGCTAGATTATTGAGACTGGAATGCGAAGTCCAGGTTGCAATCGGTCCGATCGTTCCTGCCGGAACTGGATGTTCAGGATCATCGTCAGGCCATCCATAATCCTGACCTGGAATCAGCAGGTTGATCTCCTCTGGCGGATGATTTCCTTCCCAATCCCGGCCATTGTCACTGAAGAGATATCCCATATCAGGCACCCAAGTCCCGTGGAAGGAATTGCGTACACCACTAGCAAGAACACCATGCTCCCCTGTGCTTGAATTCACCCACAACAAGGCGGCATTACGCTCGTCCGCTTCATCACAGATATTGCAAGTTGAACCCACGTGCCAAATGACAGTTCCATTGGGCATGACATCGAGATTGTTTGTCTGATGGTTACCAGTCGGCACATCTTCGATGAGCGTCCAACGAGGGACCTGATCCAAAGTAGAGTCAATCAGTGTCTGATTGATTCGAGTTAATTTACCTCGCTCTGAGACCAAGATATGGTCATCAAGAATGAGGATATCATGAGGTTCGTGAAGACTGGTTAACAGTGTAAAACTATCCTCAGTTGGCCTCCATTGATTTGAATCAATATCGAAATTCAATAATCTGATGACGTCTCCATCACGGTCACAGACAAGTAAATCACGATCTGAAATCCACTCAAGACAAGCCGGACCTCCGAGTCCGCTCACCACCTCATCAATCACGAAACCATCCTCGACATCTGGATCATTCCATCCGAGGTAGGGAGAGGCCATCTGGAGAAGAAGGAG
>MDTB01116547.1_pt1 | contig 10590 bp, 7 predicted proteins | sample 811161 | NCBI WGS metagenome assembly MDTB01 (sample SAMN05326650, study PRJNA326480) | marine metagenome | isolation source: seawater | place: Mediterranean Sea | collected 2009
AAAATATTAATTTCCCCATCTATTCTGGCTGGAGACTTCAGCAAACTTGGTGAGGATGTAAAAAAATTAGAAACCGCAGGAGCAGACATGATACATGTTGATGTGATGGACGGTCATTTTGTTCCAAATATAACTATCGGTCCTACAGTAATTAAGTCTCTGCGTAAATATTCAGATCTCCCATTTGATGTACATTTAATGATATCTCCAGTGCACAAATATATAGAAGATTTTTCAAAAGCAGGTTCTGATATTATTACAATTCATCCAGAAGCCACTGAAAACTTAAAAGAATCTATTGATCTTATTAAAAATTTGGGAAAAAAGGTTGGATTATCTCTTAATCCTGATACTCCAATTAGTACTATTGAAAAATATTTAGACCAAATAAATCTAGTATTAGTTATGACTGTATATCCGGGTTTTGGTGGTCAAAAATTTATTTCTAAAGTTTTGAACAAAATAAAGAATCTAAAAGCTGTTAAAGATAAGAATAAATTTTTGTTTGACATAGAAGTTGATGGTGGAATAAATTTTGAAAATAACAAACAGGTAATTGAGGCTGGGGCTAATATCCTAGTTTCAGGTACAACTATATTTAAAAATAATGATGGAGATATAAAGAAAAATATAGATTTACTTAGAACTTAATTAAAATGATTTTAAAAAACTCATTAAATTATTTAAATGAATTTTTTACATACATCACCACGCAAATAAGGAAATATTATCTTAATTCAAAGTTATATAATAAAAAAATATCCAAAGTAACATTAAATGGATTAGAATATAAACCAAGTCCTAGTTTGTTAGAGTCTTTAATAAAATACAATAGAGAAAAAATAAATATTGATAATTTTTTGTTTACTGGTGTTTGGGAAAACAAAAATTTAAACCCAAAAAATTATAAAAATCTACACAGTTTTTTTTGGTTATTTACATTAGATTTAAAGTCTTCAAAAAAAAATATTCAGTCAATTATTCAAAAATGGATAGAAAAAAATTATGACTATAATTTCTCTAGCTGGGAAATTGATACTTTATCAAAAAGAGTTATTTCTTGGATATCCAACTCTAGAATTTCTTATGATGATAGTAATGAGGACTATAAAAATAAGTTTGATGGGATGATAAAAAAACAAATTAATCATCTTATGAACGAAATAGAGAGATCAAAATGGGTTGATGATAAAATGATAGGTTGTTCTGCTATAGTGCTTTCAGGAATTGCCTATAATGATAATAATTTTCTTAGCTACGGACTAAAATTGCTAAAAAAAATAATTAAATTATCATTTGATTATGAGGGTTTTCCTAAATCGAGAAATATAAGACAGCTAATTTTTTATATTAAATATTTTATTTTAATAAGGGAATGGTTAAAAGAGTCACAAAATGAAATTCCCGAATATTTAAATGAAATAATTTTTTATCTAGGACAATCTTATGTTTTGATTGGTAAGAATGTACAAAAGGAGATTTTATTTAATGGAAATCATATAAGTGATAATTATAATTTTAATAATTATCTAAAAAGACTAGGGTATAATTTTAAAAATGAAAATAATGAAATTGGAGGATACATATTTTTTAAAAAGAAAAATTATACTCTTGTTGCGGATTTAGGGTCTCCTCCTGAGAAAGAGTTTTCAAAGGACTATCAATCTGGAGCCTTATCATTTGAATTTATAAGTAATAATAACAAAATTATTACTAATTCAGGATATTTTCAAAATTATAATCACCAATTAAATCTTATTTCTAAGTCTACTGCATGCCACAGTACTTTAAATGTAGAAAATTTTTCTTCTGTGAATTTTTTAAAGCAATCATCGGGAATTAATGAAATTAATAGTTCATTAAAAATTTTTGATAAAAAAATTGTTAATAGAAATAACTATTGGTCATTTGAGGCATCGCACAATGGATATAATAAAAAATTTGGTATAACACATCATAGAAAAGTTGAATTTTTTCATGATAATTTCAAGATTTGTGGGTTGGATAAAATTATGAAAAAAAAAAATTTTAAAAAATCAAATTTTGAAATTAGATTTCATCTAGAACCTGAAGCTAAAGTAATGAAAACTCAAGATGGCAAATCAATTTATATAAGTTTTAAAAATGAAAGTTGGAAATTTTCATCCTTTAATAATGAGATTACATATGAAACTGGTTTATACTTTGGTGATAAAAATAACTTTGTTGAAAACCAAAATATATTAATATCTGATAAAATAATAAATGAAGATATTCTAATCAAATGGGAAATTGAAAAAATTTAATGAAAAAAATAAAAAGAGCTTTAATATCGGTTGCTGATAAGAATAATTTGAAATTTTTATTACAAAATTTAAAAAAGTTTGAAGTTGAATTAATTAGTTCTGGAGGAACCCACAAGGAAATCAAAAAACTTGGTTTTAAATGTAAAGAAGTATCAAAATATACTAATAGCCCTGAAATTTTATCTGGAAGAGTAAAGACACTTCATCCAAAGATACATGCTGGTATATTATCTGAACGAAAATTAAAATCTCATAAAAATGACTTAAAAAAAAATAATTATGGTGAAATTGATTTAGTAATTGTAAATTTCTATCCATTTGAAAAAACTATTTCTAAAACGAGAGATCATAAAAAGATTATAGAAAATATTGATATTGGTGGACCCGCTATGGTTAGAGCGGCAGCAAAAAATTACAATGATGTAACAGTAATCACAAATATCCAACAATATGAAAACCTCATCAAAAATATTAATACAAATAAGGGTACTACTTCATTAGAATTTAGAAAAAAAGCTGCGATGTATGCTTTTGGTGAAACTGCTTATTATGAGTCTTTAATTTATAAATATTTTTGCAAAATATCTGATAATAAATTTCCGAAAAAGATGGTTTTAGGTTTTAATCATCAAGAAACACTGAGGTATGGAGAAAATCCTCATCAAAGCGCCTCTATATATAGCTCATCAATGGACTTAAATTTAATCAAGTTGAGCGGAAAACAATTAAGTTACAACAATTACATAGATATTTTTTCAGCACTGGAGATATCAAAAACTTTCCCTAAAAATAGAGGAACCGTAATAGTTAAGCATGGTAATCCATGTGGAGTTTCAATTCATAAAAAAAATACTGAAGGTTTCATCTTAGCATATAAATCAGATCCTATAAGTGCATTTGGAGGTATAGTATCTTGTAATTTCAATATCAGTAAAAAAATTGCAATAGAGCTAAATAAATTATTCTTTGAGGTTATTATAGGGAATGGTTTTAATAAAGATGCATTAAAAATACTCAAGAAAAAAAGAAATATTCGATTAATTGATAGTAAAAACTATCGAATTTCGAATAAGAATAATTTAATTTCTAATATGGATTTTGCTCTGACTCAATATCCGGATATAAAAGATTTTAAATTCAACGATTTTAAAATAGTTTCCAAAGTAAAACCAAGCAAAAAAACATTTGAAAATCTGATTTTCGCTTTCAACATTTGTAAATTTGTTAAATCAAATGCAATTGTTTTGACAAATGAAAATTCAACAGTTGGAATTGGATCAGGCCAACCAAGCAGACTGGATAGTTGTGATATAGCTATAAGAAAAATGAGAAAGTTTCATAATACATCAAATAAAGAAATATTGGCTGCCTCAGATGCGTTTTTTCCATTCGTTGATGGAATAGAAAAGTTAGTGCAAAATGGAGTTTCTGGAATTATACAGCCTAGTGGATCAATTAGGGATAAAGAAATAATAAATTTTGCAAATAAAACTGGAACAATTTTAATTTTTTCAAAATCCAGACATTTCAAACACTAAGATAATCTGTCTATCTTTGCCGCCAAAACAAAGTCACTCTCATGCAAGCCATTAATAGCGTGCGTGAAAATTTTAATTTTTGCATAACCCCATCCAAACCAAATATCAGGATGATGCGCCTCATTCTCAGCAATATTTCCAACATTGTTAACAAATTTTTGACTTTCTAAGAAGTTTTCAAATTTAAATTCTTTTAGTAAATAGTACGTTTTATTATCGTCAGTTTTTACATCCCATCCGTCAACTTTTTTCAAATATTTATGGATTTCTTTTAAGTCAAAACTAGGAATGCCGCCTTCACAAGGTATGCATTTTTTATCAGCTAAATCAGTCATGTTCTCCTTTTGGAGCGGGCAATGGGACTCGAACCCACGACCTTCTCGTTGGCAACGAGACGCTCTACCACTGAGCTATGCCCGCCTATTTAGTAATTATTATAAATATCGAATTTTAGAATTGCAAGAAATACTTTAAAAAAAAATATAAAATGAATTGTTTTAGAGTATTCTTAAAAATTAACAATTTTAAAATTAAATTTAAAAAAAGATGAAAATTAAGTACAGACCTGAAATAGATGGCTTGAGAGCAATAGCTGCTATGTCGGTTGTATTGTACCATTCAAAAATTTTTATTTCAGGAAGAGAAATCTTTGTAGGAGGTTTTTTAGGAGTAGATATTTTTTTTGTGATATCTGGATATTTAATTACATCTATAATTGTAAATGAACTAATTAATACAAATTCATTCTCTTTCATGCATTTTTATGAAAGAAGAATCAGAAGAATCATTCCAGCATTATTATTTGTAATGTTGTTTTCTATTCCATTTGCATGGATATATTTATTACCAAGTCATTTTATAGATTTTTCAAAACAAATTTTACTTTCACTTGGATTTGGATCAAACTTCTATTTTCATTATTCTGGACAAAATTATAGTGAATGGGGTCCATTATTAAAACCTTTTTTACATACGTGGTCGTTATCAATTGAAGAACAATTTTATATTATTTATCCTCTTTTCTTTTTTTTCATATTTAATTATTATAGGAAAAATTTAATAACTATTCTCATTATTTTATTTCTTATAAGTTTATTATTTGCTGATTTAACCAGTAGACACAACGCATCTTTAGGTTTTTATTTTTTGACTAGTAGGATTTGGGAATTATGTGCTGGTGCTATTTTGGCTGTTTTAGAATTAAAATATAATTATAAAAATAAAAATAAATATTTAAATTTATTTTTACCGATTTTAGGATTCTTTTTAATAACACATTCAATCTTTTTTTTTAATCTTAATAATCCACATCCCTCAGTCTATACATTACAACCAATAATAGGTACCTGCTTAATTATTGCATTTTCAAACAAATTTAATTTAATAACTAAAGTTTTATCCTCGAAACTTTTTGTTGGAACTGGTCTTATTTCTTACTCGCTTTATCTTTGGCATTTTCCAATCTTTGCTTTTAATAGAGTATCCAAAACAACAGGTAACATATTTATTAATGAGATAATACTTGGATTGATAGTAATACTTTTATCTATATTTACATATTTTTTTATTGAAAAACCTTTTAGAAACAAAAAAAATAATTTTAAATTTTTATTCTCTATAATTTTTATTTCGATTACTTTTTTGGCCATTTTTAATACTGTTGCACTAAAAGATGGTTTCGAATCCCGATTTAATAAAATATATAAATTTAATAAATTAGACGCTGAGGTATTAAGAGAAAAATCATGGAAAAACATTGGGGATATTACCAAAAACAACTTTTTTAGGAAAACATACTACAATGCAATAAGAGATAATTTTGTAGACTCTTCAAAAATAAATATATTAATCATAGGTAATAGTCATTCAAAAGATATGTTTAATATATTTAATGAAAATAAAAATCTTTTTAAGGAATATGAGTTTTCAAGATACCCCTTCGCATTTAGAAAAAATATTGACCAAGAAATTAACAATTTAAAAAAAAATGTAATTTTTCAAAAAACAGATGTTATATTAATTTCGCATTTTTATTCAGTTGAGGATAAAGAAATTGAGGGGTTGGAAAAGTTTATAAAATCTCTGAAGAAAGAAAAAAAAATTATACTAACCTCGCAATCAAATATTTATAATGATGGATTCGCATATAAAAGATTCACAAGACTCACATTATTTGATCACTACTTATTAAAAAAAAATAATGAATATATGAATATTGATGAAAATTTAACTGAAGAGGACAAAAAAATAATTAATAATTTATACTTCCAAAATAGAAAATTATTCTTAATTAAAAATGTCAATAATTCCTTAAAAAGGATATCAAATGAAAATAATATAAAACTTTTAAATAAAGAAGATTTTTTATGTGATGTTAAAAAATTCACATGTTTTGGAATAACTGATAAATATCAAAAGATATATATTGATAGTATGCATTATACTATTGAAGGTTCAAAATTTTTAGGGGGAAAAATTTTTCAAAGAAAGTGGCTGAATATTAATTAAAATTTTAAAAACTATTAATATACAGTTATTTAAAGTAACATATTTTATCGCCAAAGCATATCTGTTTGTAGATAAAATTAGTGGTTTTTTTAAAATTAAGCAAGCGACAAAATAGAAACATCTTTCTTAAAATATTTAAGATATATTTTTAATTTAATTAGAATTTAAAATTATTTTTTGATACTTTAATTTAATATGGATAAAAAAAGTAAACTTCCTTCAACTGTTCCCATTTTCCCCTTATCTAACTTTATTATTTTTCCAAATACAAATGTACCATTAAATATATTTGAACCGAGATATATTCAAATGATAGATGATAGCATGAAATCACATAGAATGATCGGTATGATACAACCAAAAAAAAGTGGCGAATTAAAAAAACCTGATCTATACGAAGTTGGATGCATAGGAAAAATTACAAGTTTTAATGAAACAGATGATGGACGTTATTTAGTAATTATAAACGGCGTAAGCAGATTTAATATTGATAAAGAAATAGAGACTAATAAGCTATACAGGACGTGTGTAGTAAACTATGAAAAATACAATCAGGATCTAGATAGTGAAGTTGAAAAGTTTCCACTAAAAGATTTGGATAAAATATTTAAAAATCTTAAAAACCTATTTGAAAAAAAAGGGTTTTTGGTTGACTGGTCAAACCTAAAAAAAGAAGATTTTTCAAATACCTTAAACACTTTATCAATGGCATCACCTTTTTCTTTAGAAGAAAAACAAGTTTTGTTGGAAACAAAAGATCTAAATACAAGAAAATTAAGATTAGAAGAAATATTAAATACTTACATGCTTGATGATTTTAGTAACAAAACTTTACAATAATTAAAAATTAGTTATTCCTTCATCTGCTAACTTAATAAAAAAGTTTTTTATTTTATTATTTTTTCCAATTTTTTTTAATAAATTAGTTAGTTTTTTATCTCCAAAGCTTTTTTTAATTCTAAAAAATTCTTGAATAAAATTTATTCCCTCTGAAAAAATAAAATTTTTGGATTTAGAATCTTCTTCAAAATCTTTTAAACATGAAGAATTAACCTCTAAACCATGATCAATCTTACCTTTGATTACCTTCAATAAAAGTTTTAAGTCCCTAAGAGTCATATTAAAACCTTGACCAGCCAAGGGATGAATCTGATGTAAACCATCTCCAAATAACAAAATATTATCAAAATAATATTTTCTAGCAAATGAATATTTTAAATCTGCCTTTTGAAAATCTGAGAATTTAAAGATTTCAAGGTTACTACAGAAATTTAATACTAATTTTTTAACAATTTTGTCATATGACTTTCCCACGTTATAAGCTGAAAATACAACTGAGGTTCTTTCAGAAGATAAAGGTAAAAATGCTAATGGTCCAAAATTTGTGAAATATTGTTTGGCTTCAAAATTTTTAATTTTTTTATGATCTATCAGTGCTGTATATGCAACACTATCATAACTCTTTTTAAAATTTTTGCTAAAATATTTTTTTGAAATAAAATTATTTTTTTCACAATTAATAATTAATTTATAACTATTTATAAAATTTTTTTTTCTGAATTTTTTTTCAGTTAATTTATTAATTTTAAAAGATTTATTTAATTTTAAATTATTGTATAACAAATCAAAAAGTTTATTTACCTCTGTAATTGAAAATAAAATTTTATCATTATCGTTGAAATTTATAATTTCTTTTTTTTCATGAGTGAAAATTTTAATTTTTTTAATATCTTGAAATTGTTTTGCTTTAAGGTTTATAATATTTTTATCAATAAAATTGATATTACTTTTACTAACCCCTATTGTTCTAGTTGAAAAATTACTTTTCTTTTGATCAAATGCAAAAATATGAACGGAACAGCCAATATTTATCAATGCTTTTGACAAAATAAGACTTGTTAGATTCATTCCTATTATACAAATATTCATATTTAAATTTTAATTTTAACAACAAATATTAAATGATACAAAGTGATTAATTTACTTTTTAAAATATTATGAGTCTTAAAAGCATATTATTAGATACAACAAATATTATTTTAAATAAAATTATTCAAATATTTGGAGTCATTATCGTTGTTAGTGGTTTTCTGTTTTTACTATCTTTATTAACATATTCTCCGGATGACCCTAATTTTATTTTTTCTCAAGATAAAGCTATTGATAATTTTTTGGGATTAAAAGGAAGTATAATATCTGATTTTTTTTTTCAAACTGTAGGATTAGTATCATTTTTAATACCATTAACAATTATAATTACAGGCTTAAATATTTTTTTTAGTAAAAAATTAATTTTACTCTTTGAAAATTTTTTTTTTATAGTTTTATATTCATTAATAGGATCTTTGTATTTATCACATTTTTACCCAGATTCTTTTTTTCTATCAATTAATGGAAATGGTGGTTTTATAGGAATAATTTTAAGTGATTCTTTTTTGAAGAAAATTTTTATTCTGGATGAACAAATATCAAACTTTTTTCTATTATTTTCTTTTGCTCTTCTTTTTTTGCTAAGCATAAATTTTAAACTAAAACACCTAAAAATTTTTAAAAATTTTATTTTAAAAGATAAATCTAAATTTGAAATTGAAAAGAATATTAAAAAACATACTGAAGTAGATTTTAAAAAGATAGAATCTAGTGTTCAAGAAAACTTTACATTTGATAATTTTTCACAATCAAGCAATGAAGAAAAAAATAAAATTAAATTACCCCCTACAAATTTTTTAAATATGCAACAAAAAGAAACAAAAAATAAAGATATTAAACAAAGCAACTATGATCAAAAAAGTTTAGAAAAAATTTTATTAGATTTTGGTGTACAGGGTAACATAACCAAAATTAGTTATGGACCAGTTGTTACATTAAATGAATTTGAACCTGCTGCAGGTATAAAAGTTTCAAAGGTAATAAATTTAGCTGAGGATATCGCTAGAAATACTAGTTCTGAGTCTGCAAGAATATCAACCATACCAGGACAAAGCACAATTGGTATCGAATTACCAAATACTGTTAGGGAAAACGTTTATTTAAGTGAAATAATTATGAGTAAAGAGTTTAAAAAAAAAGATGTTAAGTTGCCAATTGCGTTAGGAAAAAGTATTTCTGGTAAACCTATTATCGGCGATTTAACTTCTATGCCACATTTGTTGATTGCGGGAACAACTGGATCTGGAAAATCAGTTTGTATAAATACTATTATTTTATCTCTTTTATACAAACATACTCCTGACAAATGTAAATTTATTTTGATTGATCCTAAAATGTTAGAACTATCAACATACGAGGGGATTCCTCACCTTCTTTGCCCAGTAATTACTGAGCCCAAAAGAGCTACATCTGTTCTAGGATGGGTGGTTAAAGAAATGGAAAGTAGATATAGATTGATGACCAAAGATGGTGTGAGAAATATTGATGGGTATAATGAAAAGCATTCGTTAGCAATGCCGTACATAGTAGTGATCGTAGATGAAATGTCAGACTTAATGTTGGTAGCTGGTAAAGAAATTGAAAATTACATTCAAAAACTATCTCAAATGGCAAGGGCGGCGGGTATCCATATAATAATGGCAACTCAAAGACCAAGTGTGGATGTGATTACTGGAACTATAAAAGCTAATTTTCCTACCAGAATATCTTTTCAAGTCACATCTAAAATAGATAGTAGAACAATTTTAGGTGAACAAGGAGCAGAACAACTTCTTGGAAAAGGTGATATGCTCTATATGACATCTGCTAATAGAGTAATTAGAATTCATGGACCATATGTATCTGAAAAGGAAATAGAAAAAATAAATAATTTTTTAAGGTCTCAAGGGGAAGCAGAATACTTTGATGAAATTTTAAGTTATGGTGACGATAAAACAAAAACTATTAATGAAAATAATACTGATAAAGATGAACTTTACGAAAATGCAGTTGAAATTATTAGAACTGAAGGAAAAGCATCAACTTCTTTTTTACAGAGAAAACTACAAATTGGCTACAATAGAGCTGCAAGAATAATTGATACAATGGAAACCGAAGGAATCGTCAGTAAAGCAAATCATGTTGGAAAAAGAGATGTTATTAAATAATGAGAAATTTGATAATAACTTTGTGTCTTATTTTTTTTTTTAAAATCAATAACTCTATTGCCTCAACTAAAAATAATATAATCAAAAACTTTAACGAAATTACAAATTTATCTTTTGAATTTAAACAAAATATTGATGAAAAAACTGAGGAAGGAAATTGTATAATCGAATATCCAAAAAAGA
>MDTB01176700.1_pt1 | contig 10590 bp, 10 predicted proteins | sample 811161 | NCBI WGS metagenome assembly MDTB01 (sample SAMN05326650, study PRJNA326480) | marine metagenome | isolation source: seawater | place: Mediterranean Sea | collected 2009
AAAGCTGCGCTTAAACGTTCTGCTGCAATTCTAACATTTTCAGTTGTTGTGGCGAAATTAAATCTAAGAAAATTATGACCATTTTTGCCAAATGTTGGCCCCAAGTTTGCAGCAATTTTTGCTTCATTTTGCACTTTATTTACGAATTCTTTGTGCACCATTCCAGTTCCTGAAAAATTGACCCAAGCTAAATACGTCCCTTCCAATTTCATTGTGTCCAAGCCGTGTATATTTGATATTGCATCATCAAATATTTGTCGGTTTCTATCTAGATATTTCATTAATTCATCAACCCAAACAGCGCCCTCTGGGCTGTAAGCGGCCTTTGCCATAAATAAACCAAAGCTATTTGGACTCAGACCCAGTGCAGACATTTTTATTGTAAATTTTTGTCTTAAATTTTCGTCTGGTATAATCACATTACCGGTATGTGCTCCGGCAATGTTGAAGGTCTTTGTCGTTGCTGTCATCATAATTAGTCGGTCACAAATATCTTCATCAATAGTTGCCATTGGTATATGATTGGATCCAGAGTAGACGATATCATGGTGTATTTCGTCTGATATCAAAACGAGATTGTGACGTTTCGCAAAATTTGCAACGTTTTTTAATTCCTCTTTCGACCAAACGCGTCCCCCAGGGTTATGAGGTGAGCATAAAATTACAATTTTTTCCTTGCCCGTCATCAAATTATCATAAGAAACAAAATCGAATTCATACCTACCTTTATTATTCACCAAAGGACACTCCAAAATTTCACGGTTAGCGGCTTTTATTGCCCTAAAAAAAGAGTGATAGACAGGTGTGAATAGAACAATATCATCACCTGGATTACTGAATGCTTCAATGCAGACTGCAGCTCCATTGACTAGCCCATGTGTGCTAAAAATCCATTTGGTATTCAAATCCCAACCATGGCGGTTTTTCATCCACCATTGTATTGCTTCTCTATAGGAAGTGTCATCGCCGTAGTATCCATAAATTCCATGGCTAGACAGATTTTCAACTGCTTTTTGAACACATTCAGGGGGTCGAAAATCCATATCAGCTACCCACATGGGTATCCCATCTTTGGCTGACACTCCGTACTTGCTTTCCATCATGTCCCATTTGTCAGAGTGAGTGCCACGACGTTCTATTTTTTCGTCAAAATTCATAATAAATGCTTTGAAATACTCTTAGTCAAAATTGGTCATTAACATTGTTTTGGCCAATTGCACAGACCCGTTGCGTTGTGGCTTATATTATCCTAGATGAATATTATGATTAGACCTATTGTTTTACATCCAGATGCACGGTTGAAAAAAAGATCTGTGCAAGTTGAGAACATAAATGACGCCCTAATTAAATTGGCCGAAGATATGATGGAGACGATGTATGATGCTCCTGGGATCGGCTTGGCTGCCCCTCAAATCGGTGTATTAGAACGGTTAATTGTAATGGATTGTGCCAAAAAAGAGGATGAAGAACCGGATCCAGTTATTATGGTGAACCCGTTAATTACGGCCTCTTCAGAAGAAATAAGTGTGTATGAAGAGGGATGTCTTTCTATTCCTGAGCATTTTGCAGAGGTCACTCGACCGGAGCTGGTACAGGTTGAGTGGATTGATTTAGATGGCAAGCAACATTCTGGGGAGTTTGTTGGTCTTAAGTCAACTTGTATCCAGCATGAAATTGATCACTTGAATGGTAAATTATTTATTGATTATTTAGGGCCCATGAAGCGACAATTGATAACGCGTAAAATGCAAAAATTTAAACGTGAAAAATTGCGCGGTGATGAATAATGGTGGTCAGGAAATTTCTGAAATGGCCTGATAAAAGACTTCGCTCAAGAGCGCATGAGATAACGGAAATCACAGAGGATATAATTTCGATTTGGGATGATATGATAGATACGATGAATGCTATGCCTGGCATTGGTTTAGCTGCTCCACAAATTGGTATTAACTTAAGTTTAGCGGTAATTGATGCATCAGAAACTCGGAATAAGCCGGTAAAACTAGCCAATCCTGAGATTCTACAATCATCGTTGGAGTACAGTGAGACACAAGAGGCTAGTCCAAATTTGATCGGCATATCGGCAAAAATTAAAAGACCTAAAAAAGTTACAGTGCGATTTTTAAACAAAGAAGGTTTTATAGATCGCAAGGATTTTTCAGGGCTTTGGGCTACATCTATTCAACATCAAATTGATCATTTAAATGGCAAAATGTTTTTTGACAACTTATCCAAGGTCAGAAGGGATATCTTGCTTAGAAAGGTCAAGAAGAAAAAATGAAGTTGGTTTTTATGGGGACACCGCAGTTTTCTGTTCCTGCTCTTAAGGCCTTGGATCAGAGTCACCATCAAATATGTGCAGTTTATTCTCAACCGCCCAGGCCCTCCGGTCGCGGCAAAAAATTAAAACTCAGTGATGTCCATAAAGAAGCCCTTGATTTGGGACTGACTGTACATAATCCTAGGAATTTTAAATCTGAAAAAGATCAAGCTATCTTTAGGGAGTTAAAGGCGGATATAGCCGTTGTTGTTGCTTATGGCCTAGTTCTTCCTAATCAGATACTATCATCTCCGAAGCTCGGGTGCGTGAATATCCACGCGTCTCTTTTGCCACGTTGGCGAGGCGCTGCACCAATTCAAAGAGCAATTATGGAAGGAGATGATGAAACCGGAATTTGCATCATGAAAATGGATGAAGGGTTGGATACTGGTCCAGTTCTATCTTCGAGGAAAATCCAAATTACAGGAAATGATACCGCTAAAATTTTATCAGAAAGATTAAGTTTTGTGGGCTCAAAGCTTATAGTTGAGGTGTTGGATAAGCTATCTGATTATAAAGCTCAGAGCCAGTCTTCTGTCGGCGTTACATATGCGCGTAAGATACATAAGTCTGAAGCGAAAATTGACTGGTCATTTCCTGCGCAAACTATTGATCGAAAAATCAGGGCTCTGTCTCCCTTTCCAGGCGCCTGGACTGAGATAAATGGAGAAAGGGTCAAATTATTAGCTTCCAAGGTTATAGATAAAGAAAATGAGCCTGGGCTCATTCTAGATAAAGGTTTTGCAATTGCTTGTGGCCAAAAAGCAGTCGAAATAACCCAAGCACAAAGACCAGGTAAATCTGCTCAAAACTCAGATGTTTTTTTACGCGGGTTCAAATTGCAGCAAGGTAATAGATTGGACTGATTTTTAGAAATCAATTGCGATCCCTTTCTTCTCCCAATCTCCAAACCTGACAGGTTCTACACCTTCGCGGCCTCCAAGTTCTTTCGGAAGATTTACTTCTTTTTTTTCCAACCGGCGCTTCTCAGCCTCTGCTAGTGCTCTTAAAGCTTCTGGGGGAAGTTCTTTTTCTTTATCAGGCATATAAACTTTCCTTGATCATAATAGACTGATATAGCGGCTTCAAAATTCTTTCAAGAAAGTTCCTGTATGAATCCCTCCAGGAGTAAACCTCGTTTTGTTGCGATAGATATTCTAAATGAGATTTTAGGAAACAAAAAAAGCTTCCATGAGCTAAGGTCGCTTGGGGTCCTTAAAAATTTAAAACCCAATGAAAAAGCTTTTGTCCAACGTTTAGTCATGGATACTTTGCGTAACTTAGATCGGTACGACAGACTTTTAAAAAAATACCTTAAAAAAGAACCCAAATTAAGGGTTAAAAATATACTACGGCTAGGATTGACCGAACTAGTAACTGGTGGTGCATCTCATGCAATTGTAAATGAGGCAGTGAATTATGCAGCTTCAAACAAAACAACCAGGCCAATGAAAGGCTTGGTTAATGCAATATTGCGGAAGTTTTCATCTTACGAAATCGATGAATTGAATAAAGATGAAAGTATTTCCAGGTTGCCCGTTTGGTTAAGAGATCCTCTAGTCAACGCCTATGGGAAAAGTACTGTAATTGAAATAGAAAAAATACAAAGTATTACACCGCCCATAGATATTACTTTAAAAGATCCATCTAAAATCCATGATTGGGCAAAAGAGTTGGATGGAAGAATTGTCTTTAACGAAAGTATTCGTTTGGAAAGCGGTAAACAAATATCTGCTTTACCCGGTTTTAAGGAAGGTGATTGGTGGGTTCAAGATATAGCTGCATCTATTCCAATTCGGCTACTAGGAAATTTAAATGGTAAAAAAGTACTCGATTTATGCGCCGCGCCGGGTGCAAAGACACTTCAACTCGCTTCTCTTGGAGCGAATGTTACCTCGGTAGATATTTCAGCTAGTCGTTTAGAACTATTGAGGGAGAATTTAGAAAGGTGTGGACTCCATGCGGATATAATAGAAAGCGATGCTTTCGATATTTTTGATAAATTCGATATTGTATTATTGGATGCTCCATGCAGTGCAACTGGAACGATTAGGCGTCATCCTGACCTAGTCTATTGTAAAGATGGATCTGATTTTTCTGAGTTATTTGAAATTCAGGCTAAGTTACTTGATCATGCTTCTTCAATGGTAAAGGATAACGGACTTATTATCTATGTGACATGTTCTCTTTTGCCAGATGAGGGTGAGTGTCAAATTGAGGAATTTCTAGAACGCAATGACCAATTTGAAATAAAAAAGTCAAACGAAATAAGTAAAAACATCCCTGAGGCTTGGGTTTTGAATTCTGGTGATATTAGAATTACGCCGGCTAGTTCGGATGAAAAGGGCGGTTTAGATGGTTTTTATATATGTTATTTACAAAAAAAACCAAATAAACCCTAAAGATAGTTAGATTTGTTAATATAAATATTTCGTAAGAACCAAGATAATTTATTTTAGAAAATGAGCCAATTTTGAGTTTTGCTGCCGCTTTTACAGACAAATTATATGCTTTTCTGATTTGTAAGTCCAAATCTGATACAGAATTTATTCTTGAAACAGAGCCTCGTTCAATTGGTAAAATATCTACTGGCCGCCAGATGGTAGATGGGAAAATTAATTTGGCGGGCCAAGTTATTCAGCAAACCGATGAAGCCTGGAACCTTAAAACGAAAAGAAAAGATTTTCATAATAAACTGCATAGTTTTGATTGGGTGGATGACTTGGCCGCCCTCGCTAGCGTAGAAGCCCGGCGGTTTGCACAAACCTGGTTACATTTCTGGATAAACAAGTATAGTTCTGGTTTTGGGCCAGGTTGGACACCAGAGTTAACAGGAAGACGTTTAGTTCGTTGGATGCATCATTATCTGTTTCTTACGCAAGGTTGTTCTGAAAAAAAATTGAAAAAATTTAATATCTTATTGGCAAGGCAAGCGAAATTTTTATCCAAAAGAGCGGTGAAAGCATCCGCAGGATTACCTAGATTTGAGGCTTTATTAGGGTTGATATACGCAGGCTGCTATCTAAAGAACATGGAGAAAGTTATAGAGCCGGCTACTGTGGCTCTTGCTAATGAATGCCACTATTTAATAAATGGTGAAGAGATTGTTTCCTCTCGAAATCCCCAAGAGATTTTAAACATATTCACAATTTTAATCTGGGCAAAACTTGCACTTAAGGATTCAAACTGGAATCCATCTGTTACCCATTTAGAGACAATAGAAAAACTTGCGCCGATTCTTCGTAATCTAAGGCATTCTGATGCGGGCTTACCAAGATTTCATGGTAGTTGTGGCGACGTAGATGGCCAATTAGATAAGGCGTTAAGTAATGCGGAAAGTCGAGAGATTTCGTCACATGAAACAAGTGTTGGTTTTGTAAAGTTATCAAATTCTCGAACTTCTGTAATTATTGACGCTGCACCACCTCCCATGGGTAAAAAGGCTTTGAAAGCTGATGCTTCCACTTTAGCTTTCGAGATGGTTTCAGGCCAAAGAAGAATTTTCACGAGTTGTGGCCCTGGTTATCTTTTTGGCCCAGATTTGAGTTCCGAAGGTCGCCAAACAAATTCTCATTGCACAGTTTATGTAGACAACCAAAATAGTAGCGAATTCCGTGATATAGAAGGTTGGCTTCAACCCCCAAAAAAGGTCATTTTTAATGGACCGCGCAATGTGCCGAAAGAGATTTCAAATGAAGAAGGCACAGCTATTTTTGAGGGCGCACATGATGGTTATGTTAAAAGTCATGGTCTTACTCATGTTAGAAAATTAAAGCTTTCTCAAGATGGTCAGTCCTTGGAGGGAGAGGACTTAATGATTGCAATTGAGGACTCTCACAAAAGGCAGTTTGATAAAATTTCTAAAAAAAATAGCAGTGACCAAATTTCATTAAAAGCTGCATTTCATTTGCATCCAGATGTTGCGGTGCGATTAGACCAGGAAAATAATCTTACAAGTTTGGCTCTGAAGAACGGTGAGGTGTGGATTTTCAATTATAGTATGGATTTACATCTGCAGTTGGCGCCCACTATTTTTTTTGAGAATGGTTTGTTCGAACCGCTGGAGTCGAAAAAGTTGATTTTATCTGCAGATCTCCTGAATTATGGAACAAGAATTAAATGGTCTCTAGCTAGAGCTATCGATAAGGATCTTTCGGTTGGTGATCTTTTTTAAAATTGAGTTAAATTAATTTACAAACAGGAAAGTTGATGAGTGATCTTTATCCAATTAAACGTGCGTTGATTTCAGTATCTGACAAAACTGACATCGCTAAGCTCGCGAACGCCTTATTTCAGCATGGGATTGAAATTATATCAACTGGAGGAAGTGCTGAGACGTTAAGAGCCTCCAATATACCTGTTAAAGACGTTTCAGAATTGACAGAGTTTCCAGAAATGATGAATGGCCGAGTAAAGACATTACATCCGAGAGTACATGGTGGCCTTCTTGCCTTACGAAATGAAAAAGACCACCTCTCAGCAATGAAACAACATGGTATAAGTGAAATAGATTTATTGATTGTTAATTTGTATCCCTTTGAAAATACTGTGGCTCGTGGAGCTGATTATGCAACATGCATTGAAAATATTGATATCGGTGGTCCAGCGATGATCCGTGCAGCAGCAAAAAATCATCAGTTTGTAACCGTAATAACTGAAACCTCAGACTACGGTCTATTTTGGGATGAATTTGAAACAAATAAGGGGTGCACAAGTCTAAATTTTCGAAAAAAAATGGCCTATCGAGCCTATTCACATACTGCAGGCTATGACGCATCGATTTCTTCCTGGATGAATGAGCAAGAAAAAGATGATAATCCTAAGAAAATGATTGAAGTTGGGTCATTAGTACAAAATTTGAGATATGGTGAAAACCCTCACCAAAGAGCTGCATTTTATAAAGATAATAGCAATAGTTTTGGTGTGGGCTCAGCCTTTCAGCATCAAGGTAAAGAGTTATCGTACAATAATATCAACGATACAGATGCTGCATTTGAGTTAGTTTGCGAGTTTGATCAAACTTCAAAATCAGCTTGTGCGATAATAAAGCATGCTAATCCTTGTGGAGTTGCAACTGGTGTAAATTTGAAAGAAGCTTACAAGTCTGCCGTTAGCTGTGACCAAACGAGCGCTTTTGGAGGCGTCGTGGCTCTCAATCAAACTTTGGATAAATCAACTGCAGAAGAAATTTGCCGTATTTTTACTGAGGTTGTTATTGCGCCTGGCGTAACAGGAGAGGCTTTGGAAATATTTGCAAAAAAGAAAAACCTCCGTCTCCTGACCACTGGTGATCTGAAAAACTCAAGGGATGGTAGAAAAACCATTAGGCATATTTCTGGAGGGTTTTTAGTTCAAGATAGAGATACCGAAACTGTTTTGGAAAAAAATCTTAATATTGTCACGAAACGAAAACCCACTCATGAGGAATTAGAAGACATGCTCTTTGCTTGGAAAGTTGCGAAGCATGTAAAATCTAATGCTATAGTATATGCAAAAAATAATGTGACTGTTGGTATTGGAGCTGGGCAAATGAGTAGAGTTGATAGCTGTAGAATAGCAGCGCAAAAATCGATTGATATGGCTGAAAATCTATCTCTGGATTTTCCATTAACAAAGGGTTCTGCTGTCGCCTCGGATGCTTTTTTTCCATTTTCAGACGGTCTAATGGTTGCCGCCGAGGCAGGAGCTACAGCGATTATCCAGCCAGGAGGTTCTATGCGAGACGAAGAGGTTATAAAAGCTGCAGATGATGCCAATCTTACAATGGCTTTCACTGGTATAAGGCATTTTAGACACTGATATGAGAAAGTTCTATTGCATATTAATAGCTTCTTTTTGCGTTGATCAAATTTCGAAGTGGTTTGTAGTCTTTTGGCTAAATTTGATCTCACTAAATTCAATTGATGTATTTCCCCCATTTGTGAACTTTCGAATGGGCTGGAATTATGGTGTTAATTTTGGCCTTTTCGGAGAGCAAGGTGAGCTAAAATCATATTTTCTCATATTGCTATCAATTACTATTAGTGGCTTAATTATTTTTTGGATTTACAGAATAAAAGCCAGCAACTTTCAAATCACTTTTGGAGCTTTATTATGTGGTGGTGCGCTAGCTAACGCCTTTGATCGTTTTATTTATAATGGGGCAGTTGCTGACTTTCTGAATATGTCTTGTTGTGGTATTTATAATCCTTTTGTATTTAACCTTGCAGACGTTTTTATTTTTGTTGGAGCAATTGGCTTGGCTTTTTCCACAGAAAATAAAACAGAATAAAATAATTTTGATAAATTATGATTTTATTTTATGTAAATCGTATGGAGAATTAAATAGTTTATGCGATCATCTACTTTTCTACTTATATTTTTGATTTTTTGTTCCGGATGTAGTTCGGATAATGGTAAAGTCGTTGACCTTTATGATATAGATGTGGGTGAGAAAATAGTCGTTGTTCCATCTAGCGAACTTAAGATCCCACAAAATTTAGATGTTTTGCCAGAACCCACGCCTAATGGCTGAAACGTGACTTGCCCAATAACTAGATTGCCAGAATCATTGAGAATTGCTAGTTAATTGTTTGATTGGATTATGCAAATTTACCTTGGCAAAACCAGCCAGACGACATTAATCCGCCATGTGCATAATAAATCCATAAACGATCGCCTTTATCGCACTGAACAAACCAGTAGTCCCGTACGCCACTACGCCACTTTGGTTCATCTAGCCACCATTCCGGCGAAATTCGTTCTGGCCCGTAGCTTTCGGTAATATGCCATATTTTCCCACGCCATTTGAACTCTGATAAAGGGTTTGGTTTGTCTGGAGCATTGATAATTTCGGGAACCCATAACTGAACTGGTCGATAGGATTTTGGTTTTGGCCACTCTTTTGCTTGTTCCGACCATGCTGCCGACAAAATAGTATAAGTTTTTTCGGGTATATTACTTTTCGCTGGGTGTAATCGTATAATATTCTCCAATCCAATTCTAACACCTAACTTGGAGATTAAGTTTTCTGGATTTATTTTTTTTTCAGTGCGTGACGCATTGCGCTCACCCACTAACACATGTCCAATATGATTATATTTTGTGAGCACCTCAGTCTTGGTGGCTTCTATTCGTAAAATATCAATCCCAAATTTAACATCCAAATCCTCAAGTTTAATTACCATTAGATCACGAATATACTTAAAAGAATTAGAAGGTTGGGCTAATCCCACTTCAATACTTCCTATTGTATTATCCGTTCGGAAAATTTGTAATAGAACTTTCTGTGCGCCTAGAGTTTTCTTTTTTAAATTACAACAAAGACGATCTAATATACGATCAAGACCAGCAATAATGTCAGACTTTAATCCAATTGGATCAGGAAAACTAATTTTTACACCAAAATTTAGCTCTGGCTGTAATGGCGAAATAGGCTCTGGTAGATTGCCCAGTGCTTGGTCTACTCTTTTTAGCAAACTAAGGCCAAATCTGCGATTAAGGCTTGCCCTTGGTTGGTTTATAATATTTTCAATTTGGCGTAGTCCTAGTTGGACCAATGTATTTTGAGTTTGAATTTCTAGTCTAAGAGCTGCAACTGGAAAATTGGAGATTGACTGTCGTATTTTACCAGGTGGTGAAATAAAATATTTACTACTTTTAGTAATTTTTAAATTATTTTGTCTGTCCTTAAAAGATCGCTTTGCGGAACGAGAACGTGTTGCTCGCGCTTCTTGCTCAATAGTATCGCCATTTCGATAATTTTGTAATGTTTTTTCAGAATATCGAGATAAAGCCCATGCTGCTCCTACTGTATCTGCACATCCTATTTTAGTCGTCAAACCAAGTTCATCATATGCGAGCAAAATATGATTTAACATTTTACCTTCACCACCAAATAAATGTGAACATCCTGTTATATCCATGATTAATCCCGTATTCCCTTCTGGTGCTACCCATGGACTAAACTTGCTAGACCACCGACAAATACCCTTAAGGAATTGAGTTTCTGCATACGAATTTTGAGTTTGTACGAATAAATGTGGGCAAATAGCACTAGCGTCACGTAAAGATTGCCCAACAAAAAGGCCTTTATATTGAGCAGCAGCAGAGATAGAGGAGATAATTTCACTTTGAGATTTTTTGGCTACGACAACAATAGGTTTCCCTAGGCTGTGTTGGATTTTGCGCAAAATACGTTCAGTCCCCATGTATGGAAACCAGATTGCAATAATTCGACGACCAGGCATTTTAAACTTTAATTTTTGTTCACTATTTGTTCTTTAATTGAA
>MDTB01209124.1_pt1 | contig 10590 bp, 10 predicted proteins | sample 811161 | NCBI WGS metagenome assembly MDTB01 (sample SAMN05326650, study PRJNA326480) | marine metagenome | isolation source: seawater | place: Mediterranean Sea | collected 2009
CATTTACGTATTTTTCTATTTTTTCAATTTCCTTTTTTTCAATTGGTTTACTATGACTAAAATCAAATCTAAGTTTTTCTGGACTTACTAAAGATCCTTTTTGGGTAACATGTTTACCCAAAGTTCTTCTTAAAGCTTCGTGTAATAAATGAGTTGCTGAATGATAAGCTCTTGCATTGTTTCGTCTGTCTATATTAATTTTTAAATTAACACTCTGATTAGTTTTTAAAGAACCTTTATCAATTTTTCCCAAGTGAACATGTAAATCACCCATCTTCTTTTGGGTGTCTTTAATAGTGACTTTACAATCATTGGAGTAAATTACTCCTTGATCACCAACTTGACCTCCTGACTCTGCATAAAAAGGTGTTTGGTTAGTTACTATTTCTACCTCATCACCTGTCTTTGCTTCTTTAACAAAATCTTTGCCTTTTGATATTTTGAGAACAACTCCTTCTGTTCTATCAAGCTCGTAACCTAAAAATTCTGTAGGTTTAAGCTCTTCTCTAACTTTAAACCATTTCTCTTCCAAAGATTTATCTCCCGATCCTTTCCAGCTAGCTCGCGCAAGTTCTTTACTTTTTTCCATTGATTTATCAAAAGCATCATTGTCAATTTTAATATTTTTGTTTTTTAAAATGTCTGCTGTAAGATCTAGTGGAAAACCATAGGTATCGTAAAGTTTAAAAGCAATTTCTCCTGGAAAAATATTATTTTTTACTTTTTCAAGATCTTGGTTAAGAATTTTCATTCCTCTGTCTAATAGTGAAGAAAATTTTTCTTCTTCATTTTTTAATGTTTCTATAATTAAATCTTTACCTCTTTTTAACTCAGGATAGCTCTGTGACATTTCTTTTAAAAGAACATCAAATAATTTGTAAAATATAGGATCTTTGGTTCCTAATGTATGCGCGTGACGCATCCCCCTTCTCATAATTCTTCTTAGAACATAACCGCGTCCTTCATTTGAAGGTAAAACTCCTTCCGCTATTAAAAAACTGCTTGCCCTAAGATGATCTGCAATAACTCTGTGGCTTGCGATAGTCTTCTTATCTATTTTAGTTTTTGTAATTTCTGATGAAGCAGACATTAACTTTTTAAAATGATCAATGCTATAATTATCGTGAGTTCCTTGGAGAACGGCAGTTATTCTTTCTAGACCCATTCCTGTGTCAACTGATGGTTTAGGTAAATTTACTCTTTTATCCTTTGAAATTTGTTCGAATTGCATAAATACCAAGTTCCATATTTCAATAAATCTATCACCGTCCTGTTCTGGACTTCCTGGAGGTCCGCCTTTTAATTTTTCACCATGGTCATAAAATATTTCTGAACAAGGACCGCATGGACCTGTTTCACCCATGGACCAAAAGTTATCAGAGGTTGAAATTTTAACAATTTTACTCTCAGGTAAACTAGCTATTTTTTTCCATAATTTAAAAGCTTCTTCATCCTCAGAATAAACAGTTGCTGACAATTTTTCTTTTGGAATTCCAAGATCTTTTGTTAATAATTCCCATGAATAATAAATAGCTTTTTCTTTAAAATAATCTCCAAAAGAAAAATTTCCCAACATTTCAAAAAACGTATGGTGTCTTGGTGTATAACCAACATTTTCAAGATCATTATGTTTTCCACCAGCTCTAATACATTTCTGGGATGTAGTTGCAGTTTTAAAAGGTTTTTTTTCTAATCCTGTAAAAACATTTTTAAATTGAACCATTCCAGAGTTAGTGAACATTAAGGTTGGGTCGTTATTAGGAACAATATTACTAGAATCTACTATCTCATGTCCGTTTCTTGAAAAATATTCAAGAAATTTTCTCCTAATTTCACTCATTAAAATATTGCTCATATAGCTATTAAATACAGATATTTTATTTATTGTCTATATGCTAGAAAACACACGAAAGGTGCGGGGGCACCTTTCGTGTAGAGAGTATGATGGAAAAATCGTTATTTTTCTGTTTCTTTTTCTTTAGGGGCTGGATTCCCTTCAATTTTTTTCGATATTAAACCAGCTTTTGTTCTTATGGCTGCTTCGATTTCTTGCGCAATTTTTGGATTTTTCTCTAGATAGATTTTGGCATTTTCTCTACCTTGACCTATTTTTTCACCCTTGTAAGCATACCAGGCACCTGATTTTTCTACTATATCTGCCTTGGAACCAAGATCAATTAGTTCACCTGATTTACTAATCCCTTTTCCGTACATTAGATCAAATTCAACCATCTTAAATGGCGGAGCTACTTTGTTTTTAACAACCTTAACTCTAGTGCTGTTACCAATTATTTGATCTTTTTCCTTAATGGCACCAATTCTTCTTATATCCATTCGAACTGATGAATAAAACTTAAGAGCATTACCACCTGATGTAGTTTCTGGATTACCAAACATAACACCAATTTTCATTCTGATTTGGTTGATAAAAACAACCATTGTGTTTGATTTTGATATTGATCCAGTTAACTTTCTAAGTGCCTGACTCATCAACCTTGATTGTAAACCAACGTGATGATCTCCCATTTCTCCTTCTAATTCTGCTTTTGGAGTTAATGCTGCAACTGAATCGATCACCAAAACTGATAGTGATCCTGACTTAATTAACGTATCAGCAATTTCTAATGCTTGTTCACCAGTATCCGGTTGTGAAATTAAAAGTTCATCTGTTTTAACTCCTAATTTTTTTGCATAAACAGGATCTAGAGCATGCTCAGCATCAACAAAGCCACAAATTCCGCCAGTCTTTTGAGCTTCTGCTACAACCTGTAAAGCTAATGTTGTTTTTCCAGATGATTCTGGACCATAAATTTCTATAACTCTTCCTTTGGGTAATCCGCCAATTCCAAGTGCTAGATCTAAACTTAATGATCCTGTTGAAATAGATTCAACATCCATAGCTTTTTGTTGACCTAGACGCATTACAGAGCCTTTACCAAAATTATCGTCTATTTGGCTAATAGCAGCGTTTAACGCTTTGTTTTTCTCTTTAATTTCTTGTTCCTTCTTAGTGTCTGACTTAACTACTTTTAAATTGTTCTTAGTCATGTTTTTTCCTTTTTTTTAATTACGAATCAATGATTCAAATGTACACATTTTGTTCTTTTAATCAATCTTAAAATGTTGTAAAGATTTATCTAATATTATCTAAGTAAAGATCGCCGATAGACGCGAGCAAATTAAACTGCGCTATTGCAAAATCTCTTTGTGATTTTGCATAACTTGTTCTGGCGTCTAATAATAAAGTTCTGGATTGTATTACTTCAAGAGTTGTTCTTTTGTTACCAGTATCATATTCAAGGGTAATTCCCTCATTTGCTATTTCTGCCGCTCTTAATTGGGCTGTGGTAGCATCTAAAACGCCTTTTGATGAATTATACGTAGTCCAAGCGTTTGCTGTGTCTATGTTTACCTGATCAGATATATCGTTAAAAAGAAGCTGTTTTTCTTCTACTGTAAATTTTGCTTTTTTTACAGAAGACAGATTTTTTCCACCTTTAAAAATTGGCCATTTAACAGTCGCTTTTACCTCTTCCCTTTCTCTTTCATCTACAGTGGTGCTTAGGTCATAATTTTTCTTTTTTTCATAAGATATTGATGCAGATGGAGCTAACTCTCCCCTCGCTGCAAAAAGCTCTTTTTTTGCTATTTCTAAATCTATTTTTGCTAAATTTAAGCGTGGATTAATTTGTTCTGAAATAGCTATAGCAGTCTCTAAACTTGTTGGTATTCTTAGTTTTGGAATAAAAGCAAGGTTTATTTCCTCGGGAACTTTTGAACCAATTATCTTTTGAAAATTCTTTTGTCCTGAAATAAGTTCGTTTTTAGCTGTAATTAACTTAGCCTGTGCTCCTGCTAAAGAAGATTCTGATTGAGCAAAATCTGTAAGACTAATTTCACCTCTTTCTAATCTAGATCTATCACTTTCAGCTTGCCTTTCAAAAAGCTCAACATTTGACTGGTTAAATTCCAAATTTTTAAAGTTATAACCAAGATTATAATAAGCTCTTGCAGCACTTAGTATAACTTCTTGTTCAAGCTTATTTAACTCAAATTTAGCATATTCTAATTTAAGTTGTGATTTTTTCAAATTATTATAATTGCTAAATCCATCAAAAATTTTTTGTTCTATTAAAACAGATCCACTTTCAGGAGTTGAGTTTATATCTGCTAGCGACTCTCCAGATTGATTTGTTCTAGCTGTATCTTCTTGACTGGCTATGTCACCAGATAAAGTTATGGATGGCAAAAATTCTCCTCTCGAAACATTCACATCTTGTTTCGCGGCATTTAAACTTGCTCTTTCTGCATTAAGTTTTGAATTATTTTTAAAAGCATTTGATAAAGTTTTAACCAAATCTTCTGCGTAGAGATGATTTGAAAACAAAGATAATGTTAATAAAATAAAAAATTTCTTTATCATTTTAATAAAATTTCATTCTTTTAGATCTATGACTTTTATCTAAGAAAACTGTAAGATCTGATATTCTTGAAAAATTCTTCATCATATTTTTGGTTATTCTTTCATAATACATAATAAAATCTCTTATTTGAGATTTGGACATAGTCTTTTTACTTTTTGATGTCAATTTCATTTTTTGTTCCTGAAGTAAACGCCACTTAAATATATCTTTAAAATTAGGCGCTTTCAAATATACCAGTCTATCAATCTTATTAAAAAGTTTTTTATACTGGTTTTTTAATGAATTATTTACTGTTCTTCTCCAAATCAGGTCTGCGTCATGTTTTTTTTCGATTGAATTAAGAGGTTTTTTAAGCTCACCATTTTTTTGATGTCTTGCTCCAACACACCAGCCTTCAAAAATAACTAGATGTGGAGGTTTTTTTATTTTTTGCCATTTATTTTTTCTAAACCTGTCATCTATTGATTTATCAAACTTTGGAATTAATACGGTTCTAAATTTTTGTTTTTTCAATTTTTTAATTGTTTTGTTTATTAAGTTGATATCATGTGTCCCTGGCACACCCCTTGTTAAAAATAAAGGATGGATTTTTTTTGACATTTTTTTTCTCTCTGCTTTTGTTTTGTAAAAATCATCTATAGAAAAAACACAAAGATTTAATCCATATTTTCTTTTTAAAATAAATTTTAGAATTGCCGTAATAGTACTTTTTCCAGCTCCCTGCCCTCCTGACAAACCTATAATTTTGATTTTTTTATCTTTTTTATAAATTGAATAAAGCCACTCTGAGAGTGGTAAATAAAAATTATTTAACTTTCCAATTTTATCGATAATAGGCTTACCTACTACTTCCCGTTTTTTTAAGAATTTTAAATAATCACTTTTTATCATGGGGATGGTTTTCACCATCGTTAACAGGAATATTTTTTAGATCAAATGGTTTTACACCTTCAACGCATGCTATGTTTATTCCGTAAATTTTTGGATCAATTCTTGGTCTATTGTGTGTATGAATACCACAAACAGAACAAAAATAATGTTTTGCCGTTTTTGTATAGTATTGGTAAAGTTTTAAAAGATTTTCTCCTTTTATAATTTTAAAATCATCTGGGCCAATTACACCAATTATGTATCCTTTTCTTTTGCACAAAGAACAATTACACCTCATAACCTTTTTAAAACCACTTTCTGGAACTTTTACTTCAGCTTCTACCCCGCCACAGTGACATGTTAATTTTTTCATCGCTTGAACTTCCTTTCAGCTAGCTTATTAAAAGATATCCACATAAAATGCATGTATTTTTTCAATGTTCACCTTTTGATTCACTTTTGATTCCAATACAGACTCAAAATACAACCTTTTAGTGTGTATAGCTTTTCGTGTCAGCTATATTTTCTCCTGAGTCTAAAAGGTCTTTTTTATTTTCCCTAAATGAAACCAAGTAAATCATTAAATTAAAAAAAATAAGTAAAGCTATGCTTATTACAAAAAGTAAAAAACCAATGTGGTCTCTAAAGTAATAAATAATTAAGGCTAAAATAGCTGATCTTATAAAAACAAAAAGTTTAAAAACAGCAATAATTGATAAGGAATGAATGCCAAGATTAAATAAAGACATTTTTGAAGGACCAAAGTATCTTGGCCCTCTTATAGAATTAATTGTGTTTAATTTTGGGATATGTTTTTTTACTGAACCAGAAAAGCTGCTCCATAAACTCTTTTTTGTTGACAAAACTTTTGTATCATTTTTTGTTAAGCAACTATAATTTCCAAAGTTAATATTTTTTCCTGTAAAAATTAAAGTCATGATTTTATGTGCTTGATATAACGTTTGAAAAAACAATCCTTCTGATCGCTTGATTCTTTTAGCAACAACAGATGTGTTTTCATCTGACAATGCTTTTTTCACTAACATTTTTATTTCTACTGGTCTATCTTCACCATCTCCGTCCATGACTATTAAATACTCAAAATCAGAATCTTCTTTAGAAAAATGTCTGATAGCAAACGCATTACATCTAGCGTGTCCTCTATTTTGTTTCATATTTATAATTTTCAAGGTTTTAATATTTTCTGGAACCTTAATTTCTGGAGGTTTAATCGTAGAAGCATCATTTACTATTACACAATGAAACTCTGCTTTTTCTAAGCCTTGAACTTCTTTATTAATTTCATTGAGAAGTTTAATTAAAGACTCCCAGTCATTGTAAACTGGTATTAAAATTTTAAATTTTTTCATTTACTTCCAATCATACATATACCTACAGGTTTAATTGCTCCAAAAACTCCAGGACATATTTCTTTTAAAATTTTAGGGTTTCCAATGTAAATTACACCCTCTCCCTTGCCAAGATTTTCTAAATTTTTATCAAGTTTATTAAACCACTTTGGTCTTGAATTTAAATGATAAGACAAATTACCACCAAACCATTCATCGCCAACCACTATCCCTATTTCATTTGAAAAATTCTTGTCCCATCTATTCTCAACTAATCTTGCTATTTCTTTTCCAGGATAATCTGTTCTTTTGTCTGTCTTTGATATGGACACATATGAATAAATAATTGGAGTGAGAAAAAATAGAATTAAAAATACTGTAACAAATTTATTGGTTTTTTTTAAATCAATTCTTTTTTCAAACAAATAAACAAAAAGCACGCCTAAGAATAAGTAAAAAGGAGTCATCCACATTGTTCTGATTTTAACACCCATTATCATTGAAGTTAAAAACATCAAAATAATTGGGATAATATTAATGGTTAATAAGAATAAGAGTTTTTTGTCTTTAAAATTGAATTTAGTTTTAAGTTTTGAAACCAAAAATAAAAACATTACAAAGAAAGGAATCAGTATTCCTATTTGTTTTCCTAAAAATATAAGAGGATGTAAAAAATGGTCTAAAATATTTTGATCTCCTGTTCCGGTTCTCTGAAGACCGTAAGCAATTGTAATATAATCATTTTCTGTTAGCCATATTAAATGAGGTGACAAAACTAACAAGAAAGAAACTAAAGTAATAAGGCTTTTAAAATTAACTTTTTTTTTGGCAATCATGTAAAGAAAAAATACATCCATTGCGATAAGAAGATAGATAAATAAATATTTAGATAAAATTCCTAATGCTGCAAATAAACCAAATAATAACCAATCAGAAGTTTTGTTATATTTAAATCCTTTCCAGGCATACAAAACTGATAGAGCCCAAAAAGGTAATTGACATACATTTACGTTAAACTCTGGAGTTGTAAAATTGTAGAAATAAATTCCTTCCAAAAGTAATACTGAAATTAAACAGTAGTTTTCATTTTTAAAAAACTCTTTAGAAAATATCCAAACAACAAAAAACGCTGATATGACAAATATTTGGCTTAAAAAATAATATGCCCAATCTTGACTTCCAAATATTTGATAAAAAAATTCAACAGCAAAAGCACTCATGGGAGGATGTTTATTAAAACCCCAATCCAGATTACTTCCCCATGCTAAAGCCTCTATAGTATCAAGCGGCAAATTAACATTTGTTAAAGAAGGAATCAGAGTCCAGACAAATAAATGAATAATTAGAAACAAAAAAAATATTTTAGAAGTATTTTTTGTCATAAAATTTACATATATTGCTAACTTAAATTATATTGACAGCAATATAAACGTTTATATACTCCCCAACTTAAAAAAATGGTTAAAAAGCCTGTTAAAAAAAAATACACTCCTAGCAATAAAGAAAAATATATGTGTGTAAAACATAAAAATTTTTTTGCTGCAAAGCTTATTGCCTGGAGAAAAGAGATTGTTAAATCAAACAACGAAAGTGTTGTTCTTAATAATCTTGATGACAATAGCTCCTCTGCAGATATTGTTGATCAAGCTTCTTCTCACACAGAAAAAACTGTTGAAATGAGAGCGTCTAATAGAAGAAGAAAATTAGTAAATAAAATAGATGCTGCCTTAAGAAGAATCAAAAATAATACATATGGTTATTGTGAGGAAACCGGAGAACCTATAGGTTTAAAAAGATTAATTGCAAGACCAATAGCAACGTTAAGTATTCAAGCTCAAGAACAACATGAGCAAGAGGAAAAAATTTACGTTGAAAATTAAATCTTAGGTATTTTTTCCTCTCTATTTAAAATATCAAATCCTTTAATTACAGCTTCTCTCTGTGAAATTTCATCATACCATCTAGACAGATTTTTAAAATTTTTTAAACCAACATCGTGCCATTCATGACGTGCAATCCATGGAAAAGTTGCAATATCCGCTATAGAATAATCTCCTGCTAAAAATTTACTCTTTTCTAATCTTTCATCCAAATCTTTATAAATAGTTTTTGCTATTTTCAAATATCTTTCTTCTCCCCAATTACTCTTACCCGGATTGTAATGATGAAATTGATGATGCTGACCTAACATTGGTCCCACATAAGCCATTTGACCCATTAACCACTGAATTATTAAACCTTTATTTTTTTCCGGATAAAATTTTCCGCTCTTTTCACCTAAATACATTAATATTGCTCCCGACTCAAAAATAGAAGTTTTATTATCATGATCAATAATTACTGGAATTTTACTAAAAGGACTTATCGCTCTAAATTTAGAATCAAATTGCTCACCTTTAAGAATGTTTATTTTTGTAACCTTGTATTCGAATTTTATCTCCTCCAACATTATTGAAATTTTTTTTCCATTTGGAGTATTTGCTGTAAGTAGTTCTATCACTTGGTCTTGATACCTAGGAGATTTTGTATATCTTTTGAAGTAGTAGTGTACTGAAACCTATATTTTTCATTGGGTCTGGCTCGTTTAAAACACTCTACTGATGCCAAAGCTCCTTCGTGAAATCCTGATAAGATTAACTTTAATTTTCCTGGATATGTACAGATATCTCCAATTGCAAATATTCCTTTTTTATTTGTCTGAAAATTTTCTGTATCGACAGTTATCGTTTTGTTATCCATATTAAGACCCCATTCGGCTATAGGACCAAGTTTCATAATTAATCCAAAAAAACTCAGTATACAGTCTGTTTCTAATTTTACTAATTTTCCCTCATTGTCTTTTATAGCTATAGATTTTATTTTCTCTTCACCTTCTATAGAATCAAGCTGATATGGAGTTTTAATTGCTAGTGTTCCTTCTTTTTCTAATTTTTTTATTTCATTTAAAGTATGTGGTGCTCCTCTAAATTCTTTTCTTCTATGTACCAAAGTAACTTTAGAAATTTTTGACAATTCTAAAGCCCAATCTAATGCTGAGTCTCCTCCTCCAAAAATTGAAACCTTTTTGTTTTTCAATTGGTTTTTATCGGAAATAGAATAAAAAATGCTTTTACCTTCATGTTTTTCTGCTTCTTTTAGAGATAATTTTCTTGGTTCAAAAGAACCTACTCCACCTGCAATAATTACATTTTTAGTCTTAAAATCTTTATTTTTATTTGTTTTTACAACCCAAAAATCATTTTCTTGAGAAATCTGCTCGACTCTTTCTCCAAGGTGAAAATTTGGTTTGAAAGGTTTTATTTGTTCAAGCAATTGCTTTGTGAGCTCTTCCCCCGTGCATTCCTTGATAGCAGGAATATCATAAATAGGTTTTTCAGGATAAAGTTCTATGCACTGTCCTCCAATTTTGTTTAGGTTGTCAATTATTTCTGCCTTCAATCCTTTAATACCTAGTTGATGGACTGCGAAAAGACCGACTGGACCGGCTCCTATTATAACTGCATCTGTGTTTATCATTTTTAACCTTGCTTAGGCGGTGTTGTAACCACTAAACCATCTATCTCATCACTGACAACTATTTGGCAACTTAGCCTGCTATTTTTTTTTGGCTCAAATACCATATCAATCATATCTTGTTCTGCATCTTCACTTTTGTTTAGTTTATTTAACCATTCTTCTTTGACATAAACATGGCAAGTTGCACAAGCCATTCCACCACCACAGTCTGCGTCAATTTCTGGGATTTTGTTTTGAATAGCTCCCTCCATAACCGTTAAGCCTTTAGCAACTTCTACTGTTTTTTTATTTCCAGAGGAATCGATATAAGTTATTTTTGGCATTTAATTAATATAGGTATAAAAAAAAATAGGGCAAGTTATAAAACTCGCCCTATTTTAAATAATTAGCTACTTATACTATCTTTTTGATAGAGAAGTATTCTGCATAGC
>MDTB01048158.1_pt1 | contig 10589 bp, 10 predicted proteins | sample 811161 | NCBI WGS metagenome assembly MDTB01 (sample SAMN05326650, study PRJNA326480) | marine metagenome | isolation source: seawater | place: Mediterranean Sea | collected 2009
ACAAGAAAATTAAACAAGTTCTTGAAACTTTTAATAAGTCTCTTCTGTCTAATCAAAATTTAATAATTAAAGAAAACATCAAAGATATAAGAAATTCAAAGAGAAAGAATTTAATTGATAGGTTGATTTTAAATAAAAAAAGAATTGAAGGAATGCGTAATTCTATAAACCAGATAATTAAATTTAAAAACCCTTTGGGAATAACTTTGTCAGAATGGAATAGACCTAATGGACTAAAAATTAAAAAAGTCAGTACACCAATAGGGGTAATAGGTGTGATTTATGAAAGCAGACCTAATGTTACAGCAGATGTAGCTGCTCTATGTCTAAAGTCAGGTAATTGTGCTATTTTAAGAGGTGGTTCAGAAGCTTATAATTCTAATAAAATATTAGCTAATCTTTTTAGAAGCTCCTTGGCAAAACATAAAATAGATAAAAATACTATTCAGTTTATTGAAAATAAAAATAGAAAAATTGTAGATCATCTTTTAGGTAAAATGAGTAATTATATAGATGTAATTGTTCCAAGAGGTGGTAGAGGACTTGTAGAGAAAGTTAAAAAATTCTCCAAAGTGCATGTGATTGGTCATCTAGAGGGCTTGTGCCATATATACGTAGACAGTAAATCAAACAAGGAAATGGCAACTAAAATAATAATTAATGCTAAAATGAGAAGAACTAGTATTTGTGGTGCTGTTGAAACTGTTTTATTAAATGAAAAAATTTTGAAATCTCATGGTGTTCATATAATAAAAAAACTTATTGCATCAGGATGCTCAGTTTTAGTTGATTCAAAAATTAACAAAATATTTAAAAATAAATTAAAGAGTGCAAAAGAATCTGACTGGAGAACTGAATACTTGGAACCTAAAATATCTATCAAGTCTGTTAAAAATGTACACGATGCTATCTCTCACATATTAAAATATGGTACTATGCACACTGATGGCGTTGTAACAAATAGTAAAAAAATTGCTCAAATATTTCTTAATGGAGTTAATAGCTCGATTGCAATGCACAATGCATCTACTCAATTTGCTGATGGTGGAGAATTTGGTTTTGGAGGTGAAATAGGAATATCTACAAACAAACTTCCTCCTAGGGGTCCTGTGGGAATAGACCAGCTTACATCGTATAAATATTTAGTTATTGGAAAAGGAACTATTCGATCTTAATAAACTATGGGTGTAAAAAAAAATTTATTTGCTTTGTTTGGTGGAAGTTTTGATCCAGTACATAAAGGTCATTTAAAAATTGCTTTAACTAGTATAAAAAAATTGAAACTTGATAAACTTTATTGGAGTATAACAAAAAAAAATCCTTTTAAAAATAAAACCCATTTTTCTCTTAGGGATAGAATCCAAAAATGTAAAAAAATAGTTAGAAATAATAAAAAAATAAAAGTTCAGTTTTTAGAAAATAAAGCCAAATCTTCAAGGACCGTAGATATCCTAAATTATCTTGTTAAAAAGAATCGAAAGTCAAATTTCTATTTAATTGTAGGTTCTGACAATCTTTTGGATTTTCATAAGTGGAAAAAATGGAGGAAAATATTAAAGATGAGTAAATTAGTAGTTTTTTCAAGAAAAGGTTTTGATTTAAAATCTAAAAAATCTGTTATAGTAAAATATCTGGGTCAAAATAAGATTTTATACATAAAAAATAGTAAAGTTGATATTTCTTCTTCAAAAATAAGAAAGAATTATCTAAGATAATAATTATTGATGAAAATATTGGAAATTAAAAAATTTATTGAAAAAACTTTAGATAACAATAAGGCTAATAATATAGTTTCCATAGACTTAAAAAAAAAATCGTATATTGCAGATTATATGATAATTGCATCTGGAACTTCCTCAAGACACTTACAATCTTTGTCAGAAATATTAGTAACTGAATTAAAAAAATCAGGTCTAAAAGATTGTAAAATTGAAGGAAGGGAGAGCAGTGACTGGAAACTGGTTGACGCTATAGATGTTATAGTTCATATTTTTCATCCAGACAAAAGAAAATTTTACGATTTAGAAAAAATGTGGTCAGAACCAATTCCAAAGGAAAAAATTATTATATGAAAAAAATTATTTTTATAACAATTCTTTTTACACTAATTAGTTTCAAAAACTCTCACACTGCTAACTCAACAGTATTGTATGAAAAAATAGACCTTTTTAGTGAAGTAATTGAAAAGATAAAAAATGAGTACGTTGATGACGTAAATCAATCTGAAATGATGGACTCTGCAATTAATGGAGTTCTTCAATCTCTTGACCCCTACTCGGCTTATATGAGTCCAGAATTATTCAAAAACATGCAAACTGATACAAAGGGTAAGTTTGGTGGACTTGGTATTGAAATTGGTATGGAATCAGGAGTTGTAAAAGTTATTTCACCAATAGATGATACTCCTGCATCAAATGCTGGAATTAAATCAGGTGATTACATTGTTAGAATTAATGATGAGCAAGTTCAAGGAAAGTCACTAATGGAAGCAGTAAAATTAATGCGAGGATCGATTGGAAGTAAAGTTAAATTAACTATTAGAAGAAAAGGTGAAAAAAAACCTATTGAATTTGTTATTAAACGACAAATTATAGAAGTTAAGTCAGTTGTTGCAAAAATCATGGGAGATAGAAATGATATTGGATATATCAGATTAAAAGCTTTTAACGAGAATAGTGATAAGCAACTTTTTAAAAAAGTAAAGGAATTTGAAAGAAATAATAAGTTAACAGGATATATAATTGACCTAAGAAATAATCCAGGTGGACTATTAAATCAGGCAATAAATATTACAGACTTTTTTTTAGATGATGGAGAAATAGTTTCTACCAAAGGAAGAAAAATCAGCGAAACAAGAAAATTTTTTGCAAGAAAGGGTGATGGCGTTAATGGAAAACCAATTATTGTTATTATCAACAATGGTTCTGCTTCTGCATCAGAAATACTTGCTGGCGCACTTAAGGATCATAAAAGAGCAATTATTTTAGGAGAGAATACTTATGGTAAAGGTTCCGTTCAATCCATAATACCACTTAAAAATGGCGGGGGTATGAGGCTTACGATATCAAAGTATTATCTTCCCTCAGGAAAATCGATTTCAGAAGTTGGGGTTACTCCAGATATTATGGTTGAAGAAAAAGGTGATAATTTTAAATTAAATACAAAAACAGATAATCAATTAAATTATGCTGTTAAATTATTAAAATCTTAAAATGATTGATAAAGTGTTGCCACTGCGAACGGGTGTTGGGATAGCCTTGCTTAATAATGAAAATAAAGTTTTTGTTGCCAAAAGAAAAGATAACCCGGTAGATAAATGGCAAATGCCTCAAGGTGGTGTGGATCATGGTGAAGATTTACTTGGTGCTATGAAGAGAGAATTACTAGAAGAGACTAGTATATCAAGCATAAAAGTCCTAAAAAAACTTGATAAGTGGTTAGAATATGAGCTACCAAAAAAACTAATTGGCATAATTTGGAAAGGCAAATATAGAGGTCAAAAGCAAAAATGGTTTATTGTAAAATTTTTAGGAAAAGATAGCGAGATTAACCTAAAAACAAAAAATCCAGAATTTATTGAATGGAAATGGATAGACATGAAAGAGCTACCAAATGTAATTGTAGATTTTAAGAAACATATTTATATTGAGATTTTATTAGAGCTAAAAAAAATTTCTAACTAACCTCTTGAAGAGTTTCTATTTTATAAGATAGACAATACTTTTCCTTATCCTTGATATTTTCATTTCTAATTTTTTCTCTTGCATCAGAAATCATCTCATTAATTAATGTTTTGGATAAATTTTCCAAATCTTTAGCAGTTGAAGATAAAATCAGTAAAGTGTTATTTGAAAACTCCACGGTACCCTCTTCTATAAAAAAATTCTTAATTTCATTATTTGATTTTATAACTATAACTCCTGGTCTTAAAAATGTAACTAGAGGAATATGATTTTTAAGTATACCCATTAAGCCTTCAAAAGAGGGAATAGTAACTTCACTTACATCAGATTTAAAAATTGTTTTATCTGGACTTATTATTTCTAATTTGAATATTTCAGGCATTTTATGTCGCTGAGTCTTTAGACATACTTTCTGCTTTTTCTACAACTTCTTCTATTGAACCCACCATATAAAAAGCTGCTTCGGGTAAATGATCGTATTCTCCGTTACAAATTGCATCAAAACCTTTGATGGTTGATTCTAAATCAACTAGTTTTCCAGGTGAGCCAGTAAATACTTCAGCAACAAAAAATGGTTGTGATAAAAATCTTTGAATTTTTCTTGCTCTTGCGACAGTTAGCTTGTCTTCCTCAGATAATTCATCCATTCCTAGAATAGCTATTATATCTTGTAGAGATTTATAGGCTTGAAGAATTTTTTGTACTTCCCTAGCTACTCGATAGTGCTCTTCACCAACAACTCTTGGGTCTAATATTCTAGATGTTGAGTCCAGTGGATCTACAGCTGGATAAATTCCTAGTTCTGCAATTTGTCTAGACAGAACTGTTGTGGCGTCTAAGTGTGAAAAAGAAGTAGCTGGAGCTGGATCTGTCAAATCATCTGCTGGCACATAAATTGCTTGAACTGATGTAATTGAACCTTTGTCTGTTGATGTTATTCTTTCTTGTAAATTTCCCATATCAGTAGCTAAAGTTGGCTGGTAACCTACGGCAGAAGGTATTCTTCCGAGCAAAGCTGAAACCTCTGATCCAGCTTGAGTAAATCTAAAAATATTATCAACAAAAAATAGAACATCTTGACCTTCTTTGTCTCTAAAATACTCAGCGACTGTAAGCCCTGTAAGAGCTACTCTAGCTCTTGCTCCTGGAGGCTCATTCATTTGTCCATAAACTAATGCTGCTTTTGAACCTTTGCCGTCTTTTTTAATTACACCAGAGTCAATCATTTCATGATACAAATCATTACCTTCTCTAGTCCTTTCACCTACTCCAGCAAATACTGAAAATCCTCCGTGTGCTTTTGCAATGTTATTTATTAACTCCATTATTGTGACTGTTTTTCCAACTCCAGCACCTCCAAATAATCCAATCTTTCCCCCTTTAGCATAAGGAGCAAGTAAGTCTATTACTTTAATACCTGTAACTAAAATTTCTGTTTCTGTAGATTGATCTATAAATTTTGGTGCCGATCTATGTATTGGCCATTTCTCAGCAGTTTTAACCTCACCTTTTTCATCAATTGGATCTCCAATAACATTTATTATTCTTCCTAAAGTTTCAGGGCCTACTGGAACGCTTATTGGAGCGCCAGTATTGGTTACAATGTCACCACGTTTTAAACCTTCTGTGGCATCCATCGCAATAGTTCTTACACAACTTTCACCTAAATGTTGAGCTACTTCAAGTATTAATTTATTTCCACCATTATTTACTTCTAGTGCTGTGTATATTTCTGGTAGTTCTCCTTCAAACGTAACATCTACCACTGCACCTATTAACTGTGTAATTTTTCCTGTTTTAATCATAATTACAAACTTTCTGCTCCTGATATTATTTCTATTAGTTCTTTGGTAATCGAGGCTTGTCGGCTGCGATTATATTTTATAGTTAATTTATCAACTAGATCTCCTGCATTTCTTGTGGCGTTATCCATAGCTGTCATTCTTGAACCTTGCTCACTTGCCGCATTTTCAAGAAAGGCTTTAAAAATTTGAGTAGATATATTCTTGGGTATCAGTTCATCTAAAATCTCATCCTCATCAGGTTCAAATTCATAAAACTCCTTATTCTCATTTGTTTCTTGTTTTTCAATTTTTTCAGAAGGTATTAGTTGTTGGGCTTGGGGTATTTGAGTAATTACATTTTTAAAATTATTATAAAATAATATACATCTATCAAATTCATTTTTATTGAATAACTCTATTATTGTATTACCTACTGTATTTGATTCTTTAAAACCAATTTTTTTTACGTCTTTAAAACTAATTTTTTTTATAATATTTTTTCCATATTCTCTTTTTAGCTGATCTAAACCTTTTGATCCTACAGTAATGATTTTTAGTTGTTTTCCTTCTTTTAGTATTTTCTTAAAATAATTTTTTGCTAGTTTGCAAATATTAGAGTTAAAACCACCACACAAACCTCTGTCAGCAGTCATGACTACACACAAATGAATATTATCATTACCAGTTCCTACTAACAATTTTGGTGCGTTGTTAAGGTCACTAATAGAGTTTGTTAAATTTAACAAAATATTTTTCATTTTCTCACTATAAGGTCTTCCTTGTTCAGCATTTTCTTGTGCTTTTCTTAATTTTGCTGCCGCAACCATTTTCATAGCTTTTGTAATTTTTTGGGTTGATTTAACGCTTTTAATTCTTTTTTTTAAATCATCTAAGCTAGGCATTATTTGTTACTCTTTTTTTTATGTTCTTCTATAATGTTAATTAAAGATTTTTCAGTAGCTTCTTCTAATTTGCCGGTAGATTTTATTGACTCTAGAATTTCTGGTTTTTCACTTTTAATTTTTTCAAGAATATCTTTTTCAAAAAAACTAATTTTGCTTAACTCAACATCATCTAAATAACCCCTCACTCCGGTAAATACGGATACAACTTGTTCTGCAACTGTCAGAGGAGAATATTGATCTTGTTTGAGTAATTCAGTTAATTTAGATCCGCGATTAAGTAGTTTTTGAGTTGAAGAGTCAAGGTCTGAACCAAATTGAGCGAATGCTGCCATTTCACGATATTGTGCAAGCTCAAGTTTTATTGATCCTGCTACTTTTTTCATAGCTTTAGTTTGAGCAGCTGACCCAACTCTTGAAACGGACAAGCCAACATTTACCGCTGGACGAATTCCCTGATTAAATAGTTCTGTTTCCAAAAATATTTGACCGTCTGTGATGGATATTACATTGGTAGGAATATAGGCTGAAACGTCTCCTGCCTGTGTCTCAATTATTGGTAAAGCGGTTAATGATCCTCCGCCATTAGCTTCGTTTAGTTTTGCTGATCTCTCTAAAAGTCTGCTGTGTAAATAAAAAACGTCTCCGGGATACGCTTCTCTTCCTGGAGGTCTTCTTAATAATAATGACATTTGTCTATATGCTACAGCCTGTTTAGATAAATCATCATAAATAATTAAAGCGTGCATTCCATTGTCTCTGAAATATTCGCCAATTGTACAGCCTGTGTAAGGCGCCAAAAACTGTAGAGGAGCTGAGTCTGATGCTGTGGCTGCAACAACAGTAGTGTATTTCATTGCCCCAGCTTCTTCTAATGTTTTTGTAATTTGAGCTACTGTTGAACGTTTTTGTCCAATTGCAACATAGACACAATATAATTTTTTTTTTTCATCTTTTGATTCGTTGGTTTCTTTTTGGTTGATAATAGTATCAATAGCTACAGCTGTTTTTCCAGTCTGTCTGTCTCCAATAATTAGCTCTCTTTGTCCTCTTCCTACAGGAATTAATGTATCAATAGATTTTAATCCAGTTTGCATAGGTTCATTTACTGATTGCCTAGGAATAATTCCTGGAGCTTTAACCTCAACTCTTTTTCTTTTTATTTGAGGTGAAAGATTACCTTTTCCATCTATTGGAGTACCTAAACCATCTACTACTCTGCCTAATAAATCTTTTCCCACAGGCACATCTACTATCGAACTTGTTCTTTTTACAGTTGCTCCTTCTTTGATGTTTCTATCATCACCAAATATAACAACTCCCACGTTGTCACTTTCTAGGTTAAGGGCCATACCTTTTGATCCGTCATCAAACTCTACCATTTCTCCTGCCTGCACATTATCTAATCCATAGACTCTAGCTATTCCATCACCCACAGAGAGAACTTTACCAACTTCGGATACCTCGGCTTTATCTCCAAAATTCTTTATTTGTTCTTTTAATAATTTTGTTACTTCAGATGGATTCATTATTAATATTCTATCTTTCCAACATTAATTGTTCGTATTTTTTTAGTTTATTTTTTATTGAAGTGTCAATCATAAGACTTCCTAGTTGAATTTTAAGGCCACCGATCAAATTTGTGTCTACTGTATAATCTAAATTTACAGAAAATCCAATTGATTTTGAAAGCTCTAAACTTATTTTTTTAATTTCATCTTCGGTCAAGTTTTTTGAAGAAACTAGAGAAGCTTTAAATTCTCCTCTTTTTTGGGTTGAAAGTTTTAAGAAGCTTTTTATAATTTTTTTAAGAAAAAAAATTCTTTTTTTTGTAACTAATATTGATAAAAAGCTTTTTAGATTTTTTGAAAACTTCATTATTTCTGAAATTTTATTAATGGTTTCTAATTGTGTGTTTTGTGTTTGAGTTGGATCTTTGATAAAATTTTCAATGTTTTTGCTCGAGTCTAAAACACCAAGCAGTTCTTTCAAATTTTTTTCAATAGATTGTATCTCGGAGTTTTCGTCTGCTATCTCAAATAGAGCACGAGCATACCTCTCAGAAGTTTCAGATGAAAATGATTTATTTGTGCTCATTTAATTATCTTGTTTAAGAATTGAAAAGAAAACATGCGTTTGTTATCATATGAATATATTTGGTTCAAGTTACTATAATTTCATTATGTAAAATTAATTGGATCAACATCAACCGTAAGTTTAATTTTTGATGAAATTTTAAGATTATCTAGGGTTTTTACCAATTTTTTTTGAATTAATGCCTGACTTTTTGGTCTTATAAGAAGTCTTGTTCTATACATTTTTTTAACTTTTGCAATTGGCGACTCTACTGGACCCATAACGTCAATATCTTGAATAATCTTAAGTTTGTTTTTTATCTCTTGGGCGCCGCGAAAACTATTTTCTTTTGATTTAGATGAAACTATTAGAGCTATCAGCCTTTTAAAAGGAGGAAGTTTATTTTCTTTTCTTAGAATTAATTCATTAGATAAAAAGTGTTCAGGATTATTTTTTATAAGATTTTTTAGAGTTTCATTTTCAGGGGCTAATGTTTGGTAAATTATTATAGATTTTTCTGCAAATCTTCCAGCTCTTCCACTTAATTGATTGTAAAGTTGTATATTTTTTTCAGTAGTTCTCAAGTCATATCCTTTGCCTGAAAAATCTGCATCTACAACTACAATGCAATTTAACTTTGGAAAATTAAAACCTTTAGAAATCATCTGGGTGCCTACTAAAATATTAATTTCATTATTACTAATCTTCTTAATAAAGTCTTCACTTTTATTTTTTTTTAGATAATCACTAGAAAAAATTTTTATTTTTTTTTCTGGAAATATAATTTTTAATTCTTCAGATATTTTTTCAACACCAGGTCCGTACATTGAAAATGTACAGAAATTTTTTTTATTTAAACATTTTTTTTCATATTTACTTTTTTGTCCACAATGGTGACAGATTAATTTATTAATAGTTTTATGGTACGTTAAGTATATTGAGCAATCAGGACAAACATGTTTATATCCACAAGTTTTACAAACTAAAAATGGAGCATATCCTCTTCTGTTTAAAAAAAATAGAATTTGATCATTATTTTGTAAGTACTTTTTAACTATTTCTATAGTTTCGTCAGCTATGAATTTATTTTTTAATTTTTTAAGATTTAAATTTATAATTTTAGTTTCAGGAAGTGGATAGTTATTAAATCTTTTAAGAATCTTAATGACTTTATATTTTTTATTTTTTATATGATTAAAGGTTTCTAACGATGGAATTGAGGTTACTAAGTGAATTGGTATGTCCTCTATCGAAGCCCTAGCTATTGCCATGTCCCTTGCGTTATAAATTGGATTTTCATCTTGTTTGTACGACGGATCGTGCTCCTCATCTACAATTATTAAACCAAGCTTTTTAAAAGGCAAAAGAAGAGAGGATCGGGCTCCAATTACAAGTTTTATTTTGTTGTTTATTATGCCCTGCCATATAATTCTTTTGTTTTTAGGTGTTATTCTAGAATGCCATATAGCTGGCTCAAAACCAAAAAAATCTAGAAATCTATCTTTAAATTGATCTGTTAAAGAAATTTCTGGTAATAAAACTAGCACTTGGCTATTTTTTTCTAAATATTTTTTTATTCTTTCAAAATAAACAATTGTTTTTCCCGAGCCAGTTATACCTTGTAAAACAGAAACGCTATAATTATCTTTCAATTTATTTAGATTTGATAAAGCATTTTTTTGTTCTTTATTTAAGATATAATTATTTTTTGACAAGTTAATTTGATTATGGCTATAATTCACTTCTTTAAGCATATTTTTTATATCCCCAACACACATTTTTAAAACTTTTCCTTTTGCAATAATATTGTACATTGAAAACCAGTTCATAAAGTCGACCAGTTTTTTGTTTATTGATAATTTTTCTATTTTTTTTTCAATTTTTTTTATTTTTATTTTTTTATCTATTGGTTTAATTACATCCCAAACAACGCCTATTTCTTTTTTTTTTCCAAATGGTACTTCGACAATATCCCCTGATTTTAAAGGAGTTTTTGACTCGTACTCATAGGTGAAGGGATAATCAAAAATTTTAGGAAGTAAAACTGGAACCTTCATAATAAGATTGTAATTGATATTGTATCAATTAAAAATGAATTGGTCTTTTATCAACAGCTAATGCGGCTTCTTTTATTGCTTCTGTGT
>MDTB01067389.1_pt1 | contig 10589 bp, 7 predicted proteins | sample 811161 | NCBI WGS metagenome assembly MDTB01 (sample SAMN05326650, study PRJNA326480) | marine metagenome | isolation source: seawater | place: Mediterranean Sea | collected 2009
CGCAAAAAACCCGTGTCATCAATATTTCTCTCCAGCGCATCCCCACAGCACTCTCCACCCGCGTTCCATGACCTAGCCAATCCAAATGGCCACACTGCTATGAAGCCCTGCGAGGAGGCCTTCTTATCAAACCCAGACATGCGGCGTTGCTCTTCAGGAGAGCTGGAATGACCGTGGAGATCAATGACCAATGGTGAAAGTGCCTGCCCTCCACTAGGGGTTTGAATATTCCAGCACCGGAAGTAGTCGCCGTGTTTAATGCAATCATCGCCGTAAGGCTCAAGATAACGGTCAAAAGAAGCAACCTCTTCGTGCTCCGGAGCCCCGACTATCAACCATTGCGCGTCTTCCTCTCTTTCGAGAAGAAAAATCATTTCTATATCGCCGTCATCCTCAAACAAAGTAATCTTTGCATAATTGCCATCAACTTCAATTTGAGCGGTATCCACATCAAAGTTAACGAAACGCAAGAAAACTGAACGTGAAATCATCGTCCATAATTCTCGAATGCCCTCCTTACCCACAGCATCTTCCGAGACGAATCGCTCGGAATGAAGGGCAGCTATTTTTTCAATATCTCCGGCCTTCGCTGCGATGGCAAACTTTCTCATAACAGACCGCACCGCACCCTCAGGCGTATCTACCTCGGTATCATTATTAAATTCCAAAACCTCTGATTGTTTCGAGCAAGCGGAGATAGTTGCTAATAAGACCAATGGAATGCAATATTTGATGATCCAGTTACAGATACTTTTGTCTCGTTTCGTCATAACAACTCTTCTCAAAAATGAAGGCCCAGGCTTGAAATGCAATTTCTACCCATCGCTATGGCTACCAACATCCATCGCCTCATATTTGTATTTAAATATCTATCTTTATCTAAAGATAAAATCATCGAAAAAGTGTGAACTACGAAAAAGAATCGCCGATCAAAAATGTTCAGCTGAGACATAACAATTTCCCAGGGACTCGTTGGTTCCCGAAGTTTCATGGACAAGAAAAATCACTAAGGTATATAAAAAAGATACTGAACATGTTTTTATCTTTCATTCTGCTAAACAGTGCCTCTAAGACTTTCGAGGTGACTTTCCCATTGAATGCGATCGTTGTGAGAGTGCGTGAAACCAATATTTCGCTCGTATTCCACACAAGCGCTGGTTCTATGTGCAATCACATAAGTCCGTCTCCATCGGTCAGAAATATTACCTCCTGAACCATGAATTATGCGTTCGTTGTGCACTGTAATATCTCCAGCTTTTAAAGGAAGCGAAACGGGTTTATCTTGAGGTGTCAATTCAATGGCCAAAGTGTGGCCACCGTCTCGCACCCCACCATCTTTGGATTGAAATACGGGACGATGAGCGCGAAGCTGGGGTTCCAGATGAGATCCTGGTACCACCATCAAGCAGCCGTTTTCTTCATCAGCGTCATCTAACGCCAGAGAGCAAGTCGTGGTTTTAGTATCAGGAGTCCCCGCAGGCCAATAACCGAGGTCTTGATGCATTGGGAATGCCGCATCGGTCTTCGATGGCTTCTTCGAAAGAAACTGGTCATAGTCTAACGTTGCACCATCACCTATCAGCTGCTCAGCTATTGATTGTGTGAGCCTCTCAAATAAATTATCTTGAAGTAGGGGGTAATAAACGCGTGGTAGCATCGCATTAATGAGACTAAAATCCTTATATTCTCGATCATATGGACCACTCATGTCACAAAAATCCCGACCCATACCAGAAATTTCACCTTGAGCAAACCTCATATAAATGGTTTCCAGTGGAGCAATCTCCTCCAACATCATAACTTGACGAAGTATCAAATAACCCTGGTCGTGAAAATTCTTTTTGTCAGATTCTGACAGAGTAAAGGAAGAATTTACCCTCCTAGACTCGGATTCTTGCGGCTCATTATTAGTCACGATAAAACTCACGAATTACTTGTCCCGGGCGAGTCCCGGTGAATACCCCGTTCTGAATAATAATCTCGCCATTAACCATAGTCAGGTCTATACCTTGACTCTCGGTAACAACTCGACCACCGCTATGAGGAAGGTCATTAACAAAATAAGGTTGCCTACAATCTAGCTCGTCGAAGTCAATGACATTAATATCGGCATACCAGCCCTCATGTAACTCTCCACGATTTTTTAACCCCACCATTTTTGCTGACTTACCTGTAATTCGATATACCGCCTCGGGTAATGAAAATATCCCTCGGTTTCGGGTTAGCTCACTCAAAAGAAAAGTTGTTGAGTCAGCGTCAGTGAACATGCCCACGTGAGCGCCAGCATCGCCCAATACAGGTATACAATGTGGCTGTTGCATAAAACGCCATTGAAGTTCTGGTATCTTCACGTGTCCCCAATAATTGAAGAACTCGCGTCCTTCTGATTGCCGAACTCGATCAACGAACACTCTGGCAGGATCTTTACCCTCACGGTCGGCGATTTGCTGTAGGCTCATTTGCTGATCCATATCCCAGTTTGGACACTCACCTGTACCTAGCGGATGGATATATTTCGCCTCTGCACCCAGAGCAAAACCATATTTACTTGCCTCTGTAACTAAAGTGTCCCTGAACGCTGAATCCTGCAAGGCCTCAAGTCGCTGTGGGATGTTTGGTAGGGCCATTAAATCATTCCACGCGGGCGTTCTAAATGGCGCGAGCCTTGCCAAGCTAAAAAACGCGTAGCTGGGGCGAACATGGCAGGCTGCGGTTATCTCAAGGCCACGGGCATTTTGTTCAGCTAGAAAATCCGGAACTTTGTTAGTTCTGCTGCCTCCAGTTGTGAAGACAACTTTGCAACCCCCTTCCGCGGCGATCTTAAGCATCTCTAATTCCTGATTGAACTGGGTAAAATTTGGGACTGCTTGGAACAGGGTCCCTCGACCCCCTCCCTCAATAACGGCCCGCTGGATTGCTGACGTCTCCTTGGTATTTGCAAAAGTACCTGGAGTGCAACGACCATCGGGTATTTTGTGCTCTAAGTGGCGGGACGTAGAAAAGCCAGCGGCACCCTCCTCTAAAGATTTTTTAACTAAGTCGCATATGCGTGCTAGCTCATCATCAGTGGCTTGAGCCCCCTCATCCATGCTTCTATCACCCATGACCTCAAGCCGAATCGCGGAGTGTCCGACCAACCCACAAAAGTTTAGAGTAGGGTTGAGTGTTTCTATTGTGTCCAGATATTCCCCAAAGCTGGTCCAATTCCACGGTAATCCGTCCATTATGATATCCGCGGAAATATCCTCTACGGCTTCCATGACTTCAGCCAAAAATCGCCGATTCTCTTTGCTCACCGGGGCAAAAGTTACACCGCAGTTTCCAGATAACACTGTGGTCACCCCGTGATAGGAACTTGGTGTCATTTTCGGATCCCAACCAATCTGTGCGTCAAGATGTGTATGAAGGTCAATGAAGCCGGGCGTCACAATTTTTCCACTTGCGTCGATCGTTCGGATAGATTCGGCGCCATTCACATTGCCGATTTTAGCGATGCGGTCCCCAATTATCGCGACGTCAGCCTTCACTGCCGGATTACCAGTCCCATCTACTAAGGTGCCGTCCTTGATGATCAAGTCAAACATTCCAAATCTCCCTCGCCATTTCTTCTTTCAGTCGGTTAAATGATTTATGTGTCAGCCAGTAACTGGATTTATTAATGATTGCCCCGTGACAAAAGCTTCCACATTTCGCAGTGCACAAAAACCCATTGCCTCGCGTGTTTCGACGGTGCCGCTACCCATATGGGGTAGCAAAACGACTTGTTCCAAACCAATTAACCCGGAGGCCACTTCGGGTTCGTTTTCATAGACATCTAGTCCCGCTCCCGCGATCTCCCCGCTTTCAACAGCATTCACTAATGCTTTTTCATTAACTACGTTGCCGCGTGCAGTATTTATTAAGTGGGCGTGCGGTTGCATGAGTTCAAAGGCAGCTTCATCGATTAAATGGTACGTTTGAGGAGTGGAAGGGCAGTGTAAAGTAACGAAATCAGACTGCTTTAGAACTTCCTCAAGAGGGAGCATTTCTGCACAAATTTCTGGGGCGAGCAAGGGATTTGGGGTTCGACCGGCGTAAAGGATTTCCATGCCAAGCCCATAGTGCGCTCTCTGGGCTACCGCCTTTCCAATTCTCCCCATCCCAATAATACCAAGCTTTTTACCCGTGACCTGTGTTGAGAGCATGTGAGTTGGGCCCCACCCCATCCATTCCCCCATACGCAGTTGCCGCTCCCCTTCTCCAGCGCGTCGGGCACTCATCAATAACAGCGTCAAAGCAATCTCAGCCGTAGCATCTGTCAGAACACCAGGCGTGTTTGTAACTGCTATGCCAACCCGATTCGCCATATCAACCGCTATGTTTTCATACCCAACACCAAAATTAGCAATCAGTCTTGTTTTGACCTTCTCAGAAGCCAACATCTCTGAATCTATTCGGTCCGTAACAGTTGAACAGAGTACATCCGAAGTTAGCAAGGCCTGACACAAGTCCTCTCGGGAAAGTGGTGCGTCCACCGGATTGAAAACCACGTTACCAAGCTTCAATAATTCCTTCTCAATCTTCTCGGGCCAACGGCGCGTTACTAAGATTTGTTTCAAAACGATTCCCCTTTATTCAACACATATCATGGGAAATTCTGAACAACATGGCCTCAGCGTCAAAGCCAAAAAAAGCCTTGCGAAAAGTGTTTGATACCATTAGCTTTGCAAGTAAACCATGTGGGTCTGGGTGTATTCGTAAAGACCATGCTTGCCGTCAGCGCCACCTATTCCAGATTTTCGAACTCCTGCGTGGAATCCCTGCATTGCCTCGAAGTTTTCTCTATTAATATAAGTCTCACCAAACTTTATTTCATTACATGCTTTCATAGCCACGCCAATGTCACGGGTATAAATTGATGAAGTGAGACCATAATCAGAGTCATTGGCACGCGCTATAGCTTCATCAATATCTGCTACGACATTAACTGGCACCACGGGGCCGAAGATCTCTTTGCGCATTATTTCTGAGTCATGATCACAATTTCGCAATACAGTAGGCTGATAGTAATTACCCGAACCAAGATCAGCCACCGACCCTCCCGTCACGATTTCGGCTCCAGCATCGGTTGCTCGTGTCACTAGACCGGATACTTTTTCCAAACCAGGCCTATTTATCAAGGGTCCGTATTCTACATCCTCATTCTCAAGTGGGTTGCCAAATTTGGTTGCCCGCATCTCTTTTGCCAGCTTCGACAAAAATTCGTCTTCCACTTTTCGATCAACATAGACTCGCTCCACGCAGTTACAAACTTGCCCTGAGTTTATTACTCGAGACGACTTAACCGCGTTTACTGCTAAATCAATATCAGCATCTGCCAAAACTATTGCCGGAGCTTTTCCACCTAATTCTAGATTAACTTTCGTTATATTTTCTGCTGCTGCACCCATGATCTTAGAGCCTGTCGCTACCGACCCAGTGAAACTAATAAGTCCCACATCTGGATGCTTGCAAAGCGCGGCACCTGTTGTAGAGCCTCTCCCGAATACCATATTGACCACCCCAGCTGGGATATCTGTTTGAGCAAGCAGTTCCATAAACATCGCTGCATTGTTTGAAGTTTCCTCAGATGGCTTGATCACTATAGTATTACCAGTGATTAAAGCAGGTCCGAGCTTTCGAGCGATTAGAAAAAATGGAAAGTTCCAGGGCAAAATAGCGCCTACTACTCCGATCGCCTGACGAAATAAAAAGATATTCTCACCAGGCCTGTCAGAGGTGACAATTTCTCCTTCGATGCGACGTGCCCACTCAGCCATATAATCCAAATAATCAGCAGCAAAGGCAGCCTCAACCTGAGCTAACCCCATCACTTTGCCCTGCTCCTCCACGATTGTCCTAGCCAACTCCGGTCCTTTTGATCGCACTTTATCAGCGATCTTCCTCAAGAAACCGGCCCTCTCAATGGCTGGGCGAAGCTCCCAGTCTCTCTGTGCCGATTTTGCAGCTGCGATAGCTTGATTTACCTCCTCATCAGTAGAATCTGGTATCCGAGACAATTCCAAATCAGTTGCCGGATTAAAAACGCCAATACTGTCCGTACTTGCAGATTTCACAAAGCAACCGTCGATAAAGTTTTCGTGCATCATCCTTAGCCATTCTCCTTATTCTAAATTTAAAAAATGCCTGTAGTCTTTCTGACGAAGCCAACCTTACTTTCTTCGTGGGGCTCGCCTACGCACCTAAAATCCGTTAAAGCATTTGCTTTAATTAAGCAATTATAGATCATCGATCAATCCTCTCAAACCCTCGCCCAGGCGCGCGAAAGTCGCGTACAGAATAAACCTATCCCATCCGATACAGAAATCTTTGACTCCTAGATCTATGTAGGGTTTTGCTTGCTCCACTTCACCAATCTCAATCCGAGGACGCACACCATATTCGAGTGATTTTTTTATTATTAGTTTTTCAAATGGCGTTATTTCAGGTGTATCTTTCATCTCAGGTCTACCAAGCGAAAAACCGAAATCGGCCGGACCCCACTGAGTCATATCCACTTGCTTGTCTTTTGCCAACTCTAAGATTGCGTCGATATCATCTACAGCCACACTTTTTTCAATCATAATTTTAAAAACAAATGATTCGAGATCAACTGAGTAATCAACAACGTCATAGCTCGAGAGAGCTGGTCGGCGTAATTTCACGCCCATCCGTCCACATTTATCGGGCGTATCAGGTGCAATACAGTCATGGCACTCGGCTACGTCTGAAGGTGTCCGAATATCGGTGAATAGAACTCCTTTGAAACCGGCGCCCATCGCCATCTGGGCCCAAAAACCTTGTGCTTCCTGATCAAGCTTAATAATTAAAGGAAGGTTTCCACATTGTCCTGCGCGCGCAAGGTGATAGAGATTGTTCGAGTCAAGGACGGAATATTCAGCACTAAACTCCGCGTAATCGAAAACACCGGTGTCCCCAATAAGCTCTGGAATGTCGGGATCAGAGAACATGACATGGGTGCCTATCGTAGGTTTCCCCTCATCCAGGCGGGTCCGTAGTGTATTTGGCAAAATCATTTCTGCTTCATGCTTAGGAATACCGAATAGTAAGTTAAGCTACAGATCATCAGGCAGTAGAGAGTTGAGCCAAGACAGTTTCCCGATGTCTTTTAGCAATGATGCCCTCCTGGGAGAGGCTGGTATGATGGGACGAGTCCCATCGTCGAACTTGCAAATAACGAATAGCTGCTCTAAGCCCATTCACAGATCCCAGTCGCTCCAGACCCTGACAAGCCATCGCGGGCACGTAACCGGTATCGTCTTTCAAGCCATCAATCAAAGCTGTCTCGAGCTCTTCAGAGGCATCACCATTCGATGCGCAAGCCAATAAAGCCAAGGAACTAAGGTATCGATATTGATTCTCCATCGTCCAATCCCATCCCAGAGCGGGTTCACCGGCTGACGATCGATAAGCTTCCTCATTACTTTCAATAAAAAATCTATGGAGTCGAAGCACCGTTTCTTTTGGGAATTTTCCAAGCGCACAAAAAGCGTCCATAGTGACTCTAATCACGCTTGAGTACGGATCATCAAGCAAACCACTCAATTCCTTGACATATGCCATCGTTACATCTGGGCCAGCATCGCCGAGTGCGTAAGCAGCGTTAAGTCTGACCCAAGGATCCTCATGTCGTAATAATCGCGCTAGAGATGGTGCTGCTGAATGACCAATGGCTGCTAACGCTACTGCGGCATCCTCGGGTACAAATTGCCTGTCACTAAACCTTCGGTCCAAAAAATCTGGCGACATGCCATAGTAGGCACTATCGTTGGGCTTAGGCGATACATGTCGATCCTGGCCACTTGTCGAGACGAGGATATTGATAAGCCCATCTACCGCCGGTTCTCCCATCGCGACAAGATCGTAAAGAGATCTCAGTCGAATCCCCTGATCTTCAATTTGCATTTCTTCAAGGAGACTTGGCAGGTAAGCAATTGGGGAGATAGTCATTCCTTCACTACGTGGAGCTCCTCGAAGCCAGTTCCAAAGGGAGGTCCATGCCAAAGGAATATGATGCGGGGTCTTTAGATCGGCTGGAGTACTCCACTTTGGGCTTTTGTTAGACCACGTTGGCTCGGATGGATTCTGTGTTCTTAATGCAACAAATTTGACCATATATCGACAAACCTGACTGTTGTTCGGGGTTCCCGCATGCCCAAGATCAAAATCGGCAATTACCACGCTACCCGCAGGCATCCTTTCCATTACAACCTGCTCGGCGCAAAGACCAGACAAAGTAGCATACAGATGTGAACCCGCCAGAAAGCGGGTAGGCCCCATCGATAACGGTGTATCATGGGTGAAATAAAAGAGATTTGCCGCCCGCAGAGTGTGCCATCGACTGCGTCCAGATCGGGAGTGGCCATCTTGATGCCACGCGGAACCAGAAATTGATCCTTTACCCATCTTCGGTTGATTTTCAAATGGATCCGATAGGGGGTCACCGTCCTCACCGATAGGCTCACTGTTATGCGGGAATCGATGTGGCGCCATCACATATTGCTCACCTAGCAGGCTAATTAGAGCACCCCTCACTGCTGGAGACTCACAAATATCATCAAGGTCTGGCACTCTCGGCAAAATATTATCGCCGGGATGAGGTAACTCATTGGCCAGCGCATTACTCAATTGACTGGTTATCTTTGCATGGAGAGATGATTCTAGAGAAGAATCAATTATTAAGTAGCCATCAGCGATGTAGCGTTGAACTTGCTCATCTGTCAATAGCGCCGGGGCAATTGGCTTCATAGTTAATGATACTCTTACGGGTTTAATAGCGCATTGCACGTATTTTTTTCTGAGAGCTAAGTTTAGCAAGATGACGGAAATCTAGCACTCTACCGAAAAAAAGTAAAGCAAGTGCTTTAATTAGAGCGCGGCAAGATCTTTCCGGTTGAGGTCACTTGAATACCGCCGTCACACTGCCAAAGTCCGAAGAAATAACTGTCACGCTAGTCTCAAGATCCACAGGGATTGGCGGCCCGAAGGCGGCCGTCAAGATGATGTCACCCTGTTGGAGCTGCTGATTGTCCTGATTGAGTCTGTCGACAAGCCATGGAACCGCTCGCAGTACATCGTCAGGCCAAACTAATTCGCTCCATGAATCAACAATTTCATCATCCATAAGAAGACTAAGATCAATTGCCTTCGACTCTTTTGGAGGCGCTACTTTAGCTCCATTGACTACACCTGAATGAATAGCGTTGTTCGAAATAACCTCTGGCGCTCTTGGATCCGAGCCAATCAGTCGCGTGTTATGGAGTTCGATGACGACGAAGATATCACTGACTTTTTGACTGATGGCATGAACTGAGCTATCGGATGTTTTCAGATCTTCGGCTAGCCTGATACCAAATTCAGCCTCCACACCAAGACCCGAATAATTACTTTTCAAAAGGAGCGCCGAATCCGCGAACTGCTCGGTAGACCAAAGACGCCCGAATACTGGGTGAGAAACACCTAGCGCGCGTTGGTTGGCTGGTGCCACACATCCAATTTTATAGCCGATGATTAATTCGCCTCGGCGCTGACGAAGATTCGCCACAGCGCTTTGAAGCTGAAATGCCTCGTCAATCGACAAACGCAATCCTTCCCCAAAGACTGTACCCGGGCTGTTTGCATCGTAGTCCATCAGCATTCGCTCAGCCAGTGATTTCAACTCGAGTGGGGTCATGGGATGCTCTGAGTTAACTCAATTTTCGTACCTACCCTCGGGAAATGCACGACTACCTGTCCAACACGTTCTTGTGTACGACGAATGGAAATGGTATTCGCATCTAAGCTGACCAGAGTCCCCTCCACAAATGGATCGCCGCTATCCTCTGCGGGTGCAATTCGAACTGTAGAGTCGAGTGACAGTCCAAAATCGTTATCCCTAAGGCGGCGGCCTGGCACTACCTCGGACTTTGCAACCTTTGCAATATCGAGAGCGTCCTCAGGAGACATTGGCGAAAATTCCCCATGTCCCAAACCCTTGATGCGATCCTCCCAATCGACCAAATTGACAAATTGCTGTAAAAACTCGTTGCTTTCGCTGTATCGACCTCGCAAAAACCAAACCAAAAAGTAAATTGACGCATCGGCTAGGCTGGGCAAATCACCAAATATAAAATTGCCTTCAGCAGATAAGGTGTTATCGAGCCAACCAAATTGAGTGCGAATCTGCGCTAGCGCTGTTGGGACATTTCGTATCAAATCTTCTCGCGTTGCCTCAGCTCCGAAATAAAGGCGCAGCCTGTCTGCAGCAAATGTCTGATCCAACTCTTTTGGTGTTCCAAGCGCCACCGTCACAATATCGAAGAATAGAAGTTCACTGGCCCAGCGACTGAGCGCCCAGCAAAGCCCTTCAGTCTTACCAGGACATAGGTTTGGCTGCGGGAACCTTCGCTCCAACTCGCGGATGATACATTGACTGTCGCAGTAGATATCAGCACCAATCTGCAACACTGGCGTACGCCTATAACCACCTGTCAGCGGAATCAGATCTGGTTTAGGTGGCAATCTTGGAATCTCTACGGATCGCCAACTTAGCTTCTTCATACCCAAGACGA
>MDTB01041199.1_pt1 | contig 10588 bp, 11 predicted proteins | sample 811161 | NCBI WGS metagenome assembly MDTB01 (sample SAMN05326650, study PRJNA326480) | marine metagenome | isolation source: seawater | place: Mediterranean Sea | collected 2009
ATAATATTTCAATAGGAATTGATGCAACTAGTATTGTTGATGGAGGAGGTTTTACTCACCTTAGCCAATTTCTCATCAATTATTTAAAAACGGATCAACATCGGTCGAATCAATTAAATATTTATGCTTCACAAAAGGTTTTAGATCAACTCCCATATCACTCTAGCTTTTTTAAAAAAAGCTTTCCACATCTCAATAAATCAAAATTTCACAGAATCTTTTTTCAATCATTTTTATTTGATAAAATTTTAAAGAAAGAATGTGATATATTATTTTCAATTACAGGAGATTATATAGGTAATTTCAGGCCTTATGTAGCGATGTCTCAAAATATGATGCTGTATGAGAGGGAATTTTGGAGGGAAATAAAAATCCTGAAAGAAAAAGCAAAATTTTTTTTTAATTTTAAAAGACAGCAAAAGTGTTTTAAAAATGCTGAAGGGATTATTTTTTTATCACAATACGCAAAAAAGTATATCACCAAACTTTTAAAAATTGAAAATAAAAGTAAAGTAATTATTCATCATGGGATTTCAAATCAATTTATATCAAAAAAGGTTCAAATTAGATGCCTAAATAATTATTCTGAAAAAAGCCCTTTTCGTTTTCTCTATGTTTCAACTGTACATGTTTATAAAAATCAATGGCATGTTGTAGAGGCCGTCTCAAAATTAAAAGAAAAAGGTTATCCAGTGTCTTTAACATTAATTGGAGATATAATCTACAGACCCTCTGGGGATAAGTTAAAGAGAACTATTGATAAAGTGGATCCTGGGCATGAATTTATTAACCATATTTTACATATACCACATAATGAAATAGCAGATCAATATTTTAATCATGATGGTATAATTTTTGCTTCATCTTGTGAAAACATGCCAAATATTTTATTAGAATCTATGGGCTCTGGTAAACCGATTGCCTGTAGTGATAAAAGCCCGATGCCTGAATTTCTGAAAGAAGGAGGATTTTATTTTAATGCTAGTTCGGTAAACTCTATCTTTGATACCTTAGAAAATATGTTATTATCATTAAAAACATCACAAAATTATAGCATTAAAAATATTAAAGAATTAAAAAATTATACTTGGGAAAAAACCGCTACAAAAACGATAGACTTTATAGAAAACACATTAAAAAGTTATAAGAATGGCTGAAAACAATAAACTTTTAATAACAGGAGGAACAGGTTCGTTTGGAAATGCTTTCTTAAATAAGACATTATTACAAAATGAATTTTCAGAAATTAGAATCTTTAGTAGAGATGAGAAAAAACAGGACGATTTAAGAAAACGCATTCAAAATTCAAAAGTAAAGTTTTATATAGGTGACGTAAGAGACTCTCAATCTGTAGCCAATGTTGTTAAGGGTGTAGATTATATATTTCATGCAGCTGCACTCAAACAAGTTCCTTCCTGTGAATTTTTCCCAATTGAAGCAGTTAAAACCAATATTTTAGGAACTGAAAACGTTTTGTCTGCAGCGGAGAAATATGAAGTGAAAAAAGTGGTAATTCTTAGTACAGATAAAGCAGCTTACCCTATTAATGCCATGGGGATGAGTAAGGCTTTAATGGAAAAAGTTATGATAGCCAAATCAAGAGGATTAAACTCAAAAAAAACTATTTTTTGTGGAACTCGATACGGTAATGTGATGGCATCAAGAGGATCAGTAATTCCATTATTTATAGAACAAATTAAAAAAGGAAAGCCGTTGACCTTAACGCAATCGGAGATGACACGATTTATGATGACCTTAGATCATGCGGTTGAATTGGTTTTATATGCTTTCAAAAATGGTGAACAAGGGGATTTATTTGTTCAAAAGGCACCAGCAGCTACAATTAAAACTTTAGCAGAAGCCCTGAAAGATTTGTTTGAATCCGATGTTCCAATTAAAATTATGGGGATAAGGCATGGAGAAAAAATGTATGAAACTTTAGTAACTGCAGAGGAAATGTTAAAAGCAGAAGACTTAGGCAAATACTATCGAGTACGAGCAGATAATCGTGATTTAAATTATAGTAAGTATTTCACTGAAGGTCAGTCAAGTGACTTAAAAGGGGAGTATAATTCTGAAAATACTGATCGCCTAGATTTTGTAAGTATGAAAAAACTTTTAATGGAATTACCTGAAGTTCAAAAAGAAATAAATGGCCAATAAAAAAATTGGGATTACTGGTCACAACGGGTTTCTTGGATTCCATTTAAAAAATCAGATTCGATATAAGTTTAAAGAATTTGAAATTATTGATTTTAAACGTTCTTTCTTTGATAATGAAAATGGTTTATCTAAATTTATAGATAGTTGTGATATTATTGTTCACCTAGCAGGATTAAACCGCCATAAATCTTCAGAAGAAATAGTTAAGACCAATGTTCAATTAGCCGAGACCCTTGGAGTTAGCTTAATTAAGAATAAATTTAATGGGATTCTGATTTTTTCTTCAAGTACACAAGAATATGAGGACACGCCTTATGGAAAATCAAAAAAAAAGGCTGCAGAAATTTTAATTGAGGCCTCTAAATCAGTAAACTTTTCATTTGTACAATTAATTATCCCAAATATTTTTGGGCCATTTTGTAAACCTTATTATAACTCTTTCATCACTACTTTTTCGCATCAATTAATTGTAGAAGAAAAAACAGAAATCATTCAGGATACCAAAGTTTCTTTAATTTATGTTGAGGATGTAGTTCGTCAAATTTTAAACACGGTAGGATTAAAAGGAATTAATAAAATAGAAGTTCCACATCAAACTGAAAGAAAAGTTTCTGAAGTATTAAAGCAATTAAATGAGTTTAAAAAAACATATATCGAAAATGGGAATTTCCCCAAACTTGAAAGTCTATTTGATATTCAACTTTTTAATACTTTTCGATCAGAATTAAATTCTAAAGAGTTTTTCCCAATACCTCACAAAGTAAATAAAGATGAAAGAGGATTTTTTTCAGAATTGATTAGAGCCTATACAAAAGGACAAGTTTCTTTTTCTACTACAAAGCCAGGGGTCACTAGGGGTAACCATTTTCATACCCGAAAGATTGAGCGCTTTTCAGTAATTCAAGGAGATGCAATGATAGCTTTCAGAACTATAGGTAATGAAGATATTATTCAATTTAAATTGAGCGGAAAAGAACCTTCTTATGTCGATATTCCTGTTTTGACTACACATAATATAGTAAATATTGGATCAGAAGATTTAATTACTATTTTTTGGATTAATGAACACTATAATCCTGATGATGCAGACGTCTATTTTGAAAAAGTGTAACTTAGAAGTATGAAAACAAAGCCAATCAAAGTAATGACCGTTGTCGGTACAAGGCCGGAAATAATTCGTCTTTCTCGAGTTATCAATCGCTTAGAACAATCGGAATCAATAGATCATATTTTAGTCCATACAGGTCAAAACTATGATTATTCATTAAATGAAATCTTTTTTGAAGAGTTAAAAGTTCCAGAACCAAACCATTATTTAGAAGCTGCAGGAGAAAATGCAACACAAACAATAGGACAAATTTTAATCAAGATCGATATACTTTTAGAAAAAATCAAACCTGATGCTTTTCTTGTGCTTGGGGATACTAACAGTTGTTTATCAGTAATTCCAGCAAAGAAGAGAAAGATCCCTATTTTTCATATGGAAGCTGGAAACCGTTGTTTTGATCAGCGTGTACCCGAAGAAACAAATCGAAAATTAGTAGATCATTTAGCCGATATTAATCTTACTTACAGTGATATTTCAAGAGAGTACCTGCTTCGCGAAGGTCTCCCTCCAGATCAAGTCATTAAAACTGGCTCTCCAATGTTTGAGATATTATCACATTACACTGCTCAAATTCATAAAAGTAAAATTCTGCAAGAACTTAAGTTAAAAGAGAATAGTTACTTCCTGGTCTCTGCTCATAGAGAAGAAAATATAAATAATAAATTTAATTTTTCTGATTTAATCGAAAGTTTAAATGCAATTGCAGATGAATATTCTTTTCCTATAGTTGTAAGCACACATCCAAGAACAAAAAAACAAATTGACATGCTGAATGTCAAAACACATCCCTTAATTCGTTTTTTGCCTCCTCAAGGCTTTTTAGCGTATAATAAACTTCAAATAAACTCATTTGTGGTTCTGTCTGACAGTGGAACTATCTCCGAAGAATCATCCATTTTAAACTTTAAAGCCTTAAATATTAGAGAATCTCATGAACGTCCGGAGGCAATGGAGGAGGCTTCAGTTATGATGGTTGGACTTAATAAAAAACGTATTTTGCAAGCTATAAAAGTTGTAAAATTACAGGATACTGAAAAAAGAAATATCCTCAGTGTAGTTGATTATATAAAACCCAACGTGTCAATAAAGATAGAACGTATTCTATTATCCTACATAGATTATATTAATTCTAAAGTGTGGCGAAAAGAGTCTTAGTATACACCAACCACTTTTTCCCAGAACATTTTAAAATAAATGAAGCTGTTGATTGGCTGATTATATCTGGATTTGAGGTTCATGTAGTCACAGGGTGGCCAAATTATCCCAGTGGTAAGATTTATAAAGGTTACGGGTTTTTAAAAAAGTCTTATGAAAAAAAAGGAAATTTGAGTATTCGAAGGCTTCCATTAATACCTAGGGGCAGTGCTTCGAAAATTAGATTAGTGATCAATTATTTATCTTACTTTTTTAGCAGTTTTATTTATACACTTTTTTTAATACTTTTTGAAAAGAAATATCAAAAAGTATTAGTACATCATACAAGCCCCTTTTTGATTGCTATTTCAGCTGTTTTATATAAAAAAACAAGAGGTGCTAAGGCATATTTGTGGGATTTGGATCTATGGCCTCAAACCTTAGAAGCAGTTGGTATTATTAAATCAATTTTTTTATTAAAATTAATAGAAAAAGGCGTTGTTAAACTCTACAAAAACTTTGAAACGGTTTTTATTGGGTCAAATAGTTTTAAAGAAATTGCTTTGAAGCGAGTTGATCACAATAATATCTTTTATTTTCCAAATTGGGCAGAAAAAATTATTGAAGAAAACATAATTCTTTCTGATCTTAAAATTGATCTTGACTTGGAGGCATTAAAAATCATGTACACTGGCAATCTTGGTACTGCTCAGGATTTTGAATCATTATGTAAGGTTATTATTAAAAATAAGAATAAAAAAATACAATGGATTTTCATAGGTGAAGGTCGTTTTAAGGTAAAAATGAAACAACTGCTTTTTAATGAGATTAAAAAAGATAAAGTAATTTTCATACCCCATCAAAAATTAGAAAATATTCCTACTTGGGTAGAAAAAGCAGATTTTTTATACCTTTCATTAAATGATAGTAAACTATTTAACCTAACAGTACCCGCTAAACTTCAAACCTATATGGCGATGGGGAAACCGATTTTAGCTATGATAAATGGTGAGGGAGCATCAATTATAGAGAAAGCTGAGTGCGGCTTTTCATCGCCGCCTGGAGATTTTGGAGCACTCGATGAACTTATAAACAAAGGATTTAATACAAGTTTAGATGACCGAAGAAGACTTGGTAATAATGGAAAAGTTTTTTATAATAAATACTTTTTCTCTGGGATCAGGGAAAGACAATTAATAAAACAAATCGGATATTAAAATTTTATTGAATTATAATATATGAAAGCGATTCTTCTTGCTGGTGGTATTGGCTCTAGACTTTTTCCAGTAACTGTGGGAGTCTCAAAACAACTTCTTCCTGTGTATGATAAGCCCATGATTTACTATCCATTATCAGTTTTAATTTTAGCAGGTATTCGAGAAATTATGATTATTAGCACTCGTCATGATATAGAGGGATACAAACGTCTATTGGGAGATGGTAAGAGTTTTGGAATTAATTTATTCTATGAAATTCAAGAGAATCCAAACGGTTTGGCAGAAGCATTCATTATTGGAGAGAATTTTATAGGAAAGGATCCAGTTTGTTTGATACTAGGAGATAATATTTTTTATGGAATGGATTTTTCGAAAAAATTAAAAGAGGTAGTAGAGAGGACTAAATTAGGTAAAAAAGGCACTATTTTTGGATATACTGTAAAAAATCCAGAGCAATACGGAGTAATTGAATATGATAAATCGGGCAACCCTCTCTACATTGAAGAAAAACCTGTAGACCCTAAGAGCAATTATGCAGTTGTAGGACTTTATTTCTATACTAACGAAGTAGTAAAAATTGCTAAGACAATAAAACCCTCTAAACGAGGAGAATTAGAGATTTCTACATTAAATAATCATTTTTTAAAAGCTGATAAGTTAGAAATAGAGTACTTCAGCCAAGGATTTACCTGGTTAGATACTGGCACACCTGAATCCCTTTTAAAAGCTGGACAATTTATTGAAACAATTGAGAATCGTAAGGGAATTAAAGTAGGCTGCTTAGAAGAGGTAGCCTACATAAAAGGCTATATTACTAGAAATCACGTGCTTCAAAGCGCTATAAAAATGAAAGACACCTCTTACGGTCAATATTTGATTAAAAAGTACAATGAATGAAGAGAATAAAGGAGTATTTTTTTAAAGAAGTTTTTCTTTTAAAACCTGAGGTATATATCGACGATCGTGGTACCTTTTCAGAAAATTTTGTTAGTAAAATTCTAGAACAAAATGTTGGAAAAAAAATTTCTTTTTGTCAAGACAACTTAACCCATTCAAAAAGAGGAGTAATAAGAGGGTTGCATTATCAACTTCCTCCTTATTCTCAAACCAAACTCGTTAGTGTTCTGAAGGGTAGAGTTCTAGATATAGTAGTTGATATTCGAAAAGGATCTCCCACTTTTGGTAAGCATATTAGTCAAGAATTAAGTGCTGAAAATCAATTACAGTTATTTATTTCACGTGGTTTTGCTCATGGCTTTATAACTCTTAGCGAAACTTCAATATTTCAATACAAAGTAGATCAATATTATTATCCTGAAAGTGAGGGAAGTATTTCGCCAAATGATCCTCATTTGGAAATTGATTGGAAAATTCCTGAGGATGAATGGGTCCAATCTGATAAAGATAAAAAACATTCCACTTTATTAAAAGCATCAGTTTTTAATTTTAAGGATGATTTGTATGCCTAATTATCTAATTACAGGTGGAGAGGGACAACTGGGGAAATGTTTTGCTGCTGTAGCTGAAGAGTTTCCTAAAAATAAGTTGATTTTTACAAATCAAAATGAAGTTGATATTACTCACCTTGAAACTTTAAAAAAATGCTTTGATTCACGACCTTTTGATGGGATAATTAATTGTGCTGGTTATACTCAAGTAGATTTTGCTGAAGAAGAATATGAAAAAGCAAATAAAATTAATGTTGAAGGATTAAGAAACATAAGCGACTTTGCAGAAGAAAAAGAACTTTGTATTGTTAATTTTTCATCTGATTATGTTTTTGATGGAACTTCAATGAGCCCTTACAAAGAGAATGATAAACCAAATCCAATAAATAAATATGGTTATTCGAAATATAATGGTGAACTTTTACTCAAAAAATCAAGCTGTCAACATACTACTTTTAGAATTTCATGGCTATTTAGTCCTTTTGGAGAAAATTTTGTGAAAACTATTTTGAAGCTCAGCAAATTGAAAAAAACCATCCAAGTAGTTAATGACCAGTATGGACGACCCACTTATGGAATTGATTTGGCAAGAACAGTTTTAAGCAATATCTCCAAACCAGATTTTTTTAATTTTAATTTTTATAATTATGCTATGCAAGGTACAACGACATGGTTTGATTTTGCATCTAAAATTCTTGCTATTAAAAAAAACACTTGTCAAATAAAATCTTGTTCAACTGCAGAATATCCTACACTAGCAAAGCGCCCCAAACATTCTGTTTTAGACACTAAGCGAATTGAAAACCACTTATCTTTAAACATACCTTCTTGGGAGGATTCATTGAAAAGATGTTTAAAACGAATTGACAATAATGAAAAAATTTAAGTCAATTTTAGTAACAGGTGGAGCCGGATTTATTGGCTCACATGTGGTTAGAAGATTGCTAAAACAATATCCTGATTGCCAAATTATAAATTTGGATTCGCTTACCTATGCTGGAAATTTAGAAAACATAAAAGATTGTCAGAATGCAACTAATCACCACTTTAAAAAAGAGAGTATCAATAACTTTGAAATCCTACAATCTTTATTCAAAACATATGGCTTTGACGCAGTAGTTCATCTAGCCGCAGAGTCTCATGTAGATAATTCTATAAAAAATCCCCTTGGGTTTGCCGAAACAAATATTCAAGGCACTTTAAATCTATTAGAAGTAGCGCGCCAAAATTGGGAAAACCATTCTCAACAAAATCGTTTCTATCACATTTCTTCAGATGAAGTCTTCGGAAGTCTTGGTATAGAGGGTCAATTTAACGAAGATTCATCATATGATCCACGGTCCCCATACTCGGCCTCTAAGGCTGCATCTGATCATTTAGTGCGAGCATATTACCATACATATGGGCTGCCAGTATTAATTTCTAACTCTTCAAATAATTATGGCCCTGCACAGCATACAGAAAAACTTATTCCTCTAATGATTCAAAATATTGTTAATCAACAATCACTTCCAGTTTATGGTAAAGGCGAAAATATTAGAGATTGGCTTTTTGTGGAAGATCATGCAGAAGCAATTGACCTTATCCTGCATAAAGGGGATATAGGTGAAAGCTATGTGATAGGTGGGAACAATGAACAACGAAACATTGACGTTGTTCAGCGATTAATAGAGATAATAGATCGTTTATTAAATCGTCCAAAAGGCACTTCAAAATCTTTAGTGAATTTTGTTGCTGATCGTTTAGGGCACGATTATCGTTATGCAATCGATGCATCAAAAATTAAACGAAAATTAGGGTGGGAACCTAAAACTTCTTTTGAATTAGGACTAGAAGAAACAGTTAAAGATTATTTCAAAAATAATAATATCAAACTTAATTATTAATAGGATAGTAAAATGAAAAAATTTTCATTTAACATTGGCTTGCTAATTCTTCGGGTTGGGTTTTCAATAGGATTGATGACTCACGGGTATGGAAAGTTTTTAAGAGTAATTAATGAAAACTTTAAGTTTAGTGATCCACTTGGGATAGGCAGCTCTTTGTCATTAATTCTAGCATCATTTGGAGAATTTATAGCACCTATTTTTATAATTTTTGGATGGAAAACCCGATTATTTAGCATTTTCCCTGCAGTTACAATGCTAGTGGCTTTTACAATTGCGCATGATGGCGATCCTTTTTCTAGAAAAGAGAAATCATTAATGTATTTGATTGCTTTCGTTGCCATCTACTTTTCAGGCCCTGGTAAATACTCTGTTGACAAAGAATAAGGGTTAAAAGAAAATTGTATTGTTCCTAAAAAGCACTATATTTGCCGACCAATAAATTAATAATAATGTACGCAATAGTAGAAATAGCAGGGCAACAATTCAAAGTTGTTAAAGACCAAAAGCTTTTTGTACATCGTTTAGCAGATAAAGAGGGTTCAAAAGTATCTTTTGATAAAGTTTTTTTGCTAGATGACGGTCAAAAAGTATCCATTGGCGCCCCGGCTATCACGGGAGCCTCTGTAGAGGCAAAAGTGGTCAGTCATCTTAAAGGTGACAAAGTAATCGTCTTCAAGAAAAAACGACGTAAAGGATATCGGGTAAAAAATGGACATCGCCAATCACTTACCGAATTGGTGATTGAAAAAATTCAAGCTAGTGGAACAAAATCTAAGAAAGCTGTTCAACCTGCAAAGCCCAAAAAAGAAACCAAAGCAGTCACCATTGATAAAGAAGTTGGACCTAAAAAACCAGCATCAAAAAAAGAAGCGACAAAAACTGACAAAAAAGATTTAACCAGTTTAACTGTTACACAGCTTAAATCTGAAGCAAAAAAAAGAGGTATTGAGGGAATCTCTACTATGAAAAAAGCGGACTTAATAAAATCATTAAACAAATAATAAAATCGAATTGTCATGGCACATAAAAAAGGAGTAGGAAGTTCTAAAAATGGAAGAGAATCTGAATCTAAAAGACTTGGTGTTAAGATTTTTGGGGGACAAGCAGCTCGAGCAGGTAATATTATTATCAGACAACGTGGAACTGCTCATAACCCAGGAGAAAACGTTTATTTAGGAAAGGATCATACGCTTCATGCACGTGTCGATGGAGTTGTTAAATTCACGAAGAAGAAAGACAATAAATCTTTTGTATCTGTTGTTCCATTCGAAGCATAGTTGTTTTATATCTTTAACTTAAAATAGAAAAACCCACTTATTTAAGCGGGTTTTTTTATGCCTAATTTTATTTCAATTTAACATACATATAAACCTTTAATATCTATAGTATTCTGGTTTATAAGGACCTTTAGTTGATACGCCTATATACTCAGCTTGTTCGGAGGAAAGCGCTTCTAGCTCTACGCCTAGGTGATCTAAATGAAGGGCAGCTACTTTTTCGTCTAAATGCTTTGGGAGCATATAAACTCTATTTTCGTATTGATCTGAACGTTGCCACAATTCTATTTGAGCTAAAGTTTGATTAGTAAAGGAGTTACTCATTACAAAACTTGGATGACCTGTAGCACAA
>MDTB01084451.1_pt1 | contig 10588 bp, 11 predicted proteins | sample 811161 | NCBI WGS metagenome assembly MDTB01 (sample SAMN05326650, study PRJNA326480) | marine metagenome | isolation source: seawater | place: Mediterranean Sea | collected 2009
ACATCCTTAATGAGTGAACTATCTGAGGCATATAGAAACCGTTTTAGTGATAAAGTCCCAAGAAGTTTCTTCTGATCGTCAATTACATATATAGTGTAGACATGATCTACATCCTCAACCTGTTCTCGGAATTTTTTTAGAGCATTTTTTATTGTCCAATTACAATTTGCAGAAATAAAATCCATATCCATTATTCCTCCAGCACTGTCCTCATCATAATTAAGTAACTGTGATATTTCAGAAAGGTGTTCATCATCCTTTAAGGCTTCCAATACTTCTTCCTGAACATCTTCTGGAAGATCCTGAATAACATCAGTTGCATCATCAGCATACATCTTCTCTAATGATTCCGCAATTTCTTCAGAAGACAAAGAATTCAAGAACTCTTCTCTGGTGTCTTCGTCTATTTCAACCAAAACTTCAGAAGCTAAATCTTCTTCTATTAGTTTGTAAAGATATTGAGCTTGAGGAAGATCTACAATATCAAGTACTTCTGCAATATCAGCAGGGTGCAAAGAGTGAATTCTTTCAATCAATAAAGAATTATTTTTCTCATCGATTGCTTGAATCACATCGTCAATAAATTCTTTTGTTAATTCAAACTGCATTTATTCCCTATTTGACTTATTTGCTAACGAAAATATAAATTATTAATCGGATTGCCGTAGGTTAATTATTGATTCTAACAAGTTTGTAATAATTATAAAATCTTTGACCGATAGTTGCTCAGGTCTTTTTTGCATTAATTCATGATCAATCTGCTCACCCATCATGAGTGATTTTAGAGAATTTCTAACCATTTTTCTTCGTTGATTAAAAATCGCTTTTACAACTTTAAAAAATAACCTCTCGTCACAATTAAGCTTTTTTATATTATTTCTGACCATCTTTATCACACCTGATTTTACTTTTGGTGGTGGATTAAAAACATGTTCATCTACAGTAAACAAGTACTCTACATCATAATAAGCCTGTAATAAAACAGAAAGGATACCATACTTTTTAGTCCCTGTTGATGAGCATACTCTTTCCGCAACTTCTTTTTGAAACATTCCAACCATTTGAGTTACATCATTTCTAAAATCGTAAATTTTAAAAAGAATTTGGGAAGAAATATTGTAAGGGAAATTACCAGTGACAGCAAAAGGTTGATTATGAAAAATTAAATTCCAATCTATTTTCAAAATATCTTCATTTCTCAAATTTAAATTTGGATAGTTTTCTCTCAAAAAATCAACAGACTCTTGATCAATCTCGTAAGCAATTAAATTGATATTTGTGTTATTCAAAAACTCAGTTAAAGCTCCAGTTCCAGGTCCAATTTCCAGTAAATTTAGATTTTCATTTAATTGAATAGATTCAGCAATCTGCTTACTCACACTGGAGTCTGTCAAAAAGTGTTGCCCTAAATATTTTTTTGGCTTTACATTCATAAACTTAAACTAAGAATTGAGAGACTGTAGGTCAATGAATTTTTTATAAAAATTATTTTTGTTTATCAATTCATCATGGTTACCCATTTCAACAATTTCCCCCTTTTCTAGTACTATTATTTTATCCGCGTTTTGAACCGTTGATAATCGATGAGCAATTACTAAAGATGTTCTACTTGTCATTAAGTGATTGAGTGCCTGTTGAACTGCTTTTTCTGATGCAGTATCCAAAGAAGATGTTGCCTCATCTAAAATTAAAATATCAGGATTTTTATATAATGCCCTTGCGATACTCAACCTTTGTTTCTGTCCTCCAGAAAGTTTGTTTCCAGCATCTCCAATAATTGTTTCATAACCATTATCAAGCTCTTCAATAAAATCATGAGCATTAGCCATTTTTGCAGCTTTAATTACATTATCGATATTAACTTTCTCAAATCCAAATGCAATATTACAAGCAACAGAAGTGTTGAAAAGAATTGAATCTTGAGTTACAACTCCCATTAGAGATCTTAAGTCTTTCAAAGTGATTTTCTGGATATTATTCCCATCTATTTCGATAGAACCGGAACTTACATCATAGAACCTAATCAATAAATCAGCTAAAGTTGATTTTCCAGCTCCAGAGTGACCAACAATAGCTACAGATTCACCGCTTTTAATTTCAAAAGAAATATTTTTCAAAACCATTTCTTCAGCATATTTAAAATTGACATTATTAAAAGAAATTTTATTTTTCAAAGCACTTATCGCTATTGGAGATGGAGCGTTTTCAATGCTATTTTCCTGATTCATTACTTGCTCAACTCTATCAAGGGCAGCTATTCCTTGTGATGAATCGTAAATGGCTTTTGATATAGATTTGAAAGGCGAAATCAACTGAGAAAAAAGAATCAAATAACCAATAAAGACATCTGGTTGTAAATCTCCTTTAAACACTAAATTACCTCCATAAAGCAGGACCCCAGCAGTGGCCATTACCCCTAGAAACTCACTTACTGGTGATGCTAAATATACTCTTCGGCTGATTGATAACATTAACTTATATAGATTTGAACTTACTTTTTCATAGCTGTTGTTCATGAAATCTTGGGCGTTAAAACTCTTAATAATTCTTAATCCAAATAATGTTTCTTCTGTCAATGACAATATACTTCCCATTTTCTCTTGACCTTGGTTAGATTTTCTTTTAAGACCTGTGCTAATTTTTGAAATAACTAGACCAGCAATTGGTAAAAAGACAACAATGAATAATGTAAGTTTTGCACTGATTAGTACCAATGTTGTCAGATAACCAATTACATAAAAAGGATCTTTAAAAATAGCATTGGTTGTTACTTTTAAAGAAAATTCTAATTCTTTTAAATCAGTTGAAAATCTAGATAAAATATCTCCCTTTTTTTCGTCAGAAAAAAAAGAAATGGGTAAAAAAAGAATTTTATTGTAAAGTAACTCCCTGAAAGATTTTATTGCAGATTGAATTAAATCAGAAAAATAAAAAGAGCTTAAAAATGTAAACAAGTTTTTTAGGAAAACCATCACCACCAAAAACACACAAATCCATATTAGCGTATTGTATTTACCTTCATTAATTACATTACTAGCCAAAATGTAATTAAAATAGTTAACCACCCCGTCTTGAGACCACTCTAATTTTCCAGAACTTGAATTTACCATTTTATCAAAAGCTTCATCAGATGAATTAAACACCACTCTTAGTAAAGGAATAATCATTGCGAATGAGAATAGTGAGAAAACCATTCCCAGTATATTAAAGCCCAAGTTGAAAAAAAGAGCTTTTTTAAACTTTAAACTTATTCTAGCTATTCTAAATAAATTCTTCATATTTTATTAAAAACAAAGGTAACATTGTTGAACTAACTAATGAATATTAACTATCAATATGCTTATCAATTGTGTGAGAGTGAACACTTTTTCTAAATTTGCAGCCAACATGAGTGTAAGACAAGAAAAAATAGCCAATGTAATAAAGCAAGAACTTGGAAGATATTTCCAGCAAAATGCTGTAAGTATTTGTAAAGGTGCAATGGTAACAGTAACTATGGTAAGAATGAGTCCAGATCTATCTATAGCAAAAGTATACATTAGTATTTTTGGAGGCAAAGACAATGAAGATTCGTTCAATCACATTAGCGAAAATGCCAAATACATTAGGCATGAGTTGAGCCAAGTAGTGAAAAATCAATTAAGAAAAACTCCTGAACTGCATTTTTACCTGGATGATTCATTTGATTATGCAAAAAAAATAGACAATCTTCTTAAATGAAAAAACTCTATAAATACCTTCTTAATACACTTCCAAGACCTTTATTAATTAAGCTGAGTTACGTATTCAAATTTTTTGCTCCATTGGCATATAAGGGAGACAATGTTTATTGCCCGGTATGTGAAAAGCGTTTTAGAAAGTTTCTATCTTATGGTTCAAATAAAGCTCACCGAGAAAATGTACTATGTCCATATGACCTAACATTAGAAAGACATCGTTTGATGTGGCTTTTTCTTAAAACTACTAGCTTTTTTGAATCAAAATCCATAGATGTACTTCATGTAGCACCTGAACAATGTTTTTATCCAATTTTTAAAAATCAAAAAAACTTAAATTACACAACTGCTGATTTAGAATCTCCTTTGGCTGATTTACATTTTGATTTACATCAAATACCCCTAGATGATAACTCCTATGATGTGATTTTTTGCAATCATGTGCTTGAGCATGTTGATGATGATCTAAAATGCATGCAAGAATTGTATAGGGTGATGAAGCCAGGCGGATGGGGAATTTTTCAAGTTCCCATAGATTACAACAACAAAGACACTTTTGAAGATTCTTCGATCATTGACCCTAAAGAAAGAGAAATAAATTTTTGGCAGAAAGACCATCTTAGATTATATGGTTTGGATTATCCTTTAAGATTAGCAAAAGGTGGTTTCAAAATTGAAGTTTTTGACCCTAAAAAATCTCTAAATGGCATTGATTACAATAAATTGAGACTTAATCCAAATGAGCTAATTTTTATCGCCAACAAGTAATGGCAACTTTTACTTACATAGTTGAAAAATTAGACCAACTCAATGATATTGCATCAAAATTAATTTCATTAATACCTAAAAAAAAGATATTTATTTTTGAAGGAAATATGGGTAGTGGAAAAACTACTTTAATAAAAAAAACAGTAAAAGAATTAGGTGTTGAAGATGCTTGTTCCCCTACATTTAGTATAATAAATACCTATTTAGGATTCAAAAATCAAGAAATATTTCATATTGATTGCTACAGAATTGAGCATGAAAATGAGGCTGAAAATATTGGCTTAGTAGAAATTATAAATGAAGAAAATATTTGTTTTATTGAATGGCCAAAAAAAATTCATAACTTATTACCTAATAATTGCGTAAAGGTTAACATTGAAGTAAAAGATAATTTACGCAAAATCTTAATTCAGATATGATTTCATCAGGAGACGCACTTAAATCATTGGCTATTGAAGCAGCTCTTTCTCCTCAAGAAGAGAAACTTGAAATAGGACAAAAAAAGCAAAAACTTTACATAGGTATTCCTAAAGAAACTGAATTTCAAGAACAGAGAGTTGCGCTGGTTCCCCAATCGGTAGGATTATTAATTGCCAATGGACATAAGGTTGTGGTGGAAACTGGAGCTGGTGAAAATGCAAATTTTAGTGATAATGATTACAGTGAAATTGGTGCTGAAATCGCTTATGACACTCCCGAAATATACAAGGCAGATATTATCTTAAAGGTTACTCCACCTAGTGATCATGAGATTAACATGATGAAACACAAACAAATTTTGTTTTCTGCATTACAGCTTACTGTTCAGCCTAAGAGTGCGCTCAAAAAACTGATGGATAAAAAAATTACTGCAATTGCATGGGACTATATTGAAGATGAAGGAGGTTCTTTCCCAGTAATTAGATCTATGGGTGAAATTGCAGGAACCACCGCTGTATTAATCGCAGCAGAACTAATGAGTAATGCCAACGAAGGAAAAGGTCTTATGCTTGGGGGAGTTGCTGGTATCACTCCACCAGAAATGGTCATTATAGGCGCTGGAACAGTTGGTCAGTTTGCGGCAAGTGCAGCTATTTCTTTAGGGGTTTCTGTCAAGGTTTTTGACAACTCCGTTTTTAAACTTAGAAGATTACAAAATGAAATTGGACACAAAGTTTTTACATCAGTTATACAGCCAAAAGTACTTGAAAAAGCATTAATGAGATGTGATGTAGCTATTGGAGCCTTGAGAGTCCCTCATGGTAGAACTCCATGTGTTGTTAATGAAAATATGGTTAGGAATATGAAATCTGGTTCAGTGATTGTTGATGTAAGTATTGATAAAGGAGGTTGTTTTGAAACTTCTAAAATCACTACTCACGAAAATCCTACATTCAGAAAGCACGATATTGTTCATTATTGTGTCCCTAACATTGCATCAAGAGTATCTAGAACTGCAAGCTACAGTTTGAGTAATATTTTTTCTCCACTTTTGCTTGAAATTGCTGAAAGGGGAGGTTGTGAAAAATTAATTTTAAATGAAAAAGGGTTTAGACATGGGGTTTATATTTATAAAGGAACCCTTACCTCATCATTTTTAGGAGAATCATTTGGACTTCCTTATAAAGACTTAGATTTGTTAATTTCTGCGCTTTAATTAACTAACGTAAAGGCAAGATTTTACAGAGTCAATTATTCTTTTAACACTAGGTAGAGCCTCTTCAATTAATACTTTTGAAAAAGCAAATGGAGTGTCAGATTGCATTACTCTCATTACTGGAGCGTCTAAATAATCAAAAGCATGTCTTTGCAAGTGGTAAGCAATTTCTCCTGAAATAGATGCTAATGGCCAACTTTCCTCAATAACCACACATCTATTTGTTTTTTTGACTGAATTCACAACCGTGTCATAGTCAATAGGTCTAAGTGATCTTAAATCAACAATTTCACATGAGACACCTTCTTTATCAAGAGCTTCAGCAGCCTCTAAAACTACTTTTAGAATTTTTCCAAAAGTAACTAAAGTTACATGGTCGCCCTTTCTTTTAATATCTGCCTTACCAATGGGTATAAGGTATTCTCCATCCGGAATTTCTCCTTTATCGCCATACATCTTTTCAGATTCCATAATAAGAACAGGATCATTATCTCTTATTGCAGACTTAAATAAACCTTTTGCATCATAGGGAGTTGAGGGGGTGACTACTTTTAACCCTGGAACGTGAGCATAAAACGATTCAAAACTTTGTGAATGAGTTGCGGCCAATTGTCCAGCAGTTCCATTTCCTCCACGAAAAACGATAGGACAAGAATATTGACCTCCACTCATCTGAAGAACTTTAGCTGCACTATTTATAATTTGATCTGAAGCTAATAGTGCGAAATTCCAAGTCATGAATTCAACAATTGGTCTCAAGCCATTCATAGCAGCTCCAACTGCAATACCTGCAAAACCAAGTTCAGCAATTGGAGTATCTATGACTCTTTTTGCACCAAACTCTTCAAGCATTCCTTGGGACACCTTGTAGGCGCCATTATATTCTGCAACTTCTTCGCCCATTAAGAACACATTCTCGTCTGTTCTCATCTCCTCTACCATAGCTTCTCTTAGTGCTTCTCTATACTGTACAACTCTCATTATTAATTTATTTGGGAAACAAAAATAAATGATATTATTAGACATTTAACTTAAATTCATAGTTTTTCAAAAAAAACATTAAAATAGCCTATACAAAACCCAAAAAAAAGATGTTGATTCCCTAGATTTATTTAATTTAGCAAGCGTAAAAAATTTAATAAAATTCACAATGAAATTACTGGTTTGTATTAGTAAAGTCCCAGACACTACAAGTAAAATAAATTTTGTAGAAAATGATACCAAATTCGATGAAAATGGTGTACAATATATTGTTAACCCTTATGACGAATGGTATGCTTTAGTCCGAGCGTTGGAAATTGTTGAGGCAAATGGCGGAAGTGTAACAACTATTACTGTTGGAACTGCTGCAGATGATCCTACCATTAGAAAATCGCTTGCTATTGGAGCAAATGATGCAGTAAGAATCGACGCCTCACCAACTGATGCTTTTTTTGTTGCAAAACAAATAGCAGATTACGCTAAAGAAGAGTCTTATGATATAATCCTTACAGGAAAAGAAACCATAAATTACAATGGTGCACAAATCGGAGGAATGATTGCAGAACTTCTTAACCAGCCCTATGTTTCTCTTGCCAACAAACTAGATATTAATGGAAACACCGCTACCCTTGAAAGAGATGTTCAAGGAGGAATTGAAGTGATTGAAGTAAATACTCCATTTGTGGTAAGTGCAGCTAAAGGAATGGCCGAACAAAGAATACCAAATATGAGAGGAATCATGGCAGCAAGAACAAAACCATTAAAAGTTGTTCCACCAGTAAGTCAAGATCCTTTAAGTTCAGTAGTTAAATTCGAATTACCTGAAGAAAAAACAGGATGTAAATACATTAATCCGGAAAATATGGATGAATTAGTTCAATTATTACACAACGAAGCAAAAGTTATATAATCATGTCAGTAGTCGTATTTGTAGAAGTAAAAAATAAGGTAAGTAAAGCTGCGTTGGAAGCAGTTTCTTACGGAAGTAAACTAGGAAATGTTAATGTTGTAACCTATGGTGATGCATCAGAAGAGGTTTTAAGTGAAATGAGTAATTATGGAGCTGAAAGCATATTGGTTTGCAGAACACTAACCGAAAATAATGACCAAAAAATTACCAATCTAATTGCAGCAGCAGTTGAAAAATCTGACGCTGAATTTGTAGTTATTTCACAAGATCAAACTGGAAAATCAGTTGGCCCAAGAGTAGCTGCAAAATTAACAGCAGGTCATGTGTCAGGAGCCATAGATCTTCCAGATACTTCAAATGGTTTTGTTGTAAAAACAAATGTTTATTCTGGAAAAGCTATAGCTCATGTAACAGTTCATTCTGATAAAAAAGTAATCTCAATTTTGCCTAACTCTGTTCCTCCAACTGAAAATATTGTTAGTGGAAGTGTTTCAGATTTTAATGTTGAACTTGGTGATGGTGGAATAACCATAAAAGAGAGAAAACCTCAAGGTGATGGGATTCCATTGCCTGAAGCTGAGCTAGTTGTTTCAGCTGGGAGAGGATTAAAAGGTCCAGAAAACTGGGGAATAGTAGAAGGTTTGGCCGAATCACTTGGAGCAACTACTGCTTGTTCTAGACCAGTATCTGACATCGGCTGGAGACCACATCATGAACATGTTGGTCAAACAGGGATTGCTATTAGACCAAATCTATACATTGCTGCTGGAATTTCCGGTGCAATTCAACATCTTGCAGGTGTAAATGGAAGTAAAGTTATTGTTGTAATTAACACTGACTCTGAAGCTCCATTCTTTAAAGCTGCTGATTATGGTATAATTGGTGACGCATTTGATGTCTTACCTAGATTAACTGAGGCGATCAATAAATTTAAAGCATCACAGAATTAATTATATAATTTAACTATCTTTATATAAGTGCGAAGAATTGGGAATTACACCCAATTTTGATTTCAAATATGGATAAGATTAAATTAGAAATTGCTGGATTATCTTATAGTCAAACACAGTCTGGAGCATATGCATTGGTTCTTTCAGAATGTATTGGTAAAAGGAGACTTCCTATAATAATTGGAGGGTTTGAAGCACAAGCAATTGCAATTGAGTTAGAGAAGATGACTCCAAGTAGACCTTTAACTCATGATTTATTTAAAAACTTTGCCGAGCTATTTAAAATAAATTTATCTGAAGTTATTATTTATAATTTGGTAGAAGGTATCTTTTTTGCAAAGCTCATTTGCGAACATAACGGCAAAGAAATTGAAATTGATTCAAGAACATCTGATGCTATTGCATTAGCAGTAAGATTTGAATGTCCTATTTATACTTATGAATTTGTTTTAAGCTCTGCTGGAATCATCCTAGATGATGATGAAGATGAAAGTGAAACTGACTCAAGCCCTGAAATAAAGCTTGAAGAGATTACTCAAAGTCCTGTTGAAAGAATGACTCTAAAAGAGTTAAAAATAAAACTTAAGGACGCTATCAATAATGAAGATTATGAAGCTGCCTCAAGTCTTAGAGATGAAATTAATAAAAGAAAAGAAAATTAATAATTTGTCTAAAATTCAAAAAATATTTTTATTTTTTTGTATTCTTTTCATTTTCAATTCATGTGAAAATACAAGCCCAAAAAATCCAATCATTGGTACATGGCAAATTGAAAAAATCATCGACAATAATGACTCTACTAGCTTTGTACCTGAAGAGGAAAAATATGAAATGCAGCTCTTAAAAAATGGCTCAGAATTAATCTTTAAAGTTGATGCTATTTCTGGGAATTGGACCTTAAATGACTCTATGCTAGTTTTTGAAAATATTCCAGAATCAAAAACTTATGTTGACTCTATTTTTGTTATTAACGACTCTTTTGGCAATTCTTCTATTGTTTTGCAAAACGGAAATCAAAAAATCGCTACAATTAATGAGAATGGAATAGTGCCTGAAAAAGTAATTTCTGTTATGAATTTAGTTTACCTTGATGACAAACAACTGCATCTGACCTTGAACGGAGATGTTTACATTTACAATAAAATAAAATTGTGATATTATCAATATTTAGGGGAATTCTAGGAATAGTTTTTGTTTTGTTTGTTGCTTTCATTTTTAGCGAACAGAAAAGAAAAATCAATTGGAAAACTATTGGAATTGGGATTGGGATTCAAATTCTACTTGCCTTTTTAATTTTAAATCCTGCTGGAATTGGCTTTCTTGAATATTTTAGGTGGGGATTTAATTTACTTGGTAAAGGCTTTGTTTACATCTTAGACTTTTCTAAAGAAGGTACAAAATTTCTATTTGGTTCTTTTCTTGATACTGAGAAGCATGGCTTTTTATTCGCTTTCCAAGTATTACCCACAATTATATTTTTTTCTGCACTAACAAGTGTTCTTTTTTACTTAGGGGTGATTCAAAAAATAGTTCATGTCTTGGCACTTCTAATGACTAAAATTTTAAATCTTTCTGGGGCAGAAAGTCTTTCAGTAGCTGGAAATATCTTCTTGGGACAAACGGAGTC
>MDTB01142779.1_pt1 | contig 10588 bp, 9 predicted proteins | sample 811161 | NCBI WGS metagenome assembly MDTB01 (sample SAMN05326650, study PRJNA326480) | marine metagenome | isolation source: seawater | place: Mediterranean Sea | collected 2009
CCAGGACATGACGGTTGGGTGGTTGGAGATGAGCAATGCGTCATGTATGAAATTGTTGAAGGTGGTAAAGACTTCGGTCCATGGAAACACGCTCATTAACTCAGTGTGAAAGATAATAGAACTTTTAATCTTTAGCATCCATTTATTCAAGACATCCAACGGATAGCCCTTCCCATATCCCTGTCCTACCCCTGCTGTTATCCAGCCTCCAATGCTGTTAACTATATTGCTAGGACATTCAACAGCCCTTGGTCGGTCACGGAGACTATGCCTAGAACTATGGATAACATACTCACCTGTCAGTTGGTCTTTAAGCCATTTGTTTAAAGATGCACTTGCTGAATTAGAATTACACTTGGACATGTCGGTGTATCTAGGAAATACAAATTGAGTATCGTTACTACTATTCATAATACGCTTACAAGCCCACAAGGACGCTCCAACAAGAGGAATAATGCGCTCATTAGCCTTTGTCTTTAAAGTACGCCACTGATGGGGTTTAAGGCTCACATGAGGGATTTCTGCATCCAGATTAATATCAGACTTTAATAAACCAACAGCCTCCCCTAACCTCATTCCACTGTCGCTGAGCAGAGCAATAAGCCATCTGAGGTCGTCATCCTGATTCTTACATTTACGCTGAACTCTTTTGATTAACTCCACAGATATGGGCTTTCTTTCATTAACACTCACACAGTCGGGGAAATAAGTTCCTGCAAAACCATTTGTGCAATCGAGTCCTTCCTCACTAATAATTATGTTAACGATCGAGCTTACAGAAGAGAATACACGCTTAACAGTATTGATGCCCATGCCCTGCTCTATTAGCCAATCACGAAACCTTGCATCGTCAGAGGAAGAATAAGATTTGATTGATTTGTTACCCAAAACCTTAGTCACATACTCAATATTTCTAGTGGCAGTCCTAAAGAAGACTTTATCTTTACCCTGCCTTTGAGTTTTAAATATAAGTCCAACGCATCTAAGATAGTTGGAGAGTAATCTAAGATGGCATCCTCCATTCGCACAGCATTAATTGCAGGACCATCAATCCTCTTAAAACGAATACAGAACCAATAGTCCTAAAGTCTCTGACTGACAGACTTTGAAGTACGAATCGCATGTCCTAATGAGTTAGTCTTTAAACTAAAGCACAGCATCTTAACACTGTAATTATGGGCTAAATCTGTTGGAATATGACGCACATAATAAAACACATCGTCACGTTTCATCACATGCTTTACTACATATTTATTTCTCATTATCTTTCACAGCACTGCCTTGTTATCACATAAAGTACGTACAAAACAGATTTTTACATTAAAGTATTGGCGCGGTTGACGGGGCTCGAACCCGCGACCTCCGGCGTGACAGGCCGGCACTCTAACCAACTGAGCTACAACCGCTTTTTTTGTGACTAAATAGTAAAATTTACTCATCTGTCGTCTTATTGTAGTTGAAAAGTTTTGTAAACAAGAAATACTAAATTGAAGTATTTCTTTAAATAAAAAGAACTCTCCAAAAAACTTAATAACGTTTCCGTTAGATGGTTCATTACTTATTAACAGTAACTATCTTCCAGTCATAATTTCTTCGTTAAACTGAAACAAAAATGATAATTAGATCTTTAGCATACATGTAAATCTTTAAAAGTTTCGTAAGACCCTGATTCTTCGAATTTTTCCCCCAAACCACTTTTATCTCATTTTGAAATCAAAAAACTAATTAAAACAATAGGTTGGTGGGTGATGAGAGACTCGAACTCCCGACATCTTCGGTGTAAACGAAGCGCTCTACCAACTGAGCTAATCACCCAATTCTCTTTGTTCTAATTATCTAGTTTTTATTAAACCTTCAACCTTAAATTTTTGCACTTAATAATTACTATTTGTTAAAAGTTTGTAAGCTACTAAAGTCTCAATGAGTTATCGAGCTGTCTGTTTCAATTCCATCATTAGAACCTTTGTTTTTATTACTGACGTCTATCATTTCTGCGTCCCAATCAATAGCTTGGGGTTCCGAACTTAACGCGACCTTTAGAACTTCAGATACATGCATTACTGGTATTATCTCTAATCCATTTTTTACATTGTCTGGGATCTCACTGAGGTCTTTCACATTTTCCTCAGGTATTAATACAATTTTAATACCGCCCCTCAAGGCTGCTAATAGTTTTTCCTTTAAGCCGCCAATTGGAAGAACGTTACCTCTTAAATTTACTTCTCCTGTCATCGCAACCTCTTTGCGTACAGGAATCTCTGTTAGAACAGATACTATCGCAGTTACCATGCCGACCCCAGCGGACGGTCCATCTTTAGGAGTTGCACCTTCTGGCACGTGCACGTGGATATCCAACTTTTCAAAAAGAGGGGGTTGGATTCCTATGGATGGAGCGATCGAGCGTACAAAACTTGACGCCGCATCTATACTCTCCTTCATAACGTCACCAAGTTTACCAGTTGTCTTCATGCGACCTTTACCCGGTAACTGTAATGCCTCAATCGAAAGGAGATCCCCCCCAACCTCAGTCCACGCAAGACCAGTGCTAACACCTATTTGGTTGTCTTCCTCAGCCAATCCAAACTTAAATTTCTTAACCCCCAAGAACGTTTCGATATTTTCAGAATTGACTACAACCTTAACTTCTTCTTTCTTTATAATTTTTGTTAAAGCCTTCCTACATATTTTTGATATTTCGCGCTCCAGGTTTCGAACACCAGCCTCTCTAGTGTAACGTCTAATTATTTCTATTAAACCAGAGCTTTCCAGTACGAATTCTTCACTTTTGAGGCCGTGCGCTTCTTTTTGCTTATTGTACAGGTGTAGATCAGCAATTGCCGCCTTCTCATCTTCAGTATAACCTGATAGTGGAATAATTTCCATTCTATCTAACAATGGTCGGGGCATATTGTAGGTGTTCGCCGTTGTTAAGAACATAACATTAGATAGATCATATTCAACTTCTAGATAATGGTCAGTAAAAGTAGAATTTTGTTCGGGATCCAAAACTTCCAACATTGCGCTCGCCGGATCACCCCTAAAATCTTGTCCCATTTTATCAATCTCATCTAATAAAATAAGTGGATTTGATGTTTTTGCTTTTTTCATAGATTGAACAATTTTACCAGGCATTGACCCAATATATGTTCTCCGATGGCCCCTAATTTCGCTTTCGTCACGAACTCCGCCCAATGAAATTCTAATAAATTCTCGACCTGTTGCTTTTGCAACGGATTTTCCAAGAGAGGTTTTACCGACGCCTGGAGGGCCAACCAAACACATTATCGGACCCTTAGCCTTTGGTGTCCGTTGCTGAACCGCCAAAAATTCTAAAATCCTTTCTTTAACCTTAGAAAGACCGTAGTGATCTTTTTCTAATATTTTCTCAGCTTGATTAAGGTCTTTTCTAACTCTACTCTTTTTGCTCCATGGTATGGAAAGTATCCAATCCAAGTAATTCCTTACTACAGTCGATTCTGCGGACATTGGCGACATATTTCGGAGCTTTTTCAATTCCGCATCAACTTTTTCTCTGGCCTCCTTTGAAAGTTTAGTGGCCGAAGCTTTTTCTTCGAACTCAGAAATTTCATCTTGCCCTTCACTTCCATCGCCCAACTCTTTCTGTATGGCTTTCATCTGTTCGTTCAGATAATATTCTCGCTGAGTTTTTTCCATTTGCGTCTTTACCCGCGATTTAATTTTTTTCTCAACCCTCAAAACGCTTAATTCGCCCTGCATAAAACTATAAATTTTTTCTAATCTTTCTCCTACATCTAACGTTTCTAACAATTCTTGTTTTTTCTCAACTGGAACACCCAAATGACCGGCTACTGTATCGGCAAGTTTATTTGACTCCTCCGTTTCAAGTATGGCATTGAAGGCCTCTTCCGGAACATTCTTATTCAATTTAGCATATCGTTCAAAATCCTCTGCTACCGACCTTCTAAGTGCTTCGGCTTCGTCAGGTTTATCGCACGTGTCAGATAAAATAACTGCTTTAGCTTGAAAGAAATTATCATTTGGCAGAAACTCATCAATTTTTACCCTCGATTTACCTTCAACTAAAATTTTTACTGCCCCATCTGGAAGTTTGAGAATCTGTAAAACGTTGGCTAACACTCCAGTGGTATAAATAGTTTCAGTCGTCGGATCGTCCTCGCCTGCATCCTTTTGACTCACCAACACGATTTCTTTGTCATCTTTCATAACCTCTTCTAGCGCCCGGACTGATTTTTCCCGCCCTACAAAAAGCCGAACAATCATATGAGGAAATACGACAATATCTCTTAAAGGTAATACTGGATGGTTGATGATAGCTGAATCATTCATAATTTTATCCTTTACTGGATTACGATCAAAGTTTTTATTTATAAACCAATATGATTATGATTAATAAAAATTCAAGCAATAAGATTGCAAAAATATCAAATCAAAGAGGTTCCAAGTCTCCGTTACCTAAACGTTGATAAAATTCAGCACAAAACTGATTGAACTTTTTCGATTTAATTGAGGCTCTAATTCCGTGCATCAGCTCTTGATAGTAATGTAAATTATGCCATGTCAACAATATCGATGAAATTATCTCTTGGGCTTTATTTACGTGATGTAAATAAGATCGCGAATAATTCAAACAAGTATAGCAATTACATTCCAAATCTAACGGTCTTGGATCTCTTAAATGTCGAGCGTTTCGGATATTTACGGGTCCCATTCTTGTTATAGCTTGGCCCGTTCGTCCCGACCGAGTCGGTAAAACACAATCAAACATGTCGATACCTCTTTTGACTGCTTCAATAATGTCTGATGGTTTTCCAACACCCATCAAATAGCGTGGAGCGTCCTTCGGTAAGCAACTGGGAACATAATCTAAAACTTTCAGCATATTTTTTTGTCCCTCTCCAACCGCCAAACCTCCAATTGCATAACCCTGAAAACCAATATTGGTTAAAATATCGGCACTTTGTTTTCTCAAATTTTCAAACGTACTCCCCTGGACGATTCCGAATAACGCCTTTCTCGATTGATTTTGAAAACTTTTTTTTGACCGAAGAGCCCAACGCATGGAAAGCTCCATACTATTTTTCGCATCATCGAAAGTTGTGGGATATGGCGTACATTCATCAAATGCCATTACAATATCAGACCCAAGTTGTAATTGAATTTCAATTGACCGCTCAGGCGTTAAATTGTATTGAGTGCCATCTATATGTGATTTGAATTGCACCCCGGTCTCATTTAATTTACGCAGTTTTGATAAACTCATAACTTGAAATCCACCGCTATCTGTCAGAATTGGCTTTCGCCAATTCATAAATTTGTGTAACCCACCTATCTCTTCAATAATTCTAGCATTTGGTCGCAACATTAGGTGATAAGTATTTCCTAACAAGATGTCAGCACCTGTTTTTAAAACATTTTCAGGAAGCATAGCTTTTACAGTCCCTGCCGTTCCCACAGGCATAAATGCTGGCGTTCGAATATCACCTCGCAAAGTTGAAATGATCCCTGAACGAGCTTTTTGATCTACATTAGTTATCCGAAAACAAATATTATTTTCCAATTAAAAAGATTCCCTAGACGAAAATATAATAAGTTACTATATAAGTTATTAAATCAAGAGGCATCTAAATCATGAATGACAACGCACAGCAAGGGGATATAAATCCAAAATTGGAGGGTAGTCCATTAATTGAGCCTTCGAGTACATCGCATCCGCTTTATTGTGACGTAGTAGTCGCATGCCAATCAGTATTTGATCCTGAAATACCGGTAAATATTTATGACTTAGGATTAGTATACACCATCAAAATATCCGATGAAGGAATGATAATAGTATTGATGACACTAACGGCTCCCGGCTGCCCTGTCGCTGGTGAAATGCCGGGCTGGGTATCTGATGCCATAAGTGCCGTTCCAGGAGTACAAGATGTTTCGGTAGAATTAGTTTGGGAACCTCAATGGGGTATGGATATGATGTCTGATGAAGCTAGATTAGAATTGGGATTTATGTGATGTTTAATATACCAGGCAAGTCGCCAGTAACTGTTACTCAAAATGCAGCACTCCAAATAAAAAAATTAATAAAAAAGAACAACAAATTTGCCTTACGAATCGGCTTAAAAAAAGGAGGTTGTGCTGGGATGGAATATACAATGGATTTCGTGGAAACTGTTAGTCCATTTGAAGAAATTATTGATGTGGAGGGAGCAAAACTTGTCATAGCGTCGACAGCACAAATGTTTTTATTTGGTACTGAGATTGATTTTAAAACAAACCTGCTCGAGTCAGGTTTTGTTTTTAATAATCCTAATGTCTCTGAAGCATGTGGTTGCGGGGAATCTATTAAGTTTAACAATTTTGCAGAAAACCCGTAACACAACCTCTCTTGCCAAGAAAGATTAATTACAGTGACTAATTCTAGAAAAAAATTGGTAGCAGGTAATTGGAAGATGAATGGCACCCTGCAATCGTTGGATGAGATAATTTCGATACGAGATTTGTCAAACACAGCCACGTGCGATGTTGTGCTATGCCCGCCATCTACCCTCTTAAGCGAAGCAATAAAAATTGCGAATGACAGTTCATTAAAAATTGGTGCACAAAATTGTCATCACAATATATCGGGAGCCCATACTGGTGAAATATCTGCAAAAATGCTTATTAACCTTGGTGTAGAAACAGTTATTTTGGGGCACTCTGAACGCCGTGCTGATAATCTTGAAACAAATGCTTTAGTAAAAGAAAAAGCAAATACTTCACACAAGTGCAATTTAAAGACTATTATTTGCGTCGGTGAGAGCGAAGATGAAAGGATAAACGGAAAAACAACAAAAATAATTACAGAACAATTAACAGAATCGCTACCGCTCTCTGCAACGATAAATAATACTATAATTGCTTACGAACCAAGATGGGCAATAGGAACAGGTAAAACACCAAATAATAACGAAATTTTAGAAGTCCATGAAATACTAAGGAATCAAATAACAGAACTCAGATCAAAATCGGTAGCTTCGGCTATGAGGATTATTTATGGAGGTTCAGTAAACCCAAAAAATTGCTCTGAAATATTTGGTATTAATGGTGTTGACGGCGCCCTGGTAGGTGGTGCGTCTTTGTCAGCAGCAAATTTAAAAGACATCATAAACTCGGCGTAAGACATTAGTTTTAATATAGTTTATCGGGTTGAGACTCTTTTTTTAATCTAATAAATGCCTTCAAGGACTCATCAATGGCTGGGTCTAGTTCCGGCTTTTGATAATTATTAAGTAAATATATTACTCTCTTAGCTGCGATGGACATAGTATCATTACGACCCTCATCTTCCCAAGTCTCAAAAGGCTTGTAATCCAAAACAGTACTTTTCCAGAACGCATTTTTAAAATTTTCTTGAGTATGAGCGCAACCTAGATAGTGTCCTCCTGGACCAACTTCCTGAATTGCATCCATCGCTTGATCACTCTTAGCAAAAGCTACTCCCGAAGCTAGAGAATGAAGGACACCAAGCTGATCAGCATCCATTACAAATTTTTCAAAACTGCTTACCAGCCCTCCCTCAAGCCAACCGCAAGAATGCAACATAAAATTTACACCACTGAGCAATCCAGAATTAAGCGTATTTGTACTTTCATAGGCAGCTTGTGCATCGGGTAACTTGGATCCGCAAAGTGCACCACCTGATCTGAAAGGTAATTTCAGTCTTCTGGCTAATTGCCCAGCTCCATAAAGTATCTTTGAGGCCTCGGGAGTACCAAAGGTTGGAGCTCCCGAATTCATATCTATAGATGAAACAAAAGCACCAAAAATAATTGGAGCTCCTGCTCGAACTAATTGCGAATATGCGATACCCGCTAATGCCTCCGCAAGAACTTGTGTTAAAGTCCCTGCCACAGTAACTGGCGACATAGCACCGCCTACTATAAATGGTGATACAATACAGGCTTGATTATTTTTAGCGTATACTTCTAGAGAACCCATCATAATTGAATCAAAAACTAATGGAGAATTTATATTGATTAGTGAAGTCATCACTGTATTTTCAGTTACAAACCGCTCTCCGAACAAAATTTTACACATATCAACGGAGTCCTGAGCCCGACTTGGCTCCGTAACGGATCCCATAAATGGTTTATCGGAAAGGCTCATATGGGCATAGAGCATATCTAAATGACGTTTATTAACGGCAACATCTGTTGGTTCGCACACTGTTCCACCCGAGTGGTGAAGCCATTTAGACATATATCCCAGTTTCACAAATTTTTTAAAGTCATCGATCGTAGCATACCGTCTTCCTTGCTCCAGATCTCTGACAAATGGTGGCCCGTAAACTGGAGCAAAAACAAGGCTATTTCCTCCAATCTCAACGCTTCTTTCTGGATTTCGAGCATGTTGCGTAATTGTAGGTGGCGCAGTTTTGCATAGTTTTCGCGCTAAACCGCGTGGGATTTTAACGGTCTCGCCATCAATATCTGCACCTGCATCCTTCCAAAGTTTAATAGCACCCGGATTGTCAACAAATTTTACACCGATTTCTTCAAGAACAGTCTCAGCGTTGTGTTCAATTATTTCTAGAGCTTCCAAATTAAGAATTTCAAAATTTGGTATTTTTCTTTCGATATATTTCGAAAAATCAATTTTGTATGCTGTTCTCTCAGCTCTACGAGCTCCTCCGCCTCCGCCTCGCGATCTTTTCGTCAACTTTTTTGAATTTTTGTTCATTATACCTTACCACTGTGTTAAACCAAAAGTTAAAATATCAAAACATTTTAGATTAAAATCAGATTAATACTTCAAATTTATTACCCTGTTATAACACAAAAATATAATCAATCTTGACATATAACGCCGAGGCATTAACCCATAACGACATGTAGGACGATTCGAGTACGAGAACAAAAAATGAAAAAAGTTAATCACGAGACACTTCTGGTTATTGATTTTGGAAGCCAAGTTACAAAACTTATTGCACGACGTCTACGCGAATTGAACGTTTATTGCGAGGTGCATCCATATCAAAATGTTTCAAACCAATTTTTAAAAGATTTGTCTCCAAAAGCTATAATTTTATCCGGTGGACCTTCATCCGTATTAGACAATAAATACCCCCAACCACCAAAAGAAATTTTTACGATTGGAGTTCCAATTTTAGGTATATGCTACGGGCAACAAGTCATGATTAAAATGCTTGGGGGCGAAGTAAGTAGAAATCGCAAAAGCGCTGAGTTTGGTCGTGCTCACATCGAGCCAACAAAAGAAAAATTAGATTTGCTGTCAGACTGGTTCACAGACGGTCCAGAAGAAGTTTGGATGTCCCATGGCGATCACGTAGCCAAGATCGCTCCAAATTTTGAGATTTATGGAACGTCAGCCAATGCACCCTTCGCAGTTATTGCTAATTTAAGCCGACAGTTTTATGCAGTTCAATTTCACCCAGAGGTTTATCATACACCTAAAGGAAAAAAACTTTTCGAAAACTTTGTACGACTGGCAGGCTTTGCTAGAAACTGGACAATGCAAACATATCGAGAAAAAATAATAAAATTAATTCAGAACCAAGTGGGAACAAAAAAAGTTGTTTGTGGTTTGTCTGGCGGTATTGATAGTTCAGTCACCGCTATGCTCTTGCACGAAGCAATTGGCGATCAATTAACTTGCGTATTTGTAGACAACGGCCTTCTCCGAAAAAATGAAGCAACCGACGTAGTGAAAATGTTTAGAGGTCAGTACAAGATATCCTTAATCCACGCAAAAGAACAAAGCGTTTTTTTGAAAGCTTTGGCAAAACAATCAGACCCAGAAACTAAAAGAAAAATTATAGGCAAACTATTCATTGAAATATTTCAAAAATATGCCAAAAAGATTGATGGGGTAGAATTCTTGGCACAAGGGACCCTTTATCCTGATATAATAGAATCTGTATCTTTAACTGGTGGACCATCAGTTACTATAAAATCACATCACAATGTGGGCGGGTTACCCAAAAAAATGGGAATACAACTCGTTGAACCTCTTAAGGAATTATTTAAAGACGAAGTGAGAACGCTTGCCCGCCAGTTAGGATTACCAAAGAGTTTTATTGGTCGGCATCCATTCCCTGGTCCCGGGTTGGCTATACGTTGCCCAGGAGAAATTACTAAGAAAAAACTTAATATTTTACGAGCTGCTGACGCTGTATTTATTGACCAAATTCGGAAGCACGGTCTTTACGACAATATTTGGCAAGCTTTTGTTGTGATACTTCCTGTTAGAACAGTAGGAGTAATGGGGGATGGTCGAACTTATGATTTTGCCTGTGTCCTACGCGCAGTCACGTCTGTTGACGGTATGACAGCTGATTACTATCCATTCACTCATCAGTTTCTTGGAGAGACCTCAACCCGGATCATCAATGAAGTGAAAGGTATAAACCGTGTTACGTATGATATTACGTCCAAACCTCCTGGCACTATTGAGTGGGAATGAAGGATAATATCTAAGTTATTGTTTCTATGTATATTTTACAATAGATATATGAATTTATGTAATATTATCAATGACTAAAGTACTGATTCTATTATATTTTATAGTTACAAATTAGTTGGAAATTTTA
>MDTB01149681.1_pt1 | contig 10588 bp, 6 predicted proteins | sample 811161 | NCBI WGS metagenome assembly MDTB01 (sample SAMN05326650, study PRJNA326480) | marine metagenome | isolation source: seawater | place: Mediterranean Sea | collected 2009
GAGGAGCAGGAGTTGGTGCTGGGATATTTAATTCCTTAGAACAAGCATTTGAAACTTTAGAAATGATAAAGGTAATCCAGCCCGACGGAAGAGATTTAAGTTTTGCTTATAATGAATGGAAAGATGCTTTGGAAAAATGGATTTAAACGTAGGAGAAAAAATGAGTGTTGTTACAGGAAATACTGAATATTTTAAAGGAATAAACCAAATTCAATATGAGGGCAAGGATAGCGATAATCCTCTGGCATTTAAGTGGTATAACAAAGAGCAAGTTGTCGCTGGGAAAACAATGAACGAGCATTTTCGTTTTGCGGTAGCTTACTGGCATAGCTTTTGTGGCGTTGGCAGCGATCCTTTTGGCCCGGGTACACAACAATTTCCGTGGGCAGACGGAACTAATGCTGATGAGCGAGCCAAAAATAAAATGGATGCAGCTTTCGAGTTTATAACTAAAATCGGGGCTCCATACTATTGTTTTCATGATTTTGATTTGGTTGAGGAAGGAGATACATTTACGGAGTCTTCTAGAAGACTTGAAGCAATTACAGAATATGCAAAGTTAAAGCAAAGTGAGTCAGGAGTTAAGCTTCTTTGGGGAACAGCTAATCTGTTTAGTAATCCTCGTTACATGAACGGAGCTGGGACTAATCCTGATTTTAATGTTGTTGCTTATGCTGGCGCTCAATTAAAGAATGCTATTGATGCAACGATTGCCTTAGATGGCGAGAATTATGTTTTTTGGGGCGGCAGAGAGGGTTACATGAGTTTGCTGAATACAAACATGAAAAAAGAATTAGATAATTTCGGTAACTTTCTACGAATGGCTCGAGACTATGCTCGAGCTCAAGGATTTAAAGGAACATTCTTTATCGAACCTAAGCCGGCTGAGCCCAGTAAGCACCAATACGATTTTGATGCTGCGACGGTGATAGGGTTTTTGCAACAGCAAGACTTAGCAGAGGATTTTAAATTAAACCTCGAAGTTAATCATGCCACCTTAGCTCAGCATACTTTTCAGCACGAACTACAAGTAGCCGTTGATGCAGGAATGCTGGGATCCATAGACGCAAATCGTGGTGATTATCAAAATGGATGGGATACAGATCAATTCCCAAACAATCTGCTAGAAACTATAGAGCAAATGATGATCATCTTGCAAGGCGGAGGCTTTCAAGGCGGAGGCGTTAATTTTGACGCCAAGGTTCGAAGAAATTCTACTGACAGAGAAGATTTATTCATTGCACATATAAGCGGCATGGATACATTTGCTCGCGCTCTTATAGCTGCCGATAAGATTTTAACTGAGTCAAATTACAGTAAGTTACTTTCTGACCGCTATGCATCGTTTGATACCGGTGATGGAGCAATATTTGCGTCTGGAAACCTAACTTTAGAACAACTTGCTTCTATAGGCGCGAATGGAGGAGAGCCATCGCTAACTAGCGGCAAGCAAGAGTTGTATGAGTCTATAATTAATCAATACATTTAATTATTCTACAGCTTAGAAGCACATTGCTTTTTTTTAAGTAATGTGCTTTATTTATGTATATGAAAAGGCTTCTTATGTTTTTTGGTTTATCTTTAGCATCCTATGCGCATGAAGTTACTTATATTAATGACCAATTTGATCCCCCTTTAACGAATTCATGGAACCACTTACATTGGACAAATAGCTACAGCGGTACAATTTACCATGACGAGGGTGATGGTACGCCAGCTCCTTGGGTAGATAAGTATGTAAACGATTCGTTTGGAGCCGAAACATTATGGGTTAACTCTGATTACGGGGATGACACAACATTTAATAATTGTGTTTTTTATGGTTCGACTATTAGTAACTTAATGGCTGATGTAGATATATCTCATTGTTCGGGTAATCTAAGTATTCATGCTAGGAGTGTTGATGCTCGCTATTCAGTTTTTGAGAATTCTTATTTAAATGCAAATTTCATAGATGTTTCGCATGCAAGCCTGATAGGTTCTACTTTAATAGGAGGGGCTACTTTTAATGATACATATGTGCGAGATGCTGATTTAAATTTATCTTGGGCAGAGGGTTCTGTAAGAGGAACGCCAAATTACCTTTCTCCTGTTATGAAGATTAAAAATGGGAATCTCATAGGGATGTCTGTCCTAAATGATGGCGCTAACTTTTCATATTGTAATCTAACCGATGTGCAATTTAATGATAGTAGTAGTTTTGTGGGCGCTAATTTTACAGGATGTATAATTTCTAATTTAGCAAGTGGTGATTTTTCTAGTGCAAACTTTGGAGGAGCGGTTATAAGTAATTTCGGTTCTGGCGCTTCTTTCCCAGCAATCTCAAACGCGAGCTTCATAGCAGCAACCTTAGAAGGGGTGGCGTATGCTAATCTTACGAATTCTGCGGCTATTCTGCAATTAACTCATGTGGGTGGATCTGGATTAGATCCAACCACTAATTTTTACGATTACTACGAAGCTGCAACAAACATTTACGAATCTCTCGTAGATTACACAAATCAACTTAAAGCTGTATCGAATCAAGTTATAACGTTGGAGAATCAAAATACATCTCTATCTAGTAGTATCGAAAACACTGCAATTAATTGGGATTTAATCATTGATAATTTAGATGCAGAATTACTTCTTCTTGAAGATGATGTGGGAGCGTTAAGTAATAAAGTAATTTCAACGATTCATGAGCTTGAGCCTAATATTCAAGTTGTCGGAACATCAAATGGATATATTGCTTTAAATGTGGATTTAAGGAGTAGTGGAGATTTAAATAATTGGGAAACAATACTTTCAAAAGAACATGTTCTTCCAACAACAAACGGCGTAGAATATTTTCGAATTAATACAGGCGCTCAGAAAGGTCAATAAGTTTGATCGATATCATCTTCAAAGATGAGTCTTTGCTAGCGGTTAATAAACCTCCGGGTCTTTTGAGCGTTCCGGGCAGAGCGCTAGATAACCAGGATTGTTTGATTAACCAGCTTCATAGCAAATTTCCAGAAGCATTGTTGATTCATAGGTTAGATATGGATACGTCAGGGGTCATGATATTCGCAAGATCTTCATTCGCGCAGAAAAATCTCGCAAAAGCATTTGAGCAGCGAAAAATCAAAAAAAAATATGTCGCATGGGTTAATGGTATTATTGAAGATGACGAAGGGGAAATTGATTTGCCAATTCGAAAAGATATCCAGCAGTCATTGCCACCAAAACATGTTGTTGATTTTGAACATGGGAAGCGTTCAATTACGAAGTGGAATGTCAGTAAGAGAAATGATTTGGTAACACGATTAGATTTATATCCGTTGACAGGTCGTTCGCATCAATTAAGAGTGCACCTTAAAGAAATCAATCATCCAATTATTGGGGACCCAATTTATGGAGTAAGGAAAGAAAGAATGCTTCTGCATGCAGAGAAACTATGTTTTAATCATCCCGTTTATGATACATGGTTAGAGATCGAATCTGTTGCTCCATTTTGAGAAATATATTATATGGAAGATTATTATGTTAAAGGGCGAATCGAAGGTTTAGAGATAGCCTTTGCTTATGCAGAAACAACGTTGGCTGTAAATGAGATTGTTTTGATGCAGGATTGTGATCCAGTTGCGGCTCATTTACTGGGACGTGCAATTACAGCAACAGTTTTGGGCGCATCGCTTTTGCCTGTAAGCCAGCGATTAAATGTAAATTGGAAATATCCAGGAGCCCTAGATACACTTGCTATTGAAGCAGGACAAGACGGAACTTTAAGAGGAATAATATCTCCTCCCCACTTACATAATAAGGCAAAGTCTACTGCTGAAATTTTTGGTGATATTGGCGAAATTAAGACAACAATTAGAGGATCAGATAAAATTCTTAACGCAAGTACTACGCCCGTTTCCTTACATGATCCAGTAAACGATTTTGCTTATCATTTTTCAGTTTCTGACCAAATAGAGACAAGTATAAAAGCATTTATTGGGTTTAGTTCTGATGAAAAAAATCCAATTACTTTGTCTAACGGATTTATGATACAAGCATTACCAAATTGTGATTTAAATATGTTTGAAAGAATAAGAAAAAGATTAGATGAGAAAAAGGCTTCGGAGCTTATTAAAAAAAAGGAAAATGACCATTTATTAGAAGAAGTCATTAAAGCCATTTCTTCAAAAGAAAAAGACTATATATCCCATAATATTGGAGATAAACATGAAGTTAAATTCGGCTGTAATTGTGTTTTAGAAGAAAAATTTTCTGCCATATTAAAAAGCTTGTCCATCCCGGAGCGTATGGAAATAGTTAGAGCTAAAGCCCCAATAAAAATAACTTGTGAGTTTTGCAAAAAAAAATTTCAACTCTCGACCAATGAGTGCATAAAATATTGGAATTTCTAGCATGTAAATAATTTAATTTGAACGGGTAATTTCCTCACTCTTTAGTTTGCGGTACTAGGTAAAATTTTGTTATAAACATCGTTTAAGCTTGAACAATAATCCGAAGGAATTTATGACAAAAAAAAATAGTGATGATGATATCAAAAAAACTATTAAAAAATCATTAAACGAAAATCCCAACTCAAAGGAATATGGCGCAGATAACATAACGGTTTTAGAGGGAATCGAAGCGGTTAGAAAGCGTCCGGCGATGTATATCGGCGATACTGGATCCAGAGGGTATCATCACTGCGTATATGAAGTTGTTGATAATTCAATAGATGAAGCCTTAGCTGGATATTGTACCAATGTCGAAGTTAGAATTAACGCAGACGGATCTCTTTCAGTCATTGATGACGGAAGAGGGATTCCGGTTGATATGCATCCTACAGAAAACAAACCGGCAGTTACCGTAGTTCTTACCGTTTTGCATGCAGGCGGAAAATTCGACTCAGATACATACAAAGTTTCAGGAGGTCTTCATGGAGTCGGAGTGTCTTGCGTAAATGCATTATCAGAATGGCTAGAAGTTGAGGTAAAAAGAGATGGTGCAGTTTACCATCAAAGATTTGAAAAAGGGGTAGAGACAACCGAGCTTGTAAAAATTGGAAAGACAAAAGAAACAGGAACAATTGTTAGCTTTATGCCTGATCACACAATTTTTACTCACGAAAACGGATTTCAATGGGATATTTTATCAGCAAGGTTACGAGAGCTTGCTTTTCTAAATAGAGGCGTTTCTATCACATTGAAAGAAGATTTAAATAACCGCCAGGAAGTATTTAAATATGAAGGGGGAATTAAAGAATTTATTTTACACTTAAACAAAAATAAATCCCCTATGCACTCTGAAGTCATTCATTTTGAAAGAGAAAAAGATGATGTCGTTGTTGAGGTTGCGATGCAGTATTCAGATGCTTTTAATGAAACTATTTTCTCATTTGCTAACAATATAAATACAATTGAGGGAGGCACCCACTTATCAGGTTTTAGATCTGCGTTGACAAGAACGGTTAATTCCTATGCAAAATCAAATAAATTAATTAAAGATGAAAAACAATCAATGAGCGGAGAAGATATTCGCGAAGGAATAACGGCTGTTATAAGTGTAAAAATTCCTGATCCGCAATTCGAAGGTCAAACAAAGACAAAGCTTGGTAATGGAGAAGTAGAGGGGATTGTTCAGCAAATTGTTAATGAAGAACTAGGAAGTTGCTTTGAAGAAAATCCCGTGATTGCTAGAGCAATAATTGACAAAGCGGTTGTTGCTGCAAGGGCAAGGCTCGCCGCTAGAAAAGCGCGTGATTTAGCAAGAAGGAAGGGCGCTCTTGAAAGCGGAGGTTTGCCAGGAAAGTTAGCAGATTGCTCAAGTCGTGAGCCAGATAGAACAGAGCTATATATAGTTGAGGGTGATTCCGCTGGAGGCTCAGCTAAGCAAGGAAGAGACAGAGAGTTTCAAGCAATTTTACCAGTTAAAGGTAAAGTTATAAATGTCGAAAAAGCGCGACTTGATAAAGTACTAGGTAATGACGAAATTAGAACTATGATTACCGCTATTGGTACTGGAATTGGTAATGATGATTTTGATATTGAGAAGGCAAGATATCATAAGATCGTAATAATGACAGATGCAGATGTTGATGGCGCACATATCAGAACCTTGCTTTTAACATTTTTCTACAGACAAATGCCTCAGTTAATTGAAAATGGCTTTGTTTATATTGCGCAACCGCCGCTTTACAAGGTTACAAGACGGAAAAGAGAAGAATATGTTGAATCTGATGAGCATCTCACAAAAATCTTGTTAGATCTTGGTTCTGAAGGCTTATCATTAGAAAATAGTTCAGGGAAAACTTTAAAAGAATCACAAAGTCTTAGAATTCTTCTTGAGCATCTTACTGAGATTGAAAAGGCAGGAGGCATTCTTGCGAAAAGGGGAATTAATTTAGATGAATTTATCCTCAAAAAAAATAAAAAAACAGGCGACTTCCCTCGTTATTGCGCATATTTGAATTTACCAGATGAAGATCCTAAAGTAGAATATGCTTATGACGATCATGATTTGCAAGCTATCTTTTCTAAGACAGACATCCCAGAAAAACACACAGAACTTTTTGTTTCAAAGCCCCTTAGAAAGTCTGTAGATCTCTTGGAAGCCGATGGTTTTTCAGCAGATGAATTAACCGGAGCTAACAAATCAAGATTTTCTCTTAAAGACAAAGATCAAAAAATCGAAATTAATGGGCTGCTTGAATTATTAGAAGTAATTAGAGGGCTTGGTCGCAAAGGAATGACTATTCAGAGATATAAAGGACTTGGAGAGATGAATCCTTCTCAGCTTTGGGAAACAACGCTTGATCCAAATACACGGAGGATGACAAAAGTTATTTTAGAAGATGCTGTTAAAGCAGATCAAATGTTTACAATTTTAATGGGTGATGAGGTAGAGCCAAGAAGAGAATTCATCCAAGAGAATGCATTATATGCTACAAATCTTGATATTTAAGGGCAGAGATTATGGATGAACTAAGAGAACGAATTGATTTAATTAATATTGAAGATGAAATGCAGCGAGCGTATATCGATTATTCGATGTCTGTGATTGTTGGAAGGGCGTTGCCGGATGCAAGAGATGGGTTAAAGCCCGGGAATAGAAGAATTTTATATGCAATGAAAGAGCGAGGCTGGACTCATAGTAAGGCATACGTTAAATGCGCAAAGGTAGTGGGAGAGGTCATCGGTAATTATCACCCTCATGGGGATACTGCTGTTTATGACACTATTGTTAGAATGGCGCAAGAATTTGCCATGCGAAGCATGTTAATCGATGGTCAAGGTAATTTTGGATCCATTGATGGCGATCGAGCTGCAGCATACCGATATACTGAGTGTAGACTTCGACCCTTAGCTGAAGAATTACTTGCTGATATTGATAAAAATACAGTTAATATGAGACCAAATTTTGATGAGTCTCTAATGGAGCCCGTCGTCCTGCCGGCGCGCGTTCCAAATTTGCTTGTAAATGGATCTACAGGAATTGCTGTAGGAATGGCCACAAATATTCCTCCGCATAATTTAACAGAAGTCATTGATGGAGTTATTGCTTTCATTGAAAATCCAGAAATTTCAATCGAAGAAATATGTGAATATATAAAAGGACCTGATTTTCCAACAGGCGGCACAATTTACGGATTATCAGCTGTTAGAGATTTATATATGACAGGACGTGGTAAGATAAAAGTTCGAGGGAAGGCAACAATAGAGGAAGATGATAACGGGAAAGCGCGAATAATAATAACTGAAATTCCGTATGCATTAAATAAAACATTACTAATTCAAAAAATCGTGCATTTGGTTAGAGAAAAAAAATTAGAGGGCATTTCTGATTTAAGAGACGAATCTGGGAAAGATGGAATTAGACTTGTTGTCGAGCTTAAAAAATCAGCCGTTCCAAATGTTTTATTAAATAACTTATTTAAATTTACGCAGCTCGAATCTACTTTCGGTGGGATTATGTTAGCGATTGATAAAGGCAAGCCGCGCGTAATGAATATAAAAGAAGTTTTAAAATGCTTCATTGATCATCGTTTTGAGGTCATTACTAGAAGAGCGCAGTTTGATTTAGATAAAGCAAAAGCTCGAGCTCATATTTTAGAGGGCTTGCTAATAGCAATGGATAACATGGATGAAGTTGTAAAAATAATTCGTGATTCAAAGCATAGAGAGGAAGCGCAAGATCGTCTAATTAAAAAATTTAAGTTTTCCGAAACTCAGGCAAAAGCAATTCTTGATATGCGTTTATACCAACTTACTGGACTCGAAAGAGGTAAGGTTGAAAATGAACATGAGGAGTTAAAAAAATTAATGCAATATCTTGAAGATTTATTAGCACACCCAGAAAAGATTTATGCTGTTATGAAAGAGGATCTCGAAGAAATTCGATCTAAATATGGAGAAAATAGAAAAACTGAATTGTCAATTAATGAAGGAGAGATTGACATTGAAGACCTTATTGCCGATGAGCCTTGCGTAATAACATTAACAAACACTGGATATATAAAAAGAGTTCCTACAGATACTTATAGGCAGCAAAGAAGAGGCGGTAAAGGCGTAATAGGAATGAATACAAAAGATGAAGACTTTGTAGAGCATGTATTTACTGCAAGTACGCACGATTATTTATTGTGCTTTACGGAAGACGGCAGAATGTATTGGCTAAAGGCTTACCAAGTTCCGGAGGGCTCTCGTCAAGCCAAAGGGAGATCGTTAGCAAATGTACTGCAAATGACACAAGAAGAAAAGTTAGCGGCAATATTATGTGTTCGAGAGTTGGACGATAATAGCCGACACCTTCTTATGGCGACTAAAAATGGAGTCGTTAAAAAAACTGTTTTGTCTGCGTATAAGAATGTTCGTGTTGCTGGGATTAATGCAATTAAAATTGATGAAGATGATAGTTTAATCGGAGTCGTTCTTACCGCTGGTGATGATGATATTATGTTAAGTATGAAGAAAGGGAAGGCTATACGTTTTCATGAAAAAGATGCGAGAGCTGTTGGACGAGTTTCGCGAGGCGTAAGAGGAGCAAGGCTTGAGAAAGATGATAAAATAGTTTCAGTCGATATTGTTGACAACAACGCTTCAATGATGGCGATAACAGAAAATGGTTTTGGCAAGCGAACTAGTTTCGATGAGTATAGGGCTCAATCAAGAGGCGGCAAAGGAGTTATAAGCATTCAAACTACAGAAAGGAATGGCGATGTTGTCAGCGCACACGCTGTTACAGATGATCATAGACTGATGCTAATAACCGAAGCCGGACAAATGATATGCATTGGAGCTAGTGATTTAAGAGTGATTGGAAGAAATACGCAAGGTGTAAAACTGTTTGATCTTAAGGAAAATGACCGATTGGTTTCGGCAGCCGTCCTTGATCCAGAGGAAATAAAGGAAGAGCCTGATAATGCTGAAGAAAACGCTCCTGATAATAATCAATAGTCTTTTAGTAACTAGTTTTTTTTCATATGGCATGGGCAAAAGGCCAAACGATAATTTACAAAAAAATAAATCAAAAGCATCATATGTTTTATACTCAAAGAATAATGCTTATGGATTAATGAAAGAGGGAGATAAGCCTTTCTTTTCCCTAGGAATAAACCATATTCAGGCGATTACATACCCAACGCCGTTAGAAATTTTTTATAAAAAATATGATGGCAAATGGACAGATGCCGCTCTTGATATAAAGAAAAACTTATTAAAATGGGACTTTAATACGGCAGGTTATGGTACCCCAAATGAGTTAAGAAAAATTATGCCCTTCATGATGCCTTGTCAGCCACTTGTACAAAATTCAGCTTATTTAGGGAAAGATCAATTTTCGTATGCAGATATTTTTGATCCAAAAATAAAAAAGGAAATTGTGAAAAAAATAGAAAATATGACGCGAGAAAAAGATAATCCAAATCTTGTGGGGTATTATTGGACCGATACGCCAATGTGGGATCTTGAAAAATCAAGAAAAAGATTTGGAATAAACTGGGTTGATTTCATTAAAAATCTACCGGAAGAGTCATACGGAAAAAAACGATATAACCAATTTAAAAGAGATTGTTTGTTGAGTCAGTATCCTGCAAAAGACGATGATTTTTTAGGAATTATTGCAGAAGAATATTATGGATTAATAGGCTCTACAACTCGAAAAAATGATCCAAATACTTTAATTTTTGGCGAGCGATATTTAATGGATAATCACCCAAAACAAGTTTTAATTGCCGCATTGCCTTTTATTGATGTCTTATCCATTCAGCCAAATGGAACATACTTCATTAATAAATATTACGATGATTTATATGCGTTTACCGGCAAGCCAATCATAATATGTGATCATCAATGTAGTTTTCCCACTCATTCGCATAAGCATACAATGTGGGAGCAGTTAGAAAGCCAAGAGCATGTCTGTGGAGCATATGACGAGCACTTGATAGCGGCAGCATCAAAGCCTTATATCATCGGCTATCATCGTTGCCAGTATATGGATAGATATGATGAAAATCTCAAGATGTTAAAGCAGGGAATGGTTCAACAAAATGGCGTTCCGTATGAGCCTCATGCCACGTTAATAAAGGAAGTTAATAAAAAGGCTAAAGACTTATTTAATAAGAATAGATTTA
>MDTB01069673.1_pt1 | contig 10587 bp, 11 predicted proteins | sample 811161 | NCBI WGS metagenome assembly MDTB01 (sample SAMN05326650, study PRJNA326480) | marine metagenome | isolation source: seawater | place: Mediterranean Sea | collected 2009
CAAAATTCTGTAATTGTATCTTTTTAATTTATTATTAAGGATTATGAGTCAAACCTCAGAGGAAAATTTTAGCGAGCTTCTTGAAGAAAGTTTATTAAGTTTTAATAAAAAAGAAGGACAAATTGTAAAAGGAACAGTTTTATTTGTTAAAAACGACAGTGTGGTCATAGATGTTGGTTTAAAATCAGAGGGTAGAGTCCCAATCAGGGAGTTTTTTTCCCCTGGTGATGAAAATAACATTAAACCTGGTGATACTTTCGATGTTTTTTTAGAAAAGTTAGAAAACAAAGAAGGTGAGGCTATGCTCAGCCGCGAGAAAGCAAGAAAAGAAGAATCATGGATAAATCTAGAAAAATGCCTAGAAAAGAAAGAACAAATAACTGGGGTAATTACAGGTAGAGTAAAAGGTGGATTTACAGTTGATATAAATGGTGCAGTTGCTTTTCTTCCAGGCAGTCAGGTTGATTTAAGACCTGTAACTGATATTTCTCCATTGATTAATAAACCTCAACCAATGTTAATTCTAAAAATGGATAAAATTAGAGGTAACATTGTTGTTTCAAGAAGAGCCATTCTTGAAGAATCGAGAGAAGCTGATAGGTCAAAACTCCTTTCAAACATAAATGAGGGTTCAAAATTAACAGGTATTGTAAAAAATATAACTGATTATGGAGTTTTTGTAGATCTTGGAGGTCTTGACGGACTTCTTCATGTCACTGATCTCTCTTGGGAGAGAGTAAATCATCCTTCAGAATTATTAAAGATTGGCGATAATATAGACGTTTTAGTAATTAAGTATGATGAAAGTAGCAAAAGAATAAGTCTTGGTATGAAACAACTCACAACTGATCCTTGGGGTGATATCGAAGAGAATTATATTGTTGGTAATAAGATTAAAGCAAAAATTTCTAATATTACAGATTATGGAGCTTTCGTTGAACTTAGAAAAGGTGTTGAAGGTCTAATTCATATTTCTGAAATGAGTTGGACAAACAAAAATGCAAACCCTAATTCTTTAATGTCAATCAGTGATGAGGTTGATGTAATAATTCTTGAAGTTGATAAAGAGAAGAGAAGAATTAGTTTAGGTTTGAAACAATGTACAGACAACCCTTGGGAAAAGTTTTCAAAAACTAATAAAGTCAAAGATGTGGTTGAAGGAAAAATTAAAAATATTACCGAATTTGGTATCTTTATTGAACTTCCAGACGAACTTAATGGAATGATCCATTTATCAGATATCTCCTGGGATATAGCTGGCGAGAAAGCCATTAAAGATTTTAAAATCGATCAACAGATTAAAGCAAAAATTTTGGATATCGATGTTTCAAAAGAAAGAGTCTCTTTAGGCATCAAACAGTTGACTAAAGAACCTGCCTCAAAAGCGGATAATAATAATTTCGTTGGAAAAATAGTAACATCGATAGTTAAAACAATAAATGAAAATGATATTGAAGTCTTAATCGACGAAAAATATAAAGGAATGATTAAAAGAGTAAATCTTGCAAAACAAAAATCTGAGCAAAAGACTTCTCGCTTCGCTGTTGAAGAAAAAATTGACGCTAAAGTTTTAAGTTTTAATAAAAAGAACAATACATATGAATTGTCTGTAAAAGAAGTTGAAATTCAGGAAGAAAAAGAGGCCCTTAAACAATATGGTTCCTCTTCATCTGGTGCAAGTCTTGGAGATATATTAGGCGCAGCACTAGAAGAAGACGAAAAAAAAAAGAAAAAAGTTTCCGAAAAAAAATAAATCATGGCTAATGTTTTTTTGAAAGATTATTTCAAAAATAAAAAGAAATCCTATTTAAGAATCCTATTTTTTTTAGTCATTTTTTTATCTTTAGTTTTATTATCCAAATTTTTAACCAAAACTGATTCTAATTTTATTGCTAAAATAACTATCAATGGAGTTATTATTGATAATGAAGAGATTTTTGAAGATTTGAGTAAATTAGAAAATGATAAAAATCTTAGTGGTCTTTTGATTATAGTAAATAGTCCTGGGGGAACAGTGGTGAGTAGCAAACAACTTTATAGAAAGTTAAAGAGAATCTCAAAATCTATTCCTACGGCTGTTTCAATGAAAGAAGTTGCAGCTTCCGGAGGATATATGGTTTCTCTAGCAGGAAAAAAAATATTTTGTTATGAAGGAACTTTAACAGGTTCAATTGGAGTCATACTCCAATCGGCAAATATTCAAGAACTGATGCAAAATATAGGAATTAAACCCATTATTTTTAAGAGTGGTGAACTTAAAGCGGTACCAAATCCGTTGGAAACAATAGAATTGAATGGTGAAGAGAATATTAAAAAAGTAATAAAAGATTTACATGATAGTTTTCTTTCTCTTGTTAAAAATGAAAGAAAAATTTCTGAAGAAAATTTGAAACTAATTTCTGATGGTAGAATATTTACTGGAACTGCCGCAAAAAAGATTAATCTCGTTGATGAAATAGGTGATGAATCAGATGCAATAAAATGGTTAAATAATGAGATAAAATCTGAGAAAGAATTAGAGATTATTGATATTAATGAAAAAAAAATGATTAACTCTTTTTTTAATTTTTCTATTTTTAAAAATCTATTTAATGAAGTATCATTCTATCCAAACGGTCTTTATGCCATATGGTCATTGAATAATGAATAAATCTGAACTTTTAGAATATCTTTCTTCAAAATATAATCACCTTCCACTTAGAGAAGTGGAAAAGATGTTTGAAAAAATTATAAATATATTCTCTGAAGCTTTATCAAAAAATAATAGAATTGAAATTAGAGGTTTTGGATCATTTGCGATAAAAAAAAGAGATGAAAGAGTTGCAAGAAATCCAAGGAACGGAAAAAGTGTTATGGTGCCAAAAAAAAAATTAATTTCATTTAGAGCAAGTAAAGATTTAAGAAAATTACTTAATGAGGAATAAGTTTTGAGAATAATTAAATTTTTTTTTTTTGTCATTTTGTTATCTTTTTTAGTTCCGTTTTCTATTTCAAACACAACAGATATAATTATAGATTTCTCTCCATTCCCCTACTCGGTTGAATTGCCTTTATATTTATTAATTTTAATTTTATCTTTTTTTGGATTTATTTTAGGTTATATTTTTTCAAAAATAAAAAAATAGAGAGATAGATTTGAACACTAATAAATTTTTGTACTGTGCTATTGATTTTAAAGATATAAAAATAGCAGAAGTAATGATAAAAAAAATTGCTGAGCATATTGGCGGACTTAAATTAGGTTTGGAATTTTTTATTTCGAATGGTGTAGATGGTGTAAATTATCTTAAGAAATTTAAATTACCTATTTTTTTGGATCTTAAACTTCACGACATTCCAAATACTGTTAATGAAGCTGTAAATAGTGCGTTGATAACTGAACCAGATTATCTATCAATTCACATTAGCGGGGGGGTGGAAATGATGAGACTAGTTTCGAAGAATCAAAATCTAAAAAAAACTAAAATAATTGGTATTACAATGCTGACAAGTCTTCAAAAAAAAGATCTAACTTGTTTGGGAATTGATTTAAGTCCGGAACAATATGTATATAAATTAGTTGACTTAGCATATTCCAATGGTCTTCATGGAGTGGTATGTGCACCAAATGAAGTAAAAGATTTAAAAAATCTATTTCCAAATAAATTTAAATTTATAACACCTGGAATAAGATTAGATTCCAATAAGAACGATCAAAAAAGAGTTGCATCACCTGGAGAAGCGATAAAGAACGGATCTGATATACTAATTATTGGAAGACCGATCACTCAAGCAAAAAACCCAATTCAAATCATAAAAAAAATTAAAGAAAACATAGATAAGGTGTTAGTTTGACTATCAAAATAAAAATATGCGGAATTAAAACCTTGGAAGCTTATGAGGTATCAAAAGATGCTGATTTTATTGGTTTTGTTTTTCATCCCAAATCACCAAGATTCATTAATGCTGAAAAGGCAAAAAAAATATCAGAAAAGAGATATAAAAATCAAAAAATAGTTGGTCTCTTTGTTGATACAGAGGAAAGTGTCATTGAGTATATTGCAGATCTTGTAAATTTAGATTTCCTTCAATTCCATGGTAATGAAGACATAAAAAAAATATATTATTTCAAAAACAAGCTAAAACTGCCTATTATTAAATCAATCTCAATTTCATCAACTCTTGATACTCAAAAATTAAAAGAATATATTGAAATCTGTGATATGATTTTATTTGATAGTATTCCAGTTAATAAAAATTTACCAGGGGGGAGTGGGGATACATTTAACTGGAATTATTTAAAAAATATTAAAATTAATGGTGATTGGATGTTAGCTGGTGGTTTATGTAAGGAAAACTTGTTAGAAGCCATAAAGATTACTAAGGCCCCAATTATTGATCTATCATCAAGTTTAGAGGATATTAGAGGTGAAAAGTCTCCAGAAAAAATTAAGGACTTCTTAAAATTTGCCAAATCAATCAATTTATAAAATGTTAAAAAAAGTCGATTATACTAAATTTCCCGATAAATTTGGGCACTTTGGAAAATTTGGAGGCAGATTTGTTGCCGAAACCTTAATGCCATTAATTCTAAAAGTTGAAGAAGAATACCTTAGAGCTAAAAAAGATAAATCTTTCTCTAAAGCTCTCAATTATTATTTTGAAAATTACGTAGGTAGACCGAGTCCATTATATTTTGCCGAAAGAATAACAAATAAAATTGGTGGACCCAAAATATATTTTAAGAGAGATGAGTTAAATCACACAGGTGCTCACAAGATTAATAATTGTATCGGACAAATTTTGCTTGCAAAAAGAATGAAAAAAAAAAGAATTGTAGCCGAAACAGGGGCCGGTCAACATGGTTTAGCCACCGCAACAGTTTGTGCATTATTTAATCTTGAATGCATAGTCTATATGGGTAAAGCAGATATAGAGAGACAAGCTCCAAATGTATTTAAAATGAAACTTTTAGGAGCAAAAATAGTCCCAGTTACTTCTGGAACTGCAACACTTAAAGATGCAATGAATGAGGCTTTAAGGGATTGGGTTTCTAACGTAAATAGCACTTTTTACGTAATAGGAACAGCAGCTGGACCACACCCATACCCATTAATGGTTCGTGATTTTCAATCAGTAATTGGAAAAGAAGCGAGAAAACAAATCCTAAAAATGGAAAGAAGATTACCAACTGTATTAATAGCTTGCATAGGAGGTGGTTCAAACGCTTTGGGGTTATTTTATCCATTTTTAGGGGATAATAAAATCAAAATATTTGGTGTTGAAGCAGGTGGTAAGGGAATTAATTCTAATAAACACGCTGCATCAATTTCTAAAGGATCGCCCGGCGTTTTGCACGGAAATCATACTTATCTATTACAAGATCAGCATGGTCAAATTAAAGATGCTCACTCCATTTCAGCTGGTTTAGATTATCCAGGAATAGGTCCTGAACATTCATGGTTGAAAGAAATAAAAAGGGTAAAATATGTAAGTGCAACCGATAAAGAAGCGTTGAAGGCTTTTCAGTTATGTTCAAAACTAGAGGGAATTATTCCAGCACTTGAACCATCCCATGCGCTTGCATATTTACTCAAATTAGGTAAAAAATTATCAAAGAATGATCTTGTAATCATGAATATGTGTGGAAGAGGAGATAAAGATATTTTTTCTGTAGCAAAAAAACTTAAATTTGATCTTAATAGTTTCTGATGTCTAGGATTGAAAAAAAATTCAATGAACTTAAAAATGAAAAAAGAAAAGCACTCGTAACATTTATTTCTTCATGTGATCCAAATTTTCAAAGTTCTCAAAAAATTATTAATTCCTTACCATCCTTTGGAGCAGATTTAATTGAACTTGGTTTACCCTTTTCCGATCCAATGGCCGATGGTCCTACAATTCAAAAGTCCAGTCAAAGAGCTATCGAGTCAGGTTTCAATATAAAGAAAACTTTTAAATTAGTACAAAATTTTAGAAAAATTAACCAGACAGTTCCTATAATTTTAATGGGTTATTTTAATACGATTTTCCAATATGGTTTAAGCAATTTTTTTCAAGATTCTAATTCTTTTGGTGTTGATGGTATAATAATTGTTGACCTTCCACCTGAGGAAGAGCATTTAATTCAAAATTTTGTTTTAAAAAATAATTTGTCAATTATTAGGTTACTTACTCCAACTACGTCCGAAAAGAGACTTAAAAAAATATTAAAGAATGCTAGAGGTTTTCTTTATTATGTATCAATAATGGGTATAACTGGAACAAAAAAACCATCAATACAGTCTGTAAAAAAGTCAGTAAATATTATCAAAAAAAATACAAATCTTCCTGTGGTAGTAGGTTTTGGTGTTAATAGTCGTAAACAAATTTCTTCAATATCAAAATTTGCTGAAGGCTCAGTTGTAGGTTCGTCAATTATAAAAATTATTGAAGAAGATTATAAAGAAAATATAGTAATTGAGAAAACATTAATTAAAATAAAAAAATTTTTAATGGACTTAAAAAATGATTAATAAAGTTGTTAGGGCTTTTAAATGAATTGGTTAACAGATTTTGTAAAGCCAAAACTTAAGGCAATTGTCGGAAAGAAAGATGTACCCGACAATTTCTGGGTTACGTGTCCTAATTGTAATCAAATGCTTTTAAAGAGAACTTTAGAAGACAACCAATCTGTTTGTACGAGTTGTAATTATCATTTTAGGCTTTCCGCAAAGAGTAGACTAGAATTACTTTTTAAAACTTCATACAAAATTCTGGATACTCCTGAGGTTCAGTTAGATCCTTTAAAGTTTAAAGATAAACAAAAATATAGCGATAGATTGAAAAATTCTCAAAAAAAACATGATAGACACGACTCTGTTGTAGTTGCTTCAGGAAATCTTGATAAAAACGAAGTAGTAACTGCAATTTTTGATTTCAATTTTATGGGAGGATCAATGGGCATGGCGGCTGGAGAGGCTATAATAATTGCTGCAAGACAAGCCTTAGAAAAAAGTTGCCCTTTAGTGATTATTTCTGCTTCAGGAGGAGCAAGAATGCAGGAAGGAATATTATCATTAATGCAAATGCCAAGAACAATTATAGCGCTCAACACTCTATCAAAGAAAAATATTCCATATATTTCTGTTCTTACAGACCCTACAACTGGCGGAGTTTCTGCTTCGTTTGCAATGTTAGGAGATATTATTATTGCAGAGAGAGGTGCTACAATAGGTTTTGCTGGTAGCAGAGTAATAGAAGAAACGATTAAAGAAAAACTTCCTCAAAATTTTCAAACATCAGAGTATCTTCTCGAAAAAGGAATGCTAGATTTGGTAGTTCATAGACATGAACTAAAAAAAAATCTGTCTAAAATTATATATTTGTTTTCACATAATTTAAAATAATATTGTGACGTACCCTGAAAAAATTCTCAAGCGACTTGAGATGCTTCATCCCAAACAAATCGATCTATCACTTGGAAGAATTTTAAGACTTCTCAATAAACTAGGTGACCCTCATAAAAAACTTCCCCCAACAATTCATGTCGCAGGAACAAATGGTAAAGGTTCTACAATAGCATTCTTAAGATCAATATTTGAAAATAATAAATTTAATGTTCATGTGTACACCTCTCCACACTTAATAAATTTCAATGAAAGAATAAGAATCAACTCTAATCTAATTAAAAGTGAAAGTTTAATCCAATTATTAGAGGAATGCGAGCATTATAATAAAAATGAACCAATAACTTTTTTTGAAATTACGACTGCAGCTGCTTATCTAGGATTTAGCAGGGTTTCTGCCGATTTATTGTTATTGGAGACTGGTTTAGGTGGAAAATATGATGCAACTAATGTCATTGAAAATAAGGTTTGTAGTGTAATAACACCAATATCAATGGATCATATGAACTTTCTTGGAGATTCTATTGAATTAATTACTAAAGAAAAAGTGGGTATTTTTTATAAAAATGTACCTGCAGTCATAGCTCCCCAATTTTCTCAGGCACTAAAGGTCATAAATAAAGAAGCCCAAAAAAAAAATGTTAAATTATTTAAATATCAATCTGAATGGAAAATAGTGGCTAAAACAGATAAGAAATTTAATATTAAAATTCTAGATAAAAATTATGAAGTACCAATACCAAAATTATTTGGGGATCATCAACTTTATAATTCCGCCCTAGCATTGGCAGTTGCAAAAACTGTTAACGGATTTAAGTTGAACGACAAAAAAATATTTCAGGGTATATACGAAACTTTTTGGCCAGCTAGAATGCAAAGATTAAATCAAGGAAAACTCAAAGATATAATTGGAGATAATTTTGAAATTTGGCTTGATGGAGGTCACAACATACATGCATCTGAAATGCTACTTAAGAATATGAAAAGTTGGGAGAAAGATAATTTATTTATGATCTTTGGAATGATTAAAGGAAAAGAGCATAAAGATTTTCTAAAAAATTTGCTTCCTTACATAAAAAGTCTTCAAATCATACCAATTAAAAATCACAATCATATTTCCGCTGATCAAATAAAATTAGATTTTAATGACTTCTCTCACCTAGTTAGATCTGAGAAAACAATTGAAGATTCACTAAAGTATTTAAAAGATCATAACTTAAATGGAAAAATTATTATCTGTGGCTCACTCTATCTAGCCGGAGAAATTTTAGAATCAAATGGTTCATCAATTATCTAAGATTTACTTTCAATCCATTCAATTAAATCTGTTTTAGATGACATACCAACTTTTATATCTAAAAACTCACCTTGTTTAAATAATAAAATTGAAGGTATACTTCTTATCGCATATTTCATTGCCAATTCTTGATTATCGTCCAAATTAACTTTTGAAACAAGGATTTTACCGTCATATTCTTTAGATATTTCATCTAAAATAGGTGCGATCATCTTACATGGACCACACCATTCTGCCCAAAAATCAACTATAATTGGTAGTTCTGATGAATTTATTACTTTTTCAAAATTTTCATTGGTTAAGTTCACAATTTCAGTCATAAAAAATCCTTTCAAATTTTAACAAAAAAGTTTTTTTGATAATAATTTATCAAATCTCAATGCTTGAGCATTAGGATTATTATAATAGTCATTAAGAAAATTAATATAAATATTATATTGTTCTAATTGTTTAGCTATAAATTCGTTTTTCTCCCCCTCTTCCATCTCAAATGAAAGAGTATCTGCTTCCTCCATAGCTGATGGTATTGTTGTAAATTTTTCTTTCTTCATAGAATTAAATCTTTCACTAATTTTTGAATGCACTCTTTTAAAAACTTTATCTGGTAAAAAATCGGGGGTATTCCTGTATATGTGTTTTGCTGCAAAAAATTGTAACCTAGGGTCCTTAAACTTTGAAGCAAATTTCCACTTCTCCTCCCAACTGACCTTATCAAAATCATCCATTATAATTCTATCTTTGAAATTTATTCCCTCAGCATATATAGTCTCCTCTTCAAACTCGAAGTCTGTTTTACTTGCTTCAGCTTCAGCATCAAGTATTTTAATTATTTTTGTTTTAAAATCTATATCTAAAATCATCTCTTTTCTTTTTTTTAAATTAACTTCTCCTATTTCATTGTAAGGAGATTTAAAAATACTGTATTTATAATCCAGAACTGCCGGTTGTTTATTTATTCTAATCTTTTTAAAACAATTAAAGTTCTTTCCGTTTAATTTTTTATCATAATATAGATCTTTGAGGGACTCATAATCTAAATTTATTATTTCTAGCGGATCAAATTTGAGATCATAGGCAATTATATAGTTATTATAGGTAGGATGATCAGTCAATTCAGATAATAGATAATAATAATGCTTATTGAAATAATAACCATATAAAGTAAAAAAATCATGATCTTTTATTTTTTTGATCAAATTCTTGGTATCTGTATTTTCAAGAAAGTTTAAAAATATTTTTGGTGAGTTATTCTTAATTATTTCCAAAAGTTTTTTTGTTGCAATAACATCAGATATAGCTTCATGAGCATTATCAATTTGAAAATTATTAATAGATGCTAAATGCTCTAATTTAAAACTCATTTTACCATCCTCTTTTTTCTCAACATTTATCGCTTTTGAATCAAACGCATGGGTCATTGTTGCTAAATTAAAAATATCTCCTCTGCGATTTTCTTTTGAACTTGTAATATAAGGATATTTAAAAAATTCCCACAATGCCTGTCGTAAAAATTCTTCATCAAAAGATATAGAATTAAATCCCAGAAATATTGCAGGATTATACTTTTGCAGAAAATTATATAATCTTCTAATCATGATATAAGAACTATCTGCCTCTTGCAGTAAATTAGAAACTAATAATTGATTTACTTTTAATGCTCCTATTGAAGGAACAACATCAGAATTGATTCTTGATCTTAAGTTTAAACGCTCTATTTCATTCAAATTACTATCGTAACATACTAATCCTGCTTGTAATATTTGATCAAATCTCGATGACCTTCCAGTTGTTTCAAAATCATAAATGACAAAATTCATTTTAATCTCATAATAATTTTTTCAGCTTGATTTAAGTCTTTAATCGTTCCTATGTGAAACCATCTACCAGAATCAACCATTCCGAATATTTTATTAATATCAATTA
>MDTB01098591.1_pt1 | contig 10587 bp, 10 predicted proteins | sample 811161 | NCBI WGS metagenome assembly MDTB01 (sample SAMN05326650, study PRJNA326480) | marine metagenome | isolation source: seawater | place: Mediterranean Sea | collected 2009
AACGCATGGAGTGATTGACTGTGCTGAGCAGCCGATCGTCTAGTAGCTCCCAAGTTGGTTCGTAAAACCAAGGGGACATTTAACTTTCCACCTGACATATAATGTGTTTTTGCAGCCTGATTACATATTTGATCCATTACAAGAAATAAAAAATCTCCAAACATTAAGTCAACTATAGGACGTAATCCTGTCATAGCCGCTCCTACTGCTATACCAGCAAACCCTGGCTCGGATATTGGGGTATCAATTACCCGATCGGCACCAAACTCTTCAACTAAACCAGATAAGACCTTAAATGGAGTGCCAGCCTCCGCAACATCTTCCCCTAGCAATATAACTTTTGAATCTCTCCGCATTTCTTCCGCTATTGCTTCGTTAACAGCTTGAGAAAGAGTGAGCTCTCTCATATTTTCTCTCCTAACTTACTTTTATGAAAAAACATGCATATACACCTCTTCTAAATTTGGATACTTTGCATCTAGCGCATATGTCACTGCTGCGTCAGCTTCTTGATAAATAGTCTTATCTATTTCTGTTAAATCGGTCTCAGCTACTACTTTCTCTGTGATTAACCATTTACCAAAGTTTTTAATAGGATCTTTATTCTCTCGCCAGTGGGATTCCTCTTCCTTGCTTCTATAGTATTCCCTATTGATGTCACCAACATGATGACCGTGGTATCTGTATGTGTTCAAAAGTATAAAAAACGGACCTTCTCCCGCTCTAATTCTGGTAACAAGTTTCTGAGTAATAGAATTAACAGCCAAAACATCTTGACCATCTACCTCAAAAGACTCGATTCCAAAAGATTCTGCACGAGAGGTTAGCTTGCCTGCTGCCATTTCCGATACGTGAGTATATTCACCGTAAAGATTATTTTCGCAAGCATATATTATCGGAAGATTCCATAAAGCGGCCATATTCATGGTTTCGTAAAGCAACCCCTGACCCAAAGCACCATCTCCAAAAAAGCAAACAGTTACAGACCCAGTTTTTAACTGTTTTGCGGTCAAAGCAGCGCCAGTTGCAATACCAGCTGAGCCACCCACGATAGCGTTAGCACCTAAGTTCCCATTTTCCTGATCGGCAATATGCATAGAGCCACCCTTGCCTCTGCAATAACCTTCCTCTTTACCAAGTAATTCGCAAAACATTCTTTGGAAATCCGCCCCTTTTGCCACACAATGACCATGCCCTCTATGAGTTGAAGTAATATGATCTGTTTTTTCGAGGGCTTCACAAATACCTACTGCTACAGCTTCCTGACCCGAGTACATGTGGGTTAGACCAGGCATTTTAGCTGATAAGTAGAGCTTGTTTGCATTATCTTCAAAAGCCCTGATCTTTACCATTTGCCTATACATTTGGAGGTAACCTTCAGTATTTTTTTTTGCAGGTTTCGACATTTTAAATTATTCCCTAGATAGCTTTTCTCTCATAACATTCTAATATCGATTTGATATAGGAAGCTCTTCTGCAGGAAATAAGCTTATTACTTGACAGCCATTTTCAGTCACAACTACTTCCTCTTCAATTCTTGCGGCTGAAACACCATCGGTTGCTGGGCAATATGTTTCTAAAGCAAAAACCATCCCTGTCTCAATCTCCATAGGATTTTCCAAACTTACAGCTCGCGAAATGATGGGTCTTTCATGAAGAGCGAGACCTAGCCCATGACCAAACTGCAACCCAAAGGCAGCTAACTCGTTTGGAAAGCCAAGAGATTCAGCCGCAGGCCAAACTTCAGCTACCTTATCAGTTGTAACTCCAGGTTTTATAAGTGCAATAGCCGCATCGAGCCATTCCCGAGCCTTTACATAAGCATCATTCTGAGAGGGTGTAGCGCGACCAATGTTAAAAGTTCGATAATAACACGTCCTATAGCCCTGATAACTCTGCAAAATATCAAAAAAAGCCTGATCACCTGGCCTAAAATACCTATCAGTAAAATTATGGGGGTGCGGGTTGCATCGCTCCCCTGCTATGGCATTTATCGCTTCTACATCATCAGAGCCCATTTCATAAAGCATTTTATTAGCTAAAGCTACAATATCATTCTCTCTTATTCCTGGTTTAAGTTCCTCCCAAATCATATGATAGACTCCATCCACCATACTTGCCGCTTGATTTAGAAGCTGTATCTCATCAATATTTTTTATCTCACGTGCTCCAAGCATTATTTGTTGCCCATCAACTACATTTATTCCGGCATCTTGTAACGCAAAAAACATAGCTGTTTCAGCGTAATCGACTCCCACCGGCATGTCTAAAACACCAGCTTTTTTCAAAAGGCTGGCTACTTCTTCGGCATAATATTTCATTAAGCCAAACGAAGGCGGAATTGTTCCCCTCATTCCTACGACACCTGGCAAACAGTGATCCGGGTCTAACCAATCGCAATTAAGCTTATGATGAACAGCTGCCGAACCAAAATCCCAAACATATGGCTCATCATCGCCAGCCAGTAGAGCAAACCTGCACATCTTATCTCTTTCCCATTCCCCAATCTTAGTTCCTGTCAAATACCTGATATTATTTACATCAAATGTAAGTAGAGCACCGCAATGTGATTTTCTTAAAGAATCCTTTGCTCTACTTAGCCGATATCGCCTCAAACGGTCATGGTCTACTCGCTTCTCAAAATCTACTGCCATATGACCTAAAGATGGGATCGGCTTTTCCCACTGCCAATTTGGATTTATATCCCCAGGCTGTAAAATTCTTGGATTTAAAGCTGTTGCATTCATTTCCGTCTTCCTTTCAGTTCATCTCGTAGCACAAAGATACGAAGTCTTTACAAAAATACTAATTTCCCTGTCTCAGCCAGAATAAGTTTTATGCAATCGATTGCAACTTCTAATTTTCTCTTTTATAAGCAAAACTTGAATTATTCTACACTCGGAGTATGCCTGTGTCCAATAATTACAAAGTTGTGAACTAATAACGAGGCGAAAAAAATCCAGACCGGATATTTTTGGCTGAAGCCATCAAAATGGGTTGTAATGAAAAGCATTGATAGCCATAGGAAGAGTTGATTTGAGTAAACAGCAGGCTGTAAGAAATAGTTGCTTTAACTTGCGATTGCACAAACTACCTGAAACTTAGAAAGAAAATAGAAAATGTACCGAGAGCCATCTAATAAAGTTATTGCTATAGAAGAACACTACGTCGATGATTTTTTTCTTAGCGAAATGCCAATTTATGAAAAGACCTCCGCAGCACTACTCAAAAAGCTGTCGATATCGTCCGAAGAACGAATTGCCCATATGGATGACACCGGAATTGATATGCAGATTCTTTCTCATAACCATCCAGGCGCTCAAGTATTGGATGATGAACAAATTTTATGTAAAGCAAGTGTGATAAACAACCGTCTCTCTGATAAAATCAGTAAGTTTCCTGAGCGTATGGGAGCTTTTGCAACTCTTCCAATGCACTTTCCTCAGGAAGCGGCAAACGAGCTCGAGAGATGTGTAAAAGAACTAGGTTTTGTAGGGGCAATGATTCATGGAAATTTAAATGGTGAATTTTTTGATAAAAAAAAATACTGGCCAATTTTTGAAATGGCGGTTCAAATCAACAGACCCATTTACATTCATCCCGGTGACCCTCACCCAAAGGTTAAAGAAGCCTATTATAATGATTATGCCCACGACTTTCCAATAATCAATACGGCTGGATGGGGTTTTGGAGTAGAAGCCTCAACTGCTGCTCTTAGGCTAATTCTTTCAGGAATTTTTGAAAAGCTTCCCACTCTCAAGATAATACTTGGTCATATGGGCGAAGGGATACCCTTTTTGTTAGAGCGATGCCATGCAAGCTTTTCCGGCCGGCACATCGAAGGGAAGCCATTCATAGATTTTAGAAGTGTTTTTTGTGAAAACTTTTTTATTACTACTAGCGGAAACTTTTCTAACTCGGCTCTCGCTTGCTCAATAATGGAAATGGGAGCCGACAAGATACTATTCGCAATTGATTGGCCATATAATGATAGTGAGATAGGCACTAAATGGATAAAAAATGCACCAATCTCAGCTAAAGAACGAAAAAAAATTACATGCCAAAACGCGATTGACCTGTTTTATGCTGACTGATTTTACTGACTTAGGAAACCACCTTTAATGTTTCCCGATAACGTCTATGACATAAATTCATATCTTCTTCTCATATTATCTAGTCTTATAATGGGAATGTCGAGAGGTGGCCTGGGTGGTGGTATGGGGCTACTTGGAGTACTTATCGCAGCACAAGTTTTAAACCCCATAGCAGCTGCTATTTTTCTTTTACCAATATTGATTATTACTGACCCCATCTCCGTGTTTATTTACCGACGTAATATTGACTGGCAAAGTTTGAGAGAGCTATTCCCGGGTGTGATAACAGGAATTATTTTAGGTGCCGCTCTGATATCAACAATTACGCCAAAACTTTTGCAAGGTATCATCGGTTTTTTATCACTTATTTTAGTATTTAATGGCGTGCGTGATTTTTTTGGTAAAACTAAACTAGAAACACTTTCAAAAAATTGGGGGTACGGACTCGGGACGCTCGCAGGTTTCTCAAGTTTCTTAATCCACGCAGGGTTGCCACCCGTTGCAGCCTATATTTTACCCAAAAAGTTGCCTCGTGCTGAATTTATGGGAACCACCGCAGTATTTTTTGGAATTACCAACCTTGTAAAAGTAATTCCTTACTTTTTGCTCGGCATGTTTACAATTGAACTTTTCAAATTGACAGCTCTAATGATGCCGATCAGCTTAATAGGAATATGGGTTGGTCGAGTAATCAACGGAAAAATTTCCGATAATATCTTCTATACTATCGTGTATATCTCTGTTCTTCTGCTTGGCATAAGATTATTGATTTTATCGCTAACATAATTGCGGTCAAGATTACCAATTTACGACAATGTTCAAGTAAATAAAGTATTGACATAACACTCAACTTCACATTTTATTTATGCAAACGATTGCATTCCGATCATTGGAAAGCTTTTAAAAAATCTAAGGTGCTTTACACATGGACAAACTCAGAATCAAGTTTGCTACTAGGAAAACTATTAAGGATAAAAAGATAGTTTCTGCGATAGAGCACTCTGCTAAAGAAGGAACCCCACGCGCGGAAAGTCAAGCAATACGTGCGCGAGTTCCAAAAGTCTTTTGGTCTTTTCAACAGGCTTGGAATTCTGTGTTTAAAGAGGGAATAGTAGATCATTCTTTAAAAGAGTTGTGCCGTGTCTATGTTTCAAAATCTGTCGATTGCACATATTGCGGAAACCAACGAAGTTCCTTGGCATCAGAAAGTGGGCTACTAGAAAAAGATTACATGGAAATTCTGAACTTTGAAAAAGCTGCCATTTATAGCGAAAAATCAAAGGCCGCTCTTGCTTTGACAGAGGCAATTACCTGGGATATTCCAACTGATGATGCATTTTGGGCTAGATTATATAATTTCTTTTCCGAAGATGAAATCGTAGAAATTGGCTTTTTTGTGGGTCTAACGATGGGACAGCAAAGATTTAATAAAACACTTAATTTACACGCACACCTTGGTAAAACAGAGTTTGAGGCTGGTTGAGCAGAAATTTTTAAATCAAATAAAGGGAGGAAATCATGAATTTTAAGAGTAAAATTAGCATAGTTGTAGGAGCCGCTATGGCGCTGTTTGGAGCTCAAACAGTTGTAGCAGACTCAATAAAAATTGGCGCCTCGATGCCGCTTACAGGAAATTTCGCCGTGCCAGGATCAAAACATTTGGAAGGTTATCAAATGTGCGTGGATATGATCAATGAAAACGGAGGATGGCTAGGTCAGGATGTAGAGCTATTGGTAAATGACAATAGGTCCGACACTGAAACAGCAATATCTCAGTATGAAAGATTTATAAATGTAGATAAAGTGGATTTAACATTTGGTACATTCTCAAGTAAACTAACCTTCCCAATATCTCCAATACTAGCAAAATACAATATGGTACACCCGATACCTTCTGGTGGAGCACTACGTATTTTTAGGCAAGGACACGAGAACCTATTTTATTTCCAACATAGCGCAGCGGAATACATTGGATCAAATATGGTAGGCTTAATAAATGATCTGGTACCAGCATCCGACAAACCTTCGAAAGTGGCTGTCGTACATGCAGACGACTTTTTCGCGAATTCCCTTGTAAACGGTCTATTAGGAAAAGAAGTCCGATTGCCAGGAAGTGGAACATTAGTTGAAGACATGGCTCCAGGCTATATAAAAAGTGCCGGAATGGATATTGTATATCACGAACAGTGGCCAGAAGAAGGTTTTTCCGACTGGTTAGTTCTTGCGAACTCAATAAAGAAGTCTGGTGCAGATATGGTAATTGCATTGATGGCTTCACCAGAAGAAGCAGTCCAAATAACTCGAGCCCTGAAAACCGTTAATCATAATCCAAAGCATCTACTGCTATCCCAGGGAACTCAAGCCGAGTATCTTGAAGGTCTTGGCGCTGCATCTGATGGTACAATTATTATGTCCGCGTGGCATGCGGCAGCCCCATATGAAGGTACCCTCGCTGGCAAGCAAATGAATAACTCCGATATGGTTGCAGCATTTCGTGCTAAAACTGGAAAACTTCCAGATGAGGATCAAGTTATTACTTTTGCCCTTTGTCAAGGAATTGATCAAGCTGTCCGGGCTACTGGTTCAGTCGATAATGGCGCAATTATTAAGTGGTTAAGGGCCAGAACAGCGGACGATCCTGTAAAAACAGTTATGGGAGCCTTTAACTGGGATGAGTATGGTTTGCCAGTAGGAAAATCGTTTCTTATGGTCCAATGGCAAAGTGGCGAACTGAAGTTTGTTTATCCAACAAACGAGTTTGCTACCACTCCAATGCTTAGCCCAAAGCCTACTTGGTAAAAAAATATAATAGTAAAGGAGGGTTACTACCCTCCTTTGCTAAAAAGTAACGTTATAAGAGAATAATAGATGCTTAGTATTGAGAACGTAACAAAACGTTTCGGTGGAATCGTTGCAGTCGATAATTGTACTTTTTCGGTCAGCACAGGCCAGATTGTATCCTTAATAGGTCCAAACGGAGCAGGAAAAAGCACGTTATTTAATTGTATTTCAAATATAGACACAGCAGACTCAGGAAAGATCCTTTTTGAGGACACACGACTTGATAAAACGCCAACTCACAAAATTGCCAGATTAGGTATCGGAAGATCATTTCAACTTACTAGAGTCCTCGATGAGCTATCAGTTACCGAAAATTTGGTGCTACATACTGCCTCTGGATTTGGTTTTAATCTTTTTCGCTCTTCAGTGACCAAAGAAGATAAAATAAGAGCAGACGAACTAATGCATTTTCTAGGGATATACCATATGAGAAATTCGGCAATGAATGAATTATCTTATGGACAGAAAAAATTGTTAGACCTCGGCACAGTTTTAATGTCAAACCCCCGACTGATACTGCTGGATGAACCTGCAGCGGGAGTTAACCCACGTCTTTTGGAGACAATATTGGAGAAAATTCTCGCTCTAAAGAATCAGGGGAAAACAGTTCTTTTGGTTGAGCACAATATGAAACTTGTAATGGGAATTAGCGATCACGTTGTGGTTATGGCTGCTGGAACAGTCTTAAAGCAGGGCACTCCCACTAATATTCAGTCTGATGAGGATGTTTTAGCAGCTTATTTAGGTAAGACAACGAAATGAAGTGTATTTTGGAGCTAAAAAGGGTAGTAACTGGTTATAAAAATGGCCCAGATATACTTAAGGGAGTCGACCTTAGACTAAACGCTGGCGAAATAAAATGTATAATTGGCCCAAATGGAGCAGGGAAGTCGACGGTGTTAAATGCTATAGCCGGAGTTCTAAAAGTTCGTTCCGGACAAATAGTGTTTGATGGAAACAACATTGAAAGATTGGAAGCTTATGAAATTCTCAGATCTGGAATCGCTTTCTTGCCGCAAGATAGAGCGATATTTAGAAGTATGTCGGTTGCGGAGAATTTGCGAATGGCTGGCTATTCGCTTAAAAACAAGGTGGATCTGCAGCAGAGAATTGAAACAGTTTTAGAAATATTTCCCATTCTAAAAGAAAGACTTTCACAGCTTGCCGGAACTATGAGCGGAGGCGAACAGCAGCAATTAATATTTGCGAGAGCTCGCATTGTCCAACCCAAAATAATGTTAGTTGATGAGCCATCTCTTGGCCTTGCTCCCGCAATTGTTGAACAGGCTTTTAACTATATTGAAAAAACAGCTTCTGAAGGTGCATCAATTCTTCTTGTCGAGCAAAACGCATTCAGAGGACTTAAGTCTGCCAATACCGGAACCGTTATGGACTTGGGGAACGTAGTATTTGAGCGGCCAGCTTCTGAAGTAATGTCAGACAAAAGAATTAGAGACCTCTATCTCGGGAAAACATAAGATATGATCGAGTTACTTCAAATAACGATATTAGGATTATGCCTAGGCTTCGTATACGCTTTGATGGCAACAGGACTTACCCTGGTTTTTGGAGTAATGAGAATCGTTAATCTAGCCCACCCAATTTTAATAATTTGTGGAGCTTTTGTTGCATACTGGCTGTTTAAAATGTTCCGACTCGATCCACTTTTTTCTATACCGATAAGTGCCGCAGTTGTATCACTGTTGGGAATAATTATTTATAAGCTGGTTTTTGAACGAGATGCAGGAGAGCAAAAGTACTCCGAAATGACCGTTCTTTTAACATTCGGTGTCGCTATGATTCTGGACGGGCTATTGTCATTTGCTTTCAAAAATACGCAACGCGTGACCTCCCCATCTTATGCTACTGAAGCCTTCTTTGTTGGCGACATATTTTTACCTAAAGCCCAGCTCTATTCTGGAGCGTTTAGTGCTTTAATTCTCATTCTGCTAGCACTATTTCTCAAATATAGTGAAATGGGAGTAGCAATTAGAGCAACATCTCAAAACCGTACTAACGCTGAGTTGGTCGGGGTAAATGTTAAACTTGTTTGTTTAGTCTCTTTTGCTATCGGTTGTGGGCTGGCTGGGGCTGCTGGCTCTCAGGTGAGTTTCTTATTTTCATTCTTTCCGGCCAAGCACTGGGAATGGATAGGAATACTGATGTCTTTGGTCGTACTAGGTGGTATGGGAAGCATTCTTGGTGCTGTAATCGGTGCAGTCTTATTATCTATTATGTCTTCAATGGTCGCCTCTTATATTGCGCCATCATGGTCAACAATGGTATTTTTTCTAGCACTGTTTCTTATTCTATTAAGTCGTCCTCATGGTTTATTTGGAAAAAACGTAGGTTAGTAAAAAAAATGTCCCCAGAAACTGGATCACGACAAAAACTTGATGAAACTGATAAAAAAATTTGGTTTCCAATACTCTTACTATTATTTCTGATTTTGCTACCGGTCATACAATTTGTAGGAAGCTACAACTATCTGATCCATCTGTTTTTATATGCTTTTTTGTATATAACAATGACCACCAGTTGGAATATTATAGGAGGTTATGGCGGTTTTATTTCTCTCGGTCATAATGTATTTCTATGTGTTGGGGCTTACATAGCAGGGTACTCAACGGTAAGATTCGGAGTATCACCGTTTCAGTTGATTTTAATAAGTGCCTTCGGAGCTTCAATTTTTGGCTTTATTGTTGGGTTAATAACTTTACGTGTTCGAGGGCCGTCCTTCATCATTTCTTCAATAGCCTTAGTTATGATTTTGCGCATAGTTTTTGATCATTGGGATATGGTAGGCGGTGCGAGTGGCATTACCCTGCCATACAGCGACTTACCTGTAGAATGGTCAAAAATACCTCATTACTACGCTTTTCTAGGAATTGCCACTGTTTCCATATTGCTTAACTGGTATGTGAAACATTCGAAATTTGGATTAGCTTTAAGAGCATTAGCTCATGACGAGGTAAGAAGTGAGGTTGCCGGAATTAACGTTCGCCTTATCAAGGTCACGGCATTTTCTTTATCAACTTTTTGTATTGGTGCGGCGGGAGCTGTGTGGGCCGACTATCTAACTTATATCAGACCCAACATGTTTCTAATTATTTTGATAGCTGCAAACATAGTCCTTATGTGCATCTTGGGAGGAAAGGGAACGGTTACGGGACCTATTGTTGGAGCAATAACGTTAATAATTTTCAACGAAATTGTAATAACCTTTTTTGGAGCAACTGAACTCAATATAATGCTAACAGGTATTTTACTTGTTGGCACCCTGTTGTTTTTCCCTAACGGTATAGTGGGCACTTTAAAAAAACGAAATAGACTACCAAATTTTTTGGATTGGGATTAATTTCAGAAGGAATAAGGATAAAATGAGCCAAGATAATAGAATTTTAGCAGCAAAAACCCACTGGTCAGGAAGAATGGTAACCAACGGTGTTCCATTATCAGACTTTAACGATATTTTAGATTCAATCGAGGTCTGGGAGGACTGGTGTCAAAAGTGGTCAAAAAAAGGTGACTTTCATAAAGACCTAGCAACCACTGCTTTGGCCGAAAACAGAACTATCTCTGCAGCGTCTCATTACAAAACTGCATCAATATGTTACCACTTTGGAAAATTTCTTTTTGTGGACTACCCTGA
>MDTB01204082.1_pt1 | contig 10587 bp, 8 predicted proteins | sample 811161 | NCBI WGS metagenome assembly MDTB01 (sample SAMN05326650, study PRJNA326480) | marine metagenome | isolation source: seawater | place: Mediterranean Sea | collected 2009
CAGCGAGAACTGGTGGCTAGCGTGCGCACCCGGGGCAGTGTTTTGAACCCGTTGGGATTTTTGTTGCTGAGTATTTTGCTGTTTGCGTTGGCGGACCCAACGACGCAAAACGAACAACATAACTACTTAAGCAGTATTTTTTTGGTACTGATTTTGCTCACAAACCTGCTGTCGTTAGATGCCATGTTTCGGCGTGATTTCGACAATGGGGCGCTAGAGCAAATGCTCATCAGCGCGCATATGCCCTTTGTTGCGGTGCTGACGCGAATTTTCGTGCATTGGCTCGGCTCGGGGTTTTTATTGACCTTGTTTGTACCCATATTGGGTCTGTTACTGGGACTTGAACCGCAAACGTTCCTCGCCATCATGTTGGTGCTGTTAATCGGCACGCCTGCCCTGAGTCTGTTGGGCAGCATAGGCGCGGCCTTAACGGTGGGATTCAGTCGTGGTGGTACGATTCTAGCGCTATTGATTTTGCCTTTATTCTTGCCGGTTTTGATTCTCGGTAACGCCAGTATTGATGCGGTCATCAGTGGGCAGTCATACATGCCGCCGTTACTGTGGCTCGCAGTGTTCAGCTCCGCGTCGTTGACCCTAGCGCCCTGGGCAACCTGGTCGGCGTTAAAAATCAGTGTTGAAATGCAATGAAAGATGGTTGTGAAGTACTTAACGATATGCAGGTAGCAATCCAATGAATGGCGGTATGACGGCAGTGTTAAAACAACTGTGGCACAAGCTAGGTTCGCCCCGTTGGTTTTATGAAATCACCCACCGCTGGGTGCGTTTCTTTGGCGTTGCAGCCGTGGTATTGCTAATTGCAGGATTTGTTTGGGGTATCGCGTTTGCACCAGCGGACTATCAGCAGGGCAATAGTTTTCGCATCATGTACGTGCATGTACCCGCGGCCATGGTGGCCCAATCACTTTACCTGGGCATGGGCGTTGCCGGATTCATTGGCTTGGTGTGGCGTATGAAACTCGCTGACGTAGCGATTGCCGCGACATTGCCATTAGGCATGGCGCTTACCGCCCTTGCGTTGTTTTCTGGCAGCGTCTGGGGTCGCCCGACTTGGGGCAGTTGGTGGGAATGGGATGGCCGTACAGTATCAACGATGGTGCTGTTATTTTTGTATGTAGGAATCTATGCCCTGCGTGAGGCGATTGCCGATACAAACTTGCGCGCCCGTGCCGCCGCGTTGGTAAGTCTTGTCGGTACGGTGAACATACCAGTGATCAAATATTCGGTGGATTGGTGGAATACGTTGCATCAACCCGCGTCGTTCTCTTTGACGGAAAAGCCCGCCATGCCTGCCGAAATGTGGTTGCCGCTGCTGGTTATGGCGCTGGGGTTCTACTGTTTTGCCGCTCATAATGTACTGTCGCGGATGCGCTTGGAGATTTTGCGGCGAGAAAACAAGACTCGGTGGGTGCACGACCTGTTCGCACCGTTAGTTAAGTAGCGGCTCGAACTACACAAGGATTAACCCAAGCCATATGTATTTTTCATCCTTTAACGAGTTGTTGACTATGGACGGCCATGGCGGCTACGTCTGGGTAGCGTATCTGGCGACGCTAGCAGTGCTGGTGCTAAATTTTATTGCCGTTCGCGTATCCACTAAGTCGCAGCAGCGCGCCTTACGCTGGCGCCACGAGGCGCAATCGCTGAATGAAGAGCTGACTCAAAAACCTTCGGAGCATCACTTGTAATGAATCCAAAACGCAAACAGCGTCTGTTTATGACCACTTTTGTGTTGCTGGCGGCGGCCGGAACGGTGGCTTTAGTCTTTGTCGCATTAGAGCAAAACATGAACATGTTCTATCCGCCCGCTGACGTGGTGCAGGGTAAGGTGCCGGCAAATGCAACAGTGCGCGCTGGCGGCATGGTGCTAGACGGAAGCGTAAAACGCGCTGATGACAGCTTGGCGGTGGCCTTCACCCTGACCGATCATCAGGGAGCGGAATTTGCAGTGACCTATACCGGTATATTGCCGGACTTATTCCGTGAGGGTCAGGGCATTCTGGTTGAGGGTAGCCTTAACCAAAATGGTGTTTTTGAGGCGGTTGAAGTGTTGGCGAAGCACGACGAAAACTACATGCCACCGGAATTAATGGACATGCCTGGTGGTATGAACCCTGAGGTCGCCGCCGAGATGCCAGGTGTGATGGTGCCCCAAGGCGAAGCGACAGTGTTGTCGGGTCGGGGCGCAGACTTATGATCCCAGAATTAGGTCATTACAGTTTAGTGCTGGCGGGCTGCCTGGCGCTGGTGGCCAGTGCTGGCGGCTTATTTGCAGCGCGCCACGCCACCCTGCAACGCGTTGTGCTGTCTATCACGGTAGGCCAGTTCTGCTTTTGCGTGTTGGCTTTCATTGCCCTGGTATGGTCCTTTGCGGTAGATGACTTCAGTGTCGCCTACGTTGCGAACCACTCAAACTCTTTATTGCCGTGGTACTACAAAGTCAGTGCCACCTGGGGTGGCCACGAGGGATCATTTCTGTTGTGGATTGCAATTATGAGCGCGTGGATGCTTGCGCTTGCACTACGCAGCGAAAATTACCCTACACCCTTAATAGTCAGGGTGTTGGGTGTTATGGCGCTTATGAACCTGGGCTTTATTTGTTTCGCCTTGTTTACCAGCAACCCCTTTTTGCGCTTGATACCCCTTACCCCTGCAGATGGTGCTGATTTGAATCCGTTGTTGCAGGACTTTGGGCTGATCGTACATCCACCCTTGCTGTACGCCGGCTATGTCGGTCTCGCGGTGCCGTTTGCGTTTGCCGTTGCAGCGCTTTTAGAGGGTCGCGTAGACGCGGCTTGGGCGCGTTGGACGAAAACGTGGACGAACATGGCCTGGGCGTTTCTGACCCTAGGGATTACGTTGGGCAGTTGGTGGGCCTACTACGAATTAGGTTGGGGCGGTTGGTGGTTCTGGGATCCCGTAGAAAACGCCTCGTTCATGCCCTGGCTGGCGGCTACTGCATTAGTACATTCGTTAGCGGTAACTGATAAGCGCGGAGCATTTAAGAGCTGGACATTGCTGCTCGCGATAGCCGCTTTCTCGTTGTCGCTGCTGGGTGCCTTCATTGTTCGTTCAGGCGTGCTCACGTCAGTGCACTCTTTTGCGGTGGATCCTGAGCGTGGACTATATATTTTGCTGTTTTTGCTGCTGGTGGTAGGTGGCTCTCTTACGCTTTATGCGCTGCGGGCTGGCCGGGTTGCTGTGCATGTCTCGTACGGGCTGCTCAGTCGCGAATTTTTTATGTTAGTAAATAATGTGATCTTGGTGGTCTCTTTGGCCGTGGTGCTGTGGGGCACCCTTGCGCCCATCGCCTACGAGGCTGCGACGGCGGCAAAGATTTCGGTGGGACCACCTTTCTTCAACGCGTTCTACGTTCCCTTAGGTTGTGCGTTAGCGGCGGTGTTGGCGCTGTTGCCAAGTATCAATTGGAAGCGGACCCAACCCGAGCGACTGCAGCCGAGTCTGGTGGCGGGGCTTTGGGGGTTGCTGGTTGCTGTGTTGGTATGGTTCGTGCTCGATCCGGCAACACTAACCGTCGCCGCTGCGGTGGGTGTTGCAGCGTGGGTGGTGCTGAGTCATGCGAGAGATTTGTTGAGCAAGCGTCGGGCGCTGTCGCGAGCCTACCTCGGTATGAGCATGGCGCATGTGGGTTTTGCCATAACCATCATCGGCATTGCTGTAACGGCTACTCAATCGACTGAGCGTGATGTGCGCATGGAGCCTCAAGACTCAGCTGAGTTGGGCGGTATGCAGGTCAACTTTTTGGGTGTCACTGTTGTCGACGGACCCAACTACAAGGCTCAACAGGGAGTGTTTGTGGTCACCGACGGCACCACTGACTTCACATTAAGACCGGAAAAACGCCAGTACTTGGCCGGTGGTAATGTTATGACCGAAGCGGGTATTCACGCTGGATTGCTCGGCGATACCTACATTGCTCTGGGTGAGCCTTTGGATGCAGAACAGGGCGCATGGGCAGTGCGCTTGCACTATAAACCCTTAGTTCGTTGGATCTGGTTGGGCGCTATGTTGATGGCGTTTGGCGGCGTTTTTGCACTATTAGATCGTCGTTATCGAAGCTTGCGGTTGCGCCGCCAAGCTGCCACCGCGGTCGCGGCGTCGACATAATGCGCTTGCAACTGTTCGTCCCGCTGATCTTATTTCTGCTGATTTGTGTGGTCGGCTATGGCGGATTTAGTTTGAATGATCGGCATCAGTTGCCCTCGGCTTTGCTCGACAAACCGTTTCCAGAATTCAGTGCGGCCTCGTTATTGGATGATGGTCGTCGCATTAGCAAGGCGAATCTGCTCGGCGGCCCCACCCTCGTCAACGTTTGGGCTACCTGGTGTCCGACCTGTAAAAGCGAGCACGACGAGCTGTTGCGAATCGCCGCAGGCACAGACATTCAACTTGTTGGAGTCAACTACAAAGACGATGTTGCTCTGGCACGAAATTGGTTGGCTCAGTTTGGTAATCCCTATGATCTGGTGATCGTCGATGCAGACGGAGCTTTGGGCGTAGAACTCGGGGTTTATGGCGCGCCCGAAACATTTCTGTTAGACAGCGCGGGCCGCGTTGTGTTTAAGCGCGTCGGCGACGTCAACGAACGCATTTGGCGCGACGAGTTGCAGCCGCGGTTTGCGCAATTAGGTGTGAGCATTGATCAAACCCTCATGGAAGGATTGTGATCGTACGGCTTGTCTGGTTGTTGATTGCAGTGAGCGCGGGCGGTTCAGCGTTTGGTGCATCCACGGTAGAACTGATCGAGTTTGAGTCGGAACAGCAACAACGACGCTACAAAGCTTTGATTGACGAGTTTCGATGCCCCAAATGCTTGAACACCAATCTCTCCGGCAGTGACGCCCCCATCGCTCAAGACCTGCGCCGCAGCGTTTACCGACTGGTTCAAGAAGGTAAAACGGATCAGCAAATCCGCGATTTTTTACAACAGCGCTACGGTGACTTCGTGCTCTATAAGCCCCCATTTGCTGCGCGAACAGCGTTCATTTGGCTGATTCCAATCGGCTTGTTATTGGTCGGTTTGGTGGTTCTAGCAGCGTTGCAGCAGCGGGCGCGACGGCAACCTGCAATAGCGCTTAGCGAGCAAGACAACGACCGTTTGAGTAGGTTGCTTGCTGATGACGATTAGTATCATGGGCTTTGCCGGTCTTGCGATACTGGCACTCGGCTTTCTGACATACCCGGTGTTGCGCAGACGACAGCTGAGTGTCGAAGATGAAGACGGAAATGCTGAACACCGGCGCACTCAGCGGGCTTGGTACCAGCAGCGGCTAGAAGAACTGAACCAAGAGATTCAAGATTCACAGGCGCAAGAGGCTTTGCAGCAGGAACTTGCGGCAGTGCTGTTGGCAGAAACAGAAACCTCAAAAAGTGTGTCCAGCCAATCGGCAAAGGCGCCCGCTGGAATGTTATTGATTGGACTGAGTGCAGCGGTGTTGCTGGTGAGTGCGGTGGTATACAGCGGTCTCGCAGATTATCGGCTGCCGCTGATCCAAGGCGCTGAAGAAATTTTGACCCTAGACGAACGCACCCAAGCAGCAAGCTTGCGGAGTTGGAGCCAACGTTTGCAGCGGCGACTTGAGTCGTCGCCGGAGGATGCGAAGTCTTGGTATTTGTTGGGCCATGCGCAACTCAAACTTGGTGCGGCAGCTGCTGCCGCCGAAGCGTTTGCGACCACAGACCGCTTCATTGATAACGACGCGAGTGTCAAATTTTATTGGCTACAAGCTCGCTTGCTGGCGAGCAACGGTGAGTTAGATCGTGTCAGTGAAGGAATAGCTAACGAGTTGCTTCGCATTGATCCAAATAACGGGCCGGTACTGGAAGTTTTGTCGGTGGCAATGATGCAGCGCGGTGATCTTGCCGAGGCCATTAGACTCATGAATCGAGCTATTACTGCGTCGGACAATGTCGACCGTCAAGCGGGTTTAGCGGCAGCCATTAGTGTCTTGCGCGGTCGTATGGAGACAACAGCGCCAAACATTGTCGTGCAAGTTTCGGCACCCACAGCGCCCGCTGACCGAGCGGTAGTGTTCGTGGTTGCGCGGCCCCCTGGTGGCGGTATGCCTTTTGCTGCGGTAAGACGCCCAGTTAGTTTGCTGCCGTTCAGCGTGCAGTTAGATGACTTGGTGAGCATGAGTGAGCAACGTATCCTCTCTATGGCAGAGGAGTTTGAGGTGCTGGTGCGCGTTAGCGAGACTGGTGTTGCGCAAGCGAACCCCGGAGATTGGGTATGGCGCTCTAAGGTGCTGACAGCCGAAGACCTGCAACTTGGTACAACACTGCAGGCGATACTTCGAGCGACTGAGTAGCGCGCAAAGGGTCGGGCGGATGGGTCGCCACGATGACAAAACTATTACCTAAAGTTATTGGATCAACTAGACTGCAGGTATTGAGGGGATATGCTTCGTCGCGGTAATTAGCGCGCGGCAGAGAAGCTCTGAGCGGGTTTCTCGAAGCGGTTGTGGTAAGGAGTCTATGAGACTAAAACAGATCAAATTGGCTGGTTTTAAGTCGTTCGTAGATGCCACCACGGTGACCTTGCCAGGTAATCGCTGTGCCGTGGTCGGCCCCAATGGCTGCGGTAAATCGAACATCATCGACGCTGTGCGTTGGGTCATGGGTGAAAGCTCAGCAAAGCAATTGCGCGGCGAAAGTCTTACCGATGTTATCTTCAATGGCTCTACCACTCGCAAGCCAAACTCGGCGGCTAGCATAGAGTTGATCTTTGATAACTCTGATGGCCGTATCGGCGGTGAGTTTTCCTCTTATGCTGATATCGCTATTCGTCGGGAAGTCAGTCGTGACGGACAGTCCAATTACCTGCTCAATGGCAATCGCTGCCGGCGCCGAGATATCCAAGACATTTTCCTAGGAACCGGCTTTGGCCCGCGCAGTTATTCGATTATTGAGCAGGGCATGATCTCCCAATTGGTCGAAGCAAAACCTGACGAGTTACGCGTGTACCTAGAAGAAGCTGCAGGAATTTCTAAGTACAAAGAACGACGACGCGAAACGGAAAATCGTATTAAACACACACGCGAGAACTTGGATCGAATCAGCGACATCCGCGAAGAGTTAGGGCGGCAGCTCGATCGGCTGCAGCGCCAGGCTCAAGCTGCCGAGCGATATCGCGAGTTGAAAACCCAAGAGTCATTGCTGAGTGCGCAGTTTTATGTACTTCGATACCAAGGGTTTGCGGCGACTCTGAAACAGACCCAGGAGCAAATAACCGAGCTTGAACTCGCCCTTGAGCAAGCCGTTGCTGAACAACGACGCATAGAAGCAGGGGTGGAAGAAAAACGGCAATCAGTTTCTCAGCAGGCTGAGCAGGCCAGTAAGATACAAGAGCAGTTCTATCAATTAGGCACCGACATAGCTCGCATTGAGGAAACTCTGCAGTTCAACCAGCAGCGGGCGCAGCAATTGCAAACAGATTTGCAAACTGCGCAGCAGCGGCAAACGGAAACACAGCGACAGCTGGCGATGGACGAAGAGCAAATTGGTGGAATGCAACAACAGGTTACGGAATTGCAGCCGCGCTTACAGGCCGCTGAGCAGCGCAATCAGCAAGACCAAGCGGTGTTAGCGGAAACTGAAGCCGAAGGCAGTATTGTGCAACAGCGCTGGGACCAGTTCTTAACTGTAACGGCAGAAAACGAACGTGAAATTGAGGCTCAATCGTCGCGCCTAGAATACTTAAACCAATTGGTGCAGCGCTTGCAAACGTTGCGTCAGCGTAACGAAGATGCGGCGCGTCAGTTGGAACAGCAGCCCCGCGAGGGCGGGCAGTTAGTTGAGCAGTTAGCGTTGCAGATAACCGATCTAGAAAGTGCGGACCGTACTTTGAATCAGCGCATTGACGATTGTTTGGAAAAACTAACGACTGCGCGTGAGCAAGTGATAGCGAGGGAGCGCGAGCTTGAGAGCGCGCGCAGCAGTGTGCAGGAGTCACGTCATCAGTTGGCGGGGTTACAGGCTGCCCAAGACGCTGCTTTGGGTCAGGATGTGCAAGAGGCGGAAGCCTGGATTGAATCCCAAGGTCTAGCTCAGGCGCAACGCGTGGGTGAGCACTTAGCTGTAGTGCCGGGTTGGGAGCGCGCTATAGAGGCGATCTTGGGGCGATTTATGCAAGCTATACAGGTTGACAGCATAGCTGACTATGCAGATTCGTTAGTGAACTTAGCGGAGGGCGATGTCGCCTTAGTAGAGCAAAGGGACAATTTAGATCAGAAATCGCCACGTGGGGCTACGTTTGATTTGCCTACTGCAGCATCTTTGGTGCGTTCTGAGGCAATTGCTGCTGGGTCCCTGCTTTATGGCGTCTATGCGGCTCAGTCCATCGAAGTGGCGTTAGCTAATCGTGTGGGCTTAAGTGCTGGGCAGAGCATTATTACGCGGGAAGGCCTCTGGGTTGGTAGCGATTGGATGCGCGTATTGCACGGCGGTGATCAGACCCAAGGCATTATCGAGCGTGGTCAGGCGATTGAGCAGTTATTGTTGGAGGTTGAAGAACAGGAGCGGAAGCTCGCGAATCTGCAGCGAGGTCTGCAACAACAGCGCGCTGACATTGAGCAGCTTGAGTCGCGGCGTGAGGCATTGCAGCTAGAGTCCAATAGTCTGACGCAGAATCTGAGTGAGCGGCGTACCGATCATGGTGTGCGCCAAGTTAAGTTAGAAGAAGCCGCCGCGCGTAAAGCACAGCTGCAAACGGATACCGAGCAGTTAAACGAACAAGTTAAGGAAGAGCAGCGACGGTTGCAGGAAACTCAAAGCCGCTTGCAAGAGGTACGCGAGATTGCAGCGGAGCACGGCAGTCATCGAGAAGCCTTGGCGGCAGAGCGGGAGCACGCTGCTACTGCTGTGCAACAGAGCCGGCAAGCGGCTGAGCAGAGTCGCGAGCGGTTGCATCAGCTGAATGTAGAACATCAGGCACTGCAGTCGCAGCTTAAAGTCAGCTTAACGGCGCGGCAGCGTCTGCTGAGCCAGCAGCAAGATATTGCCAAGCAATTAGAGAATATTCACCACAGCATTGAACAAAGTAGTTCGCCACAACCGGAATTACAGCAGCAGCTTGCTGACAAGTTAGCTTCGCGCGTTGAGGTTGAGGATCACTTGAATACTGTTCGCAGTCAAATTGCAGCGATCGAAGAGGGGATTCAAAGTCAGCAATCAAAGCGTGAATCAGTGGAGGCTCAGGTTGAGCGAATACGCAGGGAATTAGAACAGGCTCGGGTAGAGCGGCAAGGTATTGCAGTACAAGAGAATAATGTGCTCGAACAACTGCAAAATACTGGCCATGAGTTACAGCAGGTGCAGAACGAGTTACCAGAGGAGGCGAACGAGCAGCAATGGGCGCAAGAGCTCGAGCGCATGGGTCGTCGCATTCAACGGCTAGGTGCGATAAATCTTGCGGCGATTGAAGAGTATGATCAAGAGTCCGAGCGCAAGCAGTATTTGGACGCACAAGCCAGTGATCTCGAGTTAGCCATGCAAACACTGTTGGATGCGATTGCGAAAATTGATCGAGAAACCCGCAGCCGCTTCAAAGACACGTTCGAGGCTGTAAACAGCAAACTCTCAGAGTTGTTCCCCAAAGTGTTTGGGGGCGGTCATGCCTATTTGGAACTTACAGGCGAAGACATGCTAGACACTGGGGTGTCGTTGATGGCGCAACCTCCTGGTAAGCGCAACGCTAGTGTGCATTTATTGTCTGGGGGGGAGAAAGCCATGACAGCAGTGGCGTTAATTTTTTCTATTTTTCACCTCAACCCCAGCCCAGTATGCTTGCTGGATGAGGTAGACGCTCCACTAGACGATATCAATGTCACGCGATTTGCTGGTTTGATCAAAGAGATGTCAGAAAATGTGCAGTTCTTGGTCATCACGCATAATAAAATCACTATGGAGATGGCTGACTATTTGATGGGCGTCACTATGCAGGAGGCAGGTGTGTCCAGATTGGTGTCAGTAGATGTGGAGGCTGCCGCGGCACTGGCAATTCTGTAGCCGCGACCTTTTGATGATAGGCAGATATGTCAACAGGTCGTAATATTAGGCTCATTGTCGCTTTATGCACCACCGTATGCGTGTCTTTGTCGATTATCATCGACGAGGGAGGGTCATAAGTTGGATATAAAAGAGATCATTGTCATCGGCGGCGTACTGTTGTTGTTGGCGATCGTTGGTCATGGGCTTTGGGTCGTGCGGCGCGCTCGACGGAATACGCTGAGAATGGATATCTCACCAAAATCCTTAGGTGAGTCTGCTTCGAATGAAGATCCTGGAGAGCCGAGTCTGCGAGGAGAATTGCCGAATGGTGGTGCACGTATTGTCAGCGTGGTCGAGGATCCGGCACCCCGGCAAGACAGTTTGCAGCTTGATATGGACGAGCCATCGCAAAGCGGCAGTAAACAGCAAAATAGAAATGGCCGGCGTAACGCCAAGTCAGACGCGATTCTTTCCAACCGGCGCAACTCAACGACTTCGCCTGCAAAACGCAGCCCCTCGATAACACCAAAGCAACAAGAGCAAGCCGCGGGCAATGCG
>MDTB01012106.1_pt1 | contig 10585 bp, 5 predicted proteins | sample 811161 | NCBI WGS metagenome assembly MDTB01 (sample SAMN05326650, study PRJNA326480) | marine metagenome | isolation source: seawater | place: Mediterranean Sea | collected 2009
CGGTACCTTCTACAATAACAACCACATCAGCATCGGTACCTTCTACAATAACAACCACATCAGCATCGGTACCTTCTACAATAACAACCACAACAGCAATGCCTTCCTCCACATCAACTCCTCCAAATATGTGCTGCCGTGCCCTCATAGCTTCATGCCGTGCATGTCAACTTGGAGTTACTGTGAAAGAATTTTGCGAAAATCATGCAAATTACAAGGGATGTAAGAAAGAATCAAAGCCTGCTGATGAAATTGGCAGGGCATGTTGCATGGCACACAATGCAGCTTGTAATGCATGTGCATTGAATATGACTAAAGAAGAATACTGTTCAACTGAAAAAAATTATGATGTAGATGGTTGTAGTAAACCTGAGGCATTGAAAGCGGAGATAGTGATTATTATTGTTGTGGGTAGTTTGATTCTTTGTCTAGTCTGTCGTTATGCTATTAAAAAATGTGTTGCTTCAAACAATGGTAATCGACGCAATGGTAGGGAAATACAAGTTACTAAAAGTGGTGGTATAATTGAATTAGGGACAAGGCAATTCAGTATTCGTACACCGACTGCCAATCCTTCACATGCAGTTGGTTTGATACAGCAGCGAGATTAAAAAAAAATTACGGCGCGTGTACACAAGGGAATAAAAAAAGAGAGAGAAGACTCCCTTAAAAAATATATTATTTTATACGTGTATAATACGTATTTTAACTGATAAAATTTTACATGTAATGAACCGCTTTGCACACACACACACACATTTTTTAATTTTTACGTGCTCGTCGTATACGAATTATTGATTATTCGTATTTCATAATTATGTACACATCATTTTTTATCATAATATATCATATTATACACATTTTACAAACTTGATGTAATCTCTAAATCACTGCATAATAATAAATGATCAGATTCAAATTTTTTATTTGGCATTGGCCCATTAATATCTAAACGATTTGGCAATTCTCTTGCATCAAGAACATTAATATTTTTTGATAGAAAAATATAATCCAACGTATCGATGAATGGATCTGGACCTGGATCAATAAATGCATAATTTGTACAATCTGGTTCTTCACCAAAATGTTCTTTATATGCTGATCGTAAACCATATTTCAATGTTGGTTTCCAGTTTGAATCCCACCATGACGGAAATACAGGCATTGCATCTGTTGAAAGTGCAGATAATTTGCCATTTACCATGATTTCATATTGTGCTTTCTCAGGCGAAAAATTAAAATCACCTGCTAACACAAATGGTATTTTATCATTTTTCGATAATGTTTCCATATATTGCCCTAACAATGCCGTATGTATAGACATTAATGGTGGACTCCAAAATGCACATGGCATATGATAATTACCAATCCAAAATTTACCACCTTTTGATGTTGATAGTTGCACAGCAATAACCGTATTATGTCTATATTTTGCCTTATGCCAATATTCTGCAATTTTTTCTTCATGTGGTTTTGGCATTTCTTCCTCTTCTACTGTTTTACTGTCGTTGTTGTTATTATCGTTGTTTTTTTCAGTACTACTACTACTACTAAATAACTCACAAAATGTTGCCCACCAACCTTTGTCATCACTATCATTTTTCTTTGAAGAACTTTTCTTTTTCTTAAACCTATTTTTATATGCAAATTCTTCTGCAGGATCAACTGGCCAAAATTTTTTCGTTTCAGATAATCGATCAATTTTGCAATCCGTAATACTAAATGCATCCATTGGAACGGCAATTGCACAACCCATATAACCATTAAACTCTCTTCCATATAAACTTGGTATAAACGTATAATTTCTTGCATTAAACCATGCTGTTAAATTACCAGCCCATAAACGCGAAACTTCTTGTAAACAAAATACAGGTTTTGAGGCAGCACCAGATAGGTCTGAAATTTCAGAATCTAATCGTTTGATTAGCTTTCTGTAACTGCCATTTGGATCTAAAGCTTTTGTTGTACATTTAGTAAAACGTTTTGGATCACGTAAGTGTGACGATAATACATTGTATGTAATAATTCGTACATTCATTTTGATTTTTTCTTTGATTTTTGATTTTCGCCTTGGCATTTTTTTTTTTCTGGTTCTTTTTGTCTAATCCACCCCCCTTATTCTTTAAAAAATTTGAAATAATTATAAATATATATATATATATATATTTAATAAATATCTATTGTTCTACAAACAAATGAAGTTTGTATACGATATGTAATTTCAGTAGTATAGCTTCTCCCTGATTATAGTAATTAATATTCATCGGGGGGTGTGGTTCATTCATTCGGTGCTCGCTAAAAGCTCGCAAGCTCGCTAATGGTTGGTGAGGTGGTTTTTGTGTTATTGTGGTTTAATTCCCTGCCCTATGTTAATGTGGTATTCTAATTTCAATTGTAAGTATAAATTATTGCCATTTTAATTTGATAGTCAATAGAAGCCGCCAGAAGCTTTTTTATTCTTTTTTATATAAAAAAAATACTCTTACTCTTTTATCTTCTCATATATTACATTTCAGTAATAAAAATAATAATCAACACCCTGGACTTTATTATTTAACTTTTTGTACGTATTGTACGACGTATTTTATTTGAAGAAACACGGACCAAATGTGACATCAAACATTGAGTGATATTCCACGTGTCTAATATTTCTTCTCTAAACGCTAAACGCTCTGCTTCAATCATATTATCATTTATTATTATTTTATAAGATCCACAGCGTCTAATATGGAAAGGTCATATCATATCATAGTTAAAAAATGTTTTATACGAAGTCGTACACACGACCTAAATACTTTGTTTTTTTACCTGAATCTTCTTCTCCTCTATGTACAAAATAGCTTTTGCACCATGAGCCAATTGCCAATTAATTAAATGTATAACAGCGAAACCATCCTCCCGATATCCAAGAATATTTCCTTGTCCCATAAATGTGGATACAAATTGCTCTCTCGTCTTCTTATCATCTAAGCTATATGGATTATTAAGCTTTGTTATTACTTTCTCTTCCTCCGGCATGACTAATGCAACAGCGGATAATTCAACTGATTTTGTCTTGTAGCCGTTTCGAACATTATCTGCTACCTTATCTGTATCGCCAGTTTGTCTTGCATTTTTGAATGCTTTGAATACATCATGTTGTTCGTTTTTTTTCTTACGTTGAGAAAAACCATATGATACCAGGCATGCTACAAGCCCAATTACAATACAAATTATTAAAATAACTATATGGCTATCATTGTTTCCATCATCTTTATCTTTCGTTGTATTTGAGCCTTTATCATCACTCGGTTGTTGAATTACAACAAGTTTTGGTTCAATATTAACTTCAGCACGCACATCACTTGGACTCATACCTGTTGCAAGTGCTACTTCTCTTGCCACAGCTGTATGATAGTTGGTGGAGACCATATTTTTTTCAAGTGTCTCAGCATTTGATTCTACGATTACTTCATATGTAATTTTTGATTTTACACTGGTAGTAGGTGTAGCATCAACATATAGATCTTTTGAACTTTCAATACCAAAATCAGGACCAAGATCCTCCTCCTCATCATCATTATCGTCTGCATCATTTAATTGACTTCGAGTGTTTTCATCGATGCTATTTTTCACCTCAACAGCGTCAACAGCGAGTATAGTAATATAATTTGGATTGATACCCAATGCATTTCCTAAACCTATACGCACTTTCTCCATGTTCTTTTTTAGGATATCTTTAGATATCCCAATAATCGTTACTTCATGTATTAAAAATTTCGTTGTCTTTTCCATTTCTGAGATTTCGTTTTCGTCATCATCCCCTTTTTTATACATTCGTCTCGGTTCTTTCAATTTCCACGGTCCAGTTTCCAATCGGTCACAGTTGAAACACTTTCCAGAATAATCAATAACTTCTTCCCAATTAATGAATTCAAGTTTTCCTTGAATATTACTTTGTGCACCATTTTTTAACTTTTTATATTCATTACATTTCAAACATTTTTCACCATACCTCCAATGAATATTTATTACTTTCGTTCTATTTGGATGTTTAACCCAACCTTGCAAAGCTGGTAAAAGGCTATAGCATGTGCCATAGAAAACAGGATCATATGGATCGTTTGTCTCATTAAGAGGCCCATTCGTAATAGTTCCATCTAAGTACTCTATGGCATAGCAGCCCATCGGCCATTTATCAAGTTGCTTTTTCAATGGTTTTGAACGATGAACATGAACTGTTGCATCTAATATACGATTTGATCCAGGAAGCTCTACGCGAACGTATTTTGCAGCGACGCCATCGCAATTTATTTCGTACGGTGCAATATAAGCTTCCATTTCCCCATCTGGTGTGCCCCATATCCATTTTTTTATTGTTCGACATTTCCCTGCAACTGTGTTAGCCATACATAGGTCAAAACATTCGCTTATCCTATGCTTAATTCGCTTTCTCCTGTCTGGGTTACAATTATACTCACACCTTGATTTTCTATCGGCTACATTTTCGCATTCTACAACGTCTAGATATCTAGGAATAGGCTCTCCATCGGGACCCAGTTGCGTGTATGGATCAAATTTTTCTTTAAGAGCAAAATTTGGAGTGTTCTTCACGGCACATATATGGTGTGGAGGAGGACATGTGCCATCAATCTTGTTGCATGGTAAATCTGACAGACTTACTCTGAAACCCATGTTATCTAAATCTTTAAATTCCCCAACTTCTACCCCGCTGCCAACCCAATTACCCTCCATTAACCAGCGTGTACGTTCGTTAAACTTTGTCGAAGGTTTTCGAAAATCAATGTCTGCTGGAGCAATCATTATTAATCCAATATTTTCTTTTTCGCCTCCATCTTCTTCAACGTTTAATTGCCACCATGTATTTACCGGAGTGGGAAACGGAATTGGTTTTAAAACTTCTGTATCTTTTTCAACTTTAATATTTGTAAAGTATCCAATGCATAAGCTTGGGGAGGGCTTTGTTGTCCACTCGCCATAGTCTCCACCAATATCAGATTTTTTATATTCGTGTGTAGGCGGAAGTCTATCAGATCGTAGTGTTAAACGTCCATCTGACAATGCTATGTAATATATCCATACATACTTAGTCCTTCCATCGTCTTCCTTTACTTGAGATGTAGCAGCTCCAAATTTCGAATTTTCAATTACACATCCAGATGTTTTTTCGAAATACCCTTCAAGTACCACTTTATATTTTCCATTTGGTAACTCAAGTTCCCACTTTGGGTCTTCGTTATTCGGGCATTTATTCTCATATGGAGTATATTTTTGTTGCCAAATAAATCTCCGGGGTTTAAGTATACCCATGTCAAATTCTTGGCCGATGTCTTTATAATGACCAGCAAATTGGATTCCCATATCCACAAAACCCATTGTTTTGCTTTTCACTTTTTCCATCGCAAATGGATGATAACTAACAGGGGATGATAAATCACAGTTCCATCCATACTTTACTATTTTTCCATTGCCACGACTGTGAGAGGCATATTCATTTCCTGTATCTCTTAAAAATCCACTTGGATCCACTTTTGGAAATGAATGGTCAATCGCAATTGGTTGTATGTCCGTTCGTGCTGCACATCTTTTACACAATGGTGTATCATATATATTTTCTGTTTCCTCGTTCCATTCAAATTCGTACCCACAAGTTGATTTTCCATCCGGGCCAATTTTATTATTCACCAGGTTATCTGCAATATCTTTGTTTGTCTGATTGTTATCCAAATAAATTTTCTCATATTTTCCACATTTAAAGCCTTGATCTGATCTCCAGGAATCATCCACTTTCCTTGTAATTGCGTTGCAGAGGTTGGCGTTTACAGTCCAATTAGGACAATCACAAGTGCAAAGTGGTTCCCACCTCGTACCTTCCTTGCCTATATCAGGAAGACGACAGATAGAATTATAATAATTGTCCATAGACTCTTCTAGAGTATCTCCATACGTATATCCTTTGTAACAATTCGACTTTAATTGAAAGCCTTTGCGCAGATATAACCAATGGCACTTGGGGGTATTACATAGAGCACATATTTTATCCTCCAAAACTTTCTCTTTTGCGTTGCAAGTTGATTGGCCAATCGGTCCATGCATTATCCATGGCATTGTCCCACCACCTGTGTCGCGGTTTTCGATGTTCAAAGCATACGAATCAACGGAACATTGACATGCATCTGTAAATTGAACGGTAGTATTTTTATTACAATTCCCACATCTCTTTTGGCCACACATGGTATCATCCATACCCTCGCAACCACCACCACCTTGCGGCTGGCATATACCCCATGCCCCGCCAATACCATGGACCATCTTGTTATACATGTCCCATTGCTCTTGTTGCCAATTCGCTTTGCCGCCCGCAAATTTTGTCCCTTCCGGATCTGGGTTGATTTTAAGCTCGGCAAGTGTACCTTCATATTCGTCTCCACTTGTTGCTAATCCAACTGCATAAAACATAAATTGTTGGTAATTGCTATTTGTTATGTCAGCATTCAAACGTTCGATGTTTGAAAACCCAAATCTGTTAAACAAGTTGTACGTCCTAAATGTATCTGTGCCTATTACACGATAATAAACTTTTGTCCATTTTCCCTCCCGGAACCGCTTCCAATCTTTCGGATCAGGCTTCTCACAAGCAATAAATGTGTTTATACCCGTGTATATATCTGGATTTCCATCTCTTTTTGTTGCTGATAGTCCCCAGCAACCTGGACTACTAGCATAGCATTTCGCCAACGCCTCGGCAAGTGTTCCTAGATTATTTTTTAACAAAGGAAATGCATTTGACCGTTGTTTCTTACATATAGCATTCTTCATGATGCCTTCGGTAGTTTTATCCCAAATATCTTTCGCACGAACTAATTTGCATTTCTCTGGATGCGATTCGCACGAATATAAATCATCATCCTCCGAAGAAGTAGAGTAAATTATATCTCTTTTAAAATATAAAGGATACTCGACATTAGTTTTTGTTGAAATTAAAGCAGTCACGTTGTCAGTGTTTGGAATTTTAAATATTTCATCACTTGTTGATTCAAAAAATTTACCCAGAAGTATCGCTTGCCCTCTAAATGGAGGATAGTAATGATTACCGGTCGAATATTGATATTGTTTTTCATATTTTCTCCACTCGCTACCATTGGTTTCACAAAAATGTCCCTGTGTTTAGTGTATGAAAAAGAGTGATGTGTGTTAGAGAAGGTGTCTACTTTTTATCAAGGTTTATTATACATTGTATATAGGGAAATATATAAGAATTTTTTACTTACACTAGTTTGATCATATCCAAACTTAATATTTATTGGCATTTGAAGCGAAGATGATGACGAGCTGGTTGGATCAAAAGTGTCACGAATAAAAACAGTCCAACGTGCTGAAGTTTTTATGTTTCCCAAACTTTTGCAACCTCGAAATTCATGAACACCAGTATACAATGTTTCGTCAGGCTTTTGATATAGCTCTGCAAATATTCCTTTACAATTATTACTGTCTGTCGCACATTTCATTAAAGCATCCCTTAATGTAATTTTTCCATAATTTTTAAAGGATTTGCAATATTTTCCACGATGAATAGTTTTTGCCCATTGACTTTTAGTTCTAGCAAAAAAGCTAGCACCTCTATCTGAACGAGAAACTGTCCCATTAAGCAACATGTATGGGGAACCAACCATTAAATTACTATCGTTGAACGACAGTGGTAATTTGTAGCCTGGATGCGAATCTCTCGGTGCTTTCACCGGCAAGACTTGTATCCCACGTTTTCCGGGCAGAAATCCATATTGATCTTTTAGCATTTCTTTAGTAGCTGCGCAATTTCCATTCTCATCTGCTGGCCATAATGGAGTGAGAAATTTCGTAGCCGAATTAAAAACGCAATGATCACTTCGCACCCATTCTGAGCTAACAGCTTGACTTTCATCGCCATTGATAAACTCGATTTTTCGATCATTAAAATATTCAAAATCTGTACAATAGCTGTAACCTAGCCAATACATTATGGTGGAATATCTACCAGCCCCATGCGATCCCGATACGCCAACTTTAAAATAATCCCAGTCATACGCTTGCCCTTTATTCCATATTGCATATTTATGAACATTATCAATAAAAGGATATTTGACCGATGTATAGGCTACACGTTGATCCCCTAACTTCTGTAAATGCGTTTCGTGATATTCGTACAAGGTTCCAATTCCTGAACCATGTGATTCAGTTGAAAACCACCCTGGCTCTCCGCGTTTAATTTTTCTTTTACACCATTTGCTTGTGCTTCCACCCTGATCCTTATCTCCACACCTAGATTTGGAAAATTTACCCCGATACCGCATTCGTGAGTTGCAATCAATTGGGGAACCCGCCCCCCGATATGCTTCTCGGCATTTTTTGCAACAATTTTCGTCTACGAAACCATCTTTAGCATTTTTATATATTAAATAATCAGCTAATTCAGTTAAATTGTTGTATTGAAAGGTACATTGTTCCTCTTTTCCATACGTGTTATAAACGTCACATGTTGGGCAGACTTTACAACCAGTCGTAGGACCTGCGTTTCTCGTGTAAGATAAACCGTCAAACAAGGGCTCATTTATAGCATGCCATCGTTTATACTTTGGATCCAATGCTGTATTACTTCCAGCAGGAGCTTCTTTTAAATATTCATTTGCATATTTATTTAACTTTCGATGATCTTCTAGATAAAAAGAATATTTTTGAGGCACTGTAACCAACATAATATATCCACCATGACCTGTAGAAAAACCTTGCAGATATTCTTGATCAATTCCTATTTGAAAATGTATATCATTTTTCGCAGGCATGCAACTTGCACGTGTAACCAATGGCGATTTAAAACTACCACGTGTACGTCCCATTGGCCAATTATGAGCAGCCACAAACATATTATTATTATTATTATTACTACTACTACTAATTAACAAAATTAGTGAAATGATAAAACCAAAGAATATTATCATTACGGCAAACGAAGAAAAATGAGACATTTCATTTTTTTTTCTCATATTAATAAGAAATTTAAACGCAAAAGCACAAACAAATATAAATAAACATAAAGGTTTCATCAGGCTATAATATAACGTGAAAATGAACAAGTATTTATACTGCTTATCATCAATATGTGTTGTATCAATACCATTTATGTTATTATTATTAGAAAGACGTAAAAGGCGTCTACCATTTACATCTTTACAAATACAAAATCGTCTTTCAATTCCTGATGCTTCACATTTAACAGATTCAACGGTAGTTTTTGTTTCCCCATCATTAAATTTGCTATTGCAAAATTGTTCATCGTGTATGTAACACTGATAATCATAATCACCACTTGCTGCTGGTGAACCCATTTTGCAATCACTTAAAATTGGTGGGTTACACGGAAATAAATGTTTAGTAAGTAATTGAAATTCTTCCGTAGTTTTTGGCATTTCTTTCACCAATTTTGCAGTTTCGCATTGCATTTTCTGTTTGTAACAAACATCATCACAAGATTCACCAACATTTCCTACTGCCCAATTGTTATTAGCAGCACCTTTTTCCGTTTCGTCTTCTTGTAAAATAAGCGGAGTTTCAGGAAGATAAAATTCTCCAGTATTTGCTGGCCCAACTTTAAATAAAGCTTTAAATGTGATAGGACCAGTCCCTGAAGGCGGCGTTCGATATTGAAAAGCATAATTAAAATCTTTTATACCTGAATCTTGATGCAAAACATGCGTTGGGCCACATATCGGTGGATGCCATAAATTAAAGTTGGGATCATCAGGTAATGCCCAGCTACCAACCGGTTTGTTATTTTTATCTACAGCATATAACATAATTCCGCGGTATTTCTTATAATATTCCAAAGCTAGAACGTGAATCTGTTGATACATTCCCCCTGGTTTGTATTTTGTTGGGCCATTTCCTTTTCGAGAAGTAGTTATCACATAATTAGGTGTTTTTTCTGGTGCTTTTGCCCAACTCATTATTCTTGTTTTTGCATCAGCGTCAAGACATTTAAATCTATCTTCAATTACCCTAACTGCACCAAATTGGTTAGTAGTTTGATCGGCTAAACCCCAACCAGATGCACAACCAAATTTTGGAAAATCCGCGTCACATATCCCAACATCCCCTGATGAAATTGCATTGTTTTGCTTAATCAATATCAAAAACAAAAAACAGCAGTAGTAATCAAGCATTAATCTTTTCTGTTGTTGGTTTATCATTATTTTTACATATATATATATATATATATACTATACGATATACTAACATAAAACGTCAACAATTTATTAAAAAATTTTTCTTGTTGTTTTATGTATTTAGCTATATTTTCAATGTATCTTTTAATCTGTAATTTGCATCACAAAGTCACCCCTACATTAGACTAACATAACACATAACTCGTTGCTCGTCTGTGAATACCAGAATACCACCAGATACCAGGTAGACTTGTGACTAATTATTGACTAATTGAACTAATTTTTTTGTAAAAATTCAAGTTGTAAAATTTATTCTCTTACATAAATATTAAGGTATTTATACATTACGATAGACACAGCATCACTGCATTTCAATGGACTTCACA
>MDTB01201752.1_pt1 | contig 10584 bp, 6 predicted proteins | sample 811161 | NCBI WGS metagenome assembly MDTB01 (sample SAMN05326650, study PRJNA326480) | marine metagenome | isolation source: seawater | place: Mediterranean Sea | collected 2009
CGACGTTTACGCCCTGTGACAACGCCAAATTCGCGTCCACGCTTACCAAGACGCTCACCATCATCATCAAATAATTCTGTAGGGAACGGGCCTGTGCCAACGCGCGTTGTATACGCTTTTGTGATACCAAGAACATAACCGACAGATTTCGGACCAACGCCAGAACCAGTAGAAGCCTGACCAGAAATGGTGTTAGATGATGTTACAAACGGATAAGTGCCATGATCAACATCAAGCATGATCCCCTGTGCGCCTTCAAACAAAATTTTCTTACGTTCAAGCTTTGCCGTTTCTAATGTACGCCAAACAACATCAGCAAAAGCCAAAATTTGATCTCTAATTTCCATCAAATCGTTAAACACACCGTCCGCATCAATTTGCTCCGCGCCAAGGCCTTTAAGCAAAGCATTATGGTGGAGTAATTGATTGTCAATTTTCTCACGCAGCAAGCTTTCATCACGCAAATCGCATACGCGCACGCCACGGCGCGCAACTTTATCTTCATAAGCTGGGCCAATGCCGCGCCCTGTTGTGCCGATTTTTTCTTTACCGCGCGCCGCTTCTAACGCCGCGTCCAGTTTTTGATGCACAGGCAAAATCAAGTTCGCGTTTTCCGCAAGCCTTAAGTTATGCGGGCCAATATCAACCCCTTTAGCAGAAACAGTTTCAATTTCTTTTAACAGCGCCCATGGGTCAACAACAACGCCATTACCAATAACGGAAATTTTTCCGCCACGCACAATACCAGATGGCAAAAGGCTTAATTTGTATTCAACGCCGTCAATCACCAAAGTGTGACCTGCATTATGGCCGCCTTGGAAGCGTACAACCACATCCGCGCGTGAAGAAAGCCAATCGACAATCTTTCCTTTACCTTCATCACCCCATTGGGAACCAATAACCGCAACATTTGCCATTTTAATTTTCCTTATATCTATACAGATAGTTAAAAACACAGTTATGCCGCGCAATTTTTGCGCTGCTCAAAACGTAATTCAATGGTAAGGGAATTTTTATACTGAATAATACCAGTAAATTACGCTTAGTACTCGCATATTTAAGGGCTTTGCGTCAAGGCAAAAACAAATTATCTTTGCCGCATAAGAAAAACGCGCCCAAAGGCGCGCTGATCAACATTATATATACGCGCCAGAATTAAGGCTGCGTTTGCGGGCCGCCACCATCTTTATTCTGTGATGGCGTATTATTATTCGCATGGCTTACAGCCTGCGCAGAGCCACGTGCTTGTGCGTTAAACTCATGTGTAATTTCACCGTCTTTGACATCAATTTTTACTGTGCCGCCTTCTTTCAGATCAGTGAATAGAATCTCATCAATCAATTCATCCGTCGCGATATATTTATCAATCGCGCGGTTCATTGGACGGCCGCCCATTTCTTTATCATAACCAGCAGCGGCGATAAAATCACGCGCGGCGTCTGTAATGACAAGATCAATCGCTTTATCCGCAAAAAGTTGATCTGTACGTTTCTTGATCAATTTATCAAGAACCATACGCACCGTGTTTTCGCTTAAGTGATCAAAAGAGAACACATCATCTAAGCGATTGTGTAGCTCCGCTGGGAATTTCGCTTTAATGGCCGACAAGTAAGGGTCGCTCGCCGTTTCGTCGCCAGCTGCGGCAGCAAAACCCGGCGCGCCTTTTGCAACACTTTCATCCTTAAGGTTTGTTGTCAGAATGAAAAACGTGTTTTTAAAGTCAACCGTATTCCCTTCACCATCCGTCATGCGCGCATCATCAAATGTTGGCAGGAAGACTTTCAGCACTTCTGGATGGGCTTTTTCAATTTCATCAAGTAATACAACCGAATATGGGTGCTGACGAATTTCTTCTGTAAGCTGACCACCATCGCTGTGACCAACATAACCTGGAGGCGCACCTTTAAGGCGTGCAACAGAATGCTGTTCAGCATATTCTGACATATCAAAACGCGCAAAATGCATGCCTGTTTCTTCTGCTAATGCTTTTGCAAGTTCCGTTTTACCAACGCCTGTTGGCCCTGCAAACACATAAACGCCCATAGGCCCTTCAGAACGGCCTAAGCCGGCATTTGCACGTTTAAAGGCACGCGACAATGCTTCAACAGGCTTATCTTGGTCAAAAACTTTTGCTTTAAGATTATCGGTGAGCGCTTTCATCTGCTGACCATCGCCAATATCTAAACGCGCCGATTCAATGCCCGTATTCTCAGCAATAATGCGCATAATGTCACTCACAGTGACTTTATGCGTTTTACGCTCATTCACGTCATTATATTTGACGCGCATATGTGCGCCAGCATCATCCAAAATATCAAGCGGCGTATCAGGCCATTTGCCTTCCGGCATATAACGTTTCGCCATACGTACGGCAACTTTTATCGCATCTTCATCATAATCAACACCATGCTTAACAGAAAGCAGATCATCCACTGACTTACGGCACGCCATAATCGTGTAACCTTCGCTAAGTTCTTCAACGCGCACTTCTTGCGTACGGCGTTTAAGCGCGGCATCTTTACGAATGGAGTTTTTATATTCTTTTGGTGTCGTGCCTGCAATCATGCGAATTTTACCGCGCGCCAATAATGGCTTCAGCATGTTTGACAAATCCGCGCCGCCGCCTGATGCTGCGCCCGCACCAACAACCGTGTGATATTCATCAATAAACAGCACAATATCCTGTTCTTGCTCAAGCTTTTCAACAATTTCCTTTACGCGTTTTTCAAAATCACCGCGATATTTTGTCCCTGCTGTAAGCTGGCCGACATCAAGGCTAACAATTTGCGCACCTTTTAGCACGTCTGGCACGTCGCCCGCCTCGATGCGCGCGGCGAGCCCCTCGATTAACGCCGTTTTACCAACGCCAGCTTCACCAACCAAAGCTGGATTTGGCTTACGTTGACGCGTTAAAATACGGATCATTTTATCAATTTCTTCTTCACGACCAAAGAAAGGCTCAAAATCACCGTCTGATGACTGCTTATTCATATTCGTAAGATAAGGGATCTCAACGAATTTTTTAATGCCTGTAATGCTTGGTGGCGGAGCTTGGTGATTTTGTCGTGCATAACGCAAACCTTTTGCGTTTACGCCTTCGGCCTTAAATATATTCGCCGCCTTAGAGGCTTCATCATCTTCTAAAACGCGCGAAAGCAATTCACTTGGCGGCGTAATTTTACCTGCCAAATTATCCGCGCTCCAGCTATCTAAAATCTTCTTAGATGCGGGGTTAAGCTGCATTGTCGCAGCTGTTACGCGTGGTTGAAAACCATGTGATGTTTTCTTCTGGCGTGCATTTACAGCTTCTTCCGCTGCGGCTGTCGATAAATTACTAAAAATATTTTGGAAAACATCATCACCAAAGAAGTTAATGATAACTTCTGCTTCGGTTTCTTCCATGATTGCGCGCGCAACCAATAGATCTGAAGCTTCATCGACTTTGAGCATGTTCATGCCATCAACAATGCGGCGTTCAATGCGTTGATATGCAGTATCATTTTGCATGATAATAATTCTCCCTGTTATATACTTTTTATTATTATGTATCACGGCAAAGCTTATAAAGTGCTTTTTAAATACGTGATACAGGATTTCATATTACTCCAAATCCAATATAGTAGACTAACCATTATCGGACAAATGTAAAGTCATAATTTGACAAAATATCAATTTATCCTGCCACTAACTTCACAGATAACCGCGCAGCCATTATATTTATTGTGATTATTTATCAGTACATTAATGCGTATTACGCTTTACCAATAAGCGCACATAAACCGTCAACGACTTCTAAAACGCGCTGCGTATCAGCGCCTTCTGCCATAACGCGGATAAGCGGTTCAGTGCCCGATGCGCGCACTAAAACACGCCCCGATGTATCAAGGCTTTTATCCGCATCGGCGATGGCGTTTTGTATTTCTGTGCGCTCTAGCGGGTTAGCGCCAGCAAAGCGCACGTTTTTCAAAATCTGCGGCATAGGCTCAAACAAACGCAGGGCGTCGCTTGCTGGCTTTGCGCTTTGCTTCAAAAAACGTAATATCTTCATTGCCGCCAAGAGACCATCACCCGTTGTGCTGTGGTGACCTAAAATAATATGCCCTGATTGTTCGCCGCCCAAAGTAAAATCTCCATCTTTCATTTCTTCGACAACGTAACGGTCACCGACCGCTGTGCGGCGCATTTTTATCCCTTCATCCGCCAAAAAACGTTCCATACCTAAATTGGACATAACCGTTGTCACAATCGTATCATTTTGCAGCTCACCGTTTTTATGCATCTCAATCGCCAGCGCCGCCATAAGCTGATCGCCATCGACCATATTGCCTAGCTCATCAACAACGATTAGCCTGTCAGCGTCGCCATCTAAGGCTATACCAATATCTGCGCCATGTTCCTTAACGGCGGCTTGCAATGCCTTCGTATCCGTCGCGCCGCATTCTGCGTTAATATTGCGTCCATTGGGGCTTACGCCAATCGATATCACTTCCGCTTCAAGCTCCCACAGAAGCTTGGGCGCAATTTTATACGCTGCGCCATTAGCCGCATCGACAACAATTTTCATGCCCGAAAAGTCAAAAAACCTTGGTACGGCTGATTTCACATACTCTAAATAACGTCCATGGGCATCATCAAGGCGGCTTGCCTTACCCAAATCAACATCGACATAAACAGAATCATCAAATCCTTTATCGATAAAATCTTCAATCTCATATTCTTTATCATCGGATATTTTATATCCATCCGCGCCAAATATTTTAATGCCGTTATCATGGTAAGGATTATGTGAGGCTGAAACCATGATGCCAAGATCACAGCGCAAACTGCGTGTCAGCATAGCCACTGCTGGCGTTGGCAAGGGACCTAGCAAAACAACATCAACCCCCATCGACAAAAACCCAGAAGCCATCGCCTGTTCTAACATATAGCCAGATTCACGCGTATCCTTGCCAATCACAACACGTTTGGTCTGCACATCGTCCTTACCGCGGATCATCAAGGCAGAGGCGGCAACTGCGACCTGCTGGACAAAATCAATCGTCATTGGGAATTTGTTTGCGCAGCCCCGAATACCATCTGTACCAAAATAACGTTTCTTCATCTTCTTCTCTTTCACGGCTTGTGGCGCGCTTTTTATCTCAAAACTTTTTAGCTCAATTTATGGAGCATAACATCACCCCTACCTCAAAACAGTTTAATTTGCAATTCACGATTAAGCCATCCCTTAAAAACAAGGGTTTCAAAACAGCAAAAAACAAAGTAAAATACATTTATACGTATAAAGAATTTATGCGCACACCCTCCACAGCTTAAAATAACACGAGGTCCGTTTTGGCAGAAGAACAAGACGACAATATTGAAAAAGAAGATAAAAAAAACAGCAAGGGCGCCCCCGATCCCTCGGCTGTGCCTGCCCCTGCTGGTAACATTACAACGCTAGGCAGTGATATTGAAATTTTATGCGACCACCCAATGCCGCATCTTAATTCTGGTGAGCTTGAGGCTTATGCCGCACGGCTGAGCAGCGGCAAAGCCTGCTTTGCCATTTTGTGTGAAAACTTTCTTGTCCCGCGCACATTTTTAACCAGTAAATTCTCGCAGCTTGCAAACACCAACATTGTGCGCGTCATCGCCTCCGGCGTTGTCTACTGGCCGCCGCAAGGCCGCCAGCGCTATGTGTTTGTTTATGAAGACACACTTGGCAACCCGATTTTGCCAGCCAACCAGCCGCAGGCTTTGGGCTTAAAGCATGAAAGATTGATGAATAACGTTTTAAAACCGCTTGTCATCTTAATGCTGGAACTGCGCGACGCAGATTTAGTACATGGCGGGATTCGCGCATCCAATCTTTTTGATGGCAATGCGGCCAATTACGATCAAATCATACTTGGCGAATCCCTCTCTGCACCGCCAACATATCACCAACCATCGATTTACATGCCCATCGAAAAAGCAATGACCCCTGCCTATGCGCGCGGCGTATCAACGTTTTCAGATGATGTCTTCGCGCTTGGCGTGACACTGCTGACCCTTATGCGCAAAGAAGACCCTTTGATGAACATGCGTGAAGATGATATTTTACGCCAACGCATTGAAAACGGCACATATGGTTTTTTCACCACCCACCAGCGAAACACAGGCCCACTAATGGAACTGTTACGCGGCTTGCTGCATGATGACTGGCAACAACGCTGGACGATCGAAGAAGTTCTGGCATGGATGGATGGCAAGCGCCTTGGCCCCAAAAAAGGGCGTATGTCACGCGCAAAGGCCGTACGAGCCTATGAATATGAAAATTTAAAGATCATTCGCCCCGAAAGCTTTGCTTATGAATTACAGTTCAACCCCAAAGTCGCAAAAGACACCATACAAAGTGATGCTTTTGAAACATGGGTACAGCGCTCTCTAGGCAATGACAGAATTACGACAGATTTTCAGGATGCGAAACAGTCAGCACATATACATGGCAAAGATAACAGTTATGCTGACCGTTTGCTCAGTAAAACTATCAATACACTTTATAATGACACACCGATTATTTATAAAAACCTGAAAGTCATGCCTGAGGGCATCGGCTATTTAGCCGCTTATCTTTTTGGCAGCGGCGAGAACATCAGCTCTTTTGAAGAGTTGATCCAATTTAACATGGTAGGCTTTTGGACAAAATTAGCCGAAGAGTCAGAAATAGATGTGCAGAATATCAAACAGAGGCTTGAATCTGCGCAAGTCAATTCTGCACAGAAAAAACTCGGCTTTGGCCCGGAGGGTAACCTTTACTTCCTCTGCCCTGAATGCCCTTGCCTTAGCCCCGTGTTCAAAAACTACTACGTAAAATCGCCCGAAGACCTACTGCTCGCCTTGGAAGATATTTGCTCCAAAACGCATAAAACAGAAGGTTTCATTGATCGCCACATTTCAGGTTTCTTAATGGGCAGAGACAGAAAGGTTATTGAGCGCGAACTTCTCGGTCTAAACTCCTCAGACATTTTGACCTCCAAACAAGCTATTTTAAGAATCTTCGCGAATATACAAGATCGCGCTAAGCTTAAAGGTTTGCCCCATTTAACAAAGGCATTGTTACTTTATATATCGCCCCTTCTTGAGCGTTATCACGACAGAACAAAAAAAGAAGAGATCAAGAAAATAGCCGAGAACATTGCCGATAACGGCAATTTAGCAAAACTTGCCGCATTAATCAGTGACAAAAAAATAAAAAGAAACGACAAAGCAGAGTTCATCAAGGCCTTGCAAGAATATAAAAACATACGCCAAGAATACGTAGATTTATCAAATCAGCTAGACAACAACAAACATTTTGGCTATGGCACAGGTTACGAGATTGCCGCGATTATTTCGGGGCTTATTGCGGGCATCGTCATTCTCGCGACGACATTTTTACAGTTTTCCAAAGGTGGAATTTTTTAGCACATGGCAAAGAAAAAGAAAAACAGCAATAAGAAAAAGCACAAGCTTGGCCTAAAAGGCCAGATCTTACTCTGCATGGCCATTATCACGTCAACGATTTTCATTGCCTCTGCAGTGTTTCTGCTCATTGCGATGATCCCCACCTTTGTCGCACTCATTGTAGATCGCAGCAAAGAAAGGCTCAAATCATACACAATTGGCTTTCTTAACTTTGCTGGCGCATTCCCTTTCCTTATGGATATTATCACTACAGAGCATACAATTGACTACGCGATCATCATCGCATCCCAGCCGCTCACCATTGCCATCATCTATGCCGCCGCAGCAATGGGGCACCTTATTAACTGGGCCGTGGTCGGTATCATCGCCAATATTTTAGTACAAAAAGGCCAAAAACGCCTCAGCACGATTCAAAAACGTCAAGCCACCTTAAAAGAGCGTTGGGGCCCAGAAGTTACAGGTGAACTTGATTTAGATGAAGATGGCTTCCCTCTTGAAATGGAAGCAGCGCGCGCGCCAGCTAAAAACTAAAATAAATACCCCTAAAAAGCCGTATATAATTAAGAGATTAGCAACAGATACATTGTATGATGGTGAGTGGAGTACATGTGAGTTATCTATGTTTCCTGTGTGAGAAACAAAAAGAAAATTGAAAAAAAACAAACACGGCTTAAGCGTTCATAAAACGCATTAAGCGCGACGGATGTGTGTATGCAAAATATCAGAAGCAAAATGGAAAGCTATATCCAAAAATCCGATGGCGCAACAGCGATTGAGCTCGCTTTCGTCGCTGCACCGCTGCTCTATTTCCTTTTAGGTATCATTGAAATTGCCCTAATGTTCACAACATCCATCGTTTTAGAGGGCGCAACATCCGACGCTTCGCGCCTTATTCGCACCGGACAGGCGCAGCAATCCGGTGATGCGCAAGCCATGTTTGAAGATGCACTTTGCGATGCCGTAAGCGTCCTCGCAGATTGCAGCGAAATAGAATATGAAGTGATTGCCATCGAAGACGGATTTGGCGGCGCCGGCGGGAACTCACCGACATTTAATGAAGATGGTAGCTTCGAATCGCAAGGCTTTGATGCTGGCGGGGGAAGCGATGTGATTTTGATCCGCGTTATCTATCAATACGCATTAAAAACGCCGATTCTTGCGCAGTTTTTCTCTGACCCTGGCAGCGATACGCGCTTAATGATGTCAACAATCGTGCTGCAAACTGAACCTTATGACTTTGATGATTAGAACGGATAAGCATGTTACAACAGATACATAAATGGCTAAAAGAAGAAAAAGCATTCGCAGCAACCGAATTTGCGATGATCTTCCCTGTCTTGTTTTCCTTGCTGATGGGCACATACGACATGGGACAAGCAATGATTATCAACCAAAAAGTCATGACCGCATCGCAGGTCACCGCTGACCTTATCGCCCGCGTGCCCTTGGCATCACCGCAAGATATAAATGACGCCATTGCCGCGGCCCGCCTTGCAATGTCCCCTTATAATGGCAGCGCCCTTGAATATGAAATTATCAGCATTCGTTTTGATAATGACGGCGATATGATCACAGAAGGTCACGTCACATCATCAGGTTACGGCGGCGAGTCAAGTGATATGACATCTACAATGGATCAGCTGGCTAACCCTGGTGAAGGCGTATTAGGCGTAACCATGGAATATACCTATGTGCCTTTCTTTTGGGAGTTTCTTGTCGATGAGTTTAATATGCGCGAAGTCGCCTATACAAGAGGGCGCAAAAGCTCCGTAGTTTACTTCGAATAATTATAAATAAAAAAAATAAGAAAATGTGTGTGAGTGAGGAAGAATGAGAGAACAGATTAGCAAATGGACAACAGCAGGAAAAGGGCTTATACGCTCTTACCTGACGCAAACAATCGGCGCCTCTGCGGTGATCATCAGCTTAACCATTCCCGCAGTATTAGGGTCAATGGGGATAGCCATTGATTCTGGACAAATTTATCTAGCGAAAAAGCGCCTTGAACACGCCATTGATGCCGCAGCCCTCGCCGCCGCAGGCTCATCAGCACTCAGTGAAGAGGAAATGATCCAGCGCGTTTACGATTTTATAGAAGCCAATTACTCAGACGATAAACTAGGTGAAATTGAAGACATCATCATCCGCATGACCGAAGATAGCCTTTCTGTGTCAGCCTCCGTTTATGTCGACACCATCTTTTTGCAATTCCTTGGCGTTAATACCGCCGAAGCATCATCAGACACCAAGGTTGTCCGCGAAGTGCGTGGTATTGAAGTAATGATGGTGCTTGATGTTACAGGCTCAATGAGCTCAAACAACAATATCGCTTCCTTGCGTACCGCCGCGACCAACTTTGTTGATATTTTGTATGACCGATCAAACGAAGATGACACAATTAAAATCGGCATGGTACCTTATAGCTCTGCCGTCAATGTGGGGCCATATGGGCTTGGCAAAAACCCCGATGGCAGCGATTACGGCGACCCTTTCGTCACCGCACCAAGTAATGATCGTTATTACAGCAATTCATCCTCTATCCGCTTTGACCAAAGCCGCAGCAAACAATGGCATGGCTGCGTCCTTGCCCGTGACTACCCTGAGGACACCAAAGATTCAGATGCTGATGGCAGCTGGACATGGGAAATGTACCGATCCTACTTTAATGATTCAACCAGCTATAACACCCGTCGTAACGCTGAATACTATAATGACCGTTATGGCCCGAACTACCAATGCAACGAAGCTTATGTTGTGCCGTTAACAAGCGATGCGAGTTACCTGAAAGAGGAAATACGCGACCTTGAAGCTTATGGCTTCACCTATGGTAATCTTGGTATGGTCTGGGGCTATCGCATGTTATCGCCTAACTTCCCCTTCCAAGAGGCTGCGCCTTTTGATGATTTAATTTGGCAAAAAGTTGTGGTGATGATGACTGATGGTAACAACACAATGAATTCTGAGTATAGCGCCTATGGCGGCACGCGCACGCATAATGTATCGGTTTCTGACCTCAATGAACGCTTTGAAGAAGTCTGTACGGAGATGAAGAAAAAAGGCATCCAAATTTATACTGTGACATTTAGTGGTGGGGTAAGTAACAGCACAAAAGGCTATTATCGCCGCTGTGCATCTGATGCCACAAAGTACTTTGATGCG
>MDTB01036453.1_pt1 | contig 10583 bp, 10 predicted proteins | sample 811161 | NCBI WGS metagenome assembly MDTB01 (sample SAMN05326650, study PRJNA326480) | marine metagenome | isolation source: seawater | place: Mediterranean Sea | collected 2009
CCATCGCCGCATTATACGCATCGGGTTTATCAGTGTCTGATGTTTTAGTGGCAAGAGTTATCAGTGGAAGACAGTCGTGGACAGTAACGTTCAACAACCCTGGCGAGGACGGACTTCGCTTATCTTTGCTCTGCTCGCGGTATCGTTAGGGCTTGGTAATGTGTTGCGTCTGCCCTATGTAATCGGCGAGCAGGGTGGTGGCGCGTTTTTGCTGGTCTATGTCACTGTCCTAGCCCTCGTTGTGGGGCCTGTTCTTATTGCTGAGCTGACCATGGGTAGCATCGGTCGAAGTTCGCCCATGGGCTCGATTCAGTGGGTTGCATCGCTCGCAGGTCGCGATACGCGCTGGCGCTGGATTGGTGCACTGCAGGCAGTCTTGGCCTTCATGATTGCGACGTTGATGTTGGTACCACTGGTACTGGGTGCGGAGGCCAGCCTCTATCTTTACAACGGTGACTGGGACTCTGCGAGCGCGAGCGAGATCATTAACACGCTCTCAGCGATTGAGAATGCCGATCACCTGCGGGTACTGGGTGTGTTGATCGCGCTTGTTATCGTGGCTGCGTTACCGGGACCACAGGTAGTTCTTTTGCTCGCGGGCTGGATTCTCATGCCACTCATTCTGCTAATGACCTACTCGGCATTGGGTTATGCCTTTGAGGTCGGGGATATCTCAGCGGCGAACGAATGGATCTTTAAGTATCGACCCGAACAGCTGACCCAGTCAGGAGCGGTGACAGCGGCATTAGCTGCCTTGTCGAGTCTGGGTGTCGGCGTAGGTGTGGGTTTAGTTTTCGGAAGTCGATCGCCAGCAGGATTGCCTTTGGTTCGCTCCGTCATCGCGGTCGGCATTTTGGATACGGCGGCCATGCTGTTGCTGGCCATTATCGTTGTTGCAGTCACTGCCGCCGTGGATGTCGAAATGACTCAAGGATTGGCGCTTCTGGTGGTTTCTATTCCCTATGCCTTCGCGAATCTACCCACAGGGGAGCTCTTTGGGCTATTGGTCATGATGTCCATCAAGTTGGCGAGCCTTGCTGCCTTGATAGCCCTGATCGAGCCCATGGTGTCGATTTTGCGGCGAGAAATGGATGTGCCCAGGCCTATTGCCATGGCTGTCGTTGCCTTTGCGCTGTGGTTATCCGCTTCATTTGCTCTCGCAAACCCCGTCGCGCGCCTCACTATCGATTCCTGGTTGGTGCCGGTCATGGTACCCATGGTGCTGGGCTTGACCGCGGTATTTACCGCCTGGCGGGTGCCGAGGCCTATTCTCCGTGGCGAGAAGTACCGCGAGCGTTTTACCGTATTTTACCTTTGGTTCATCATTACACGTTGGGTAACACCCGTACTGTGTTTTGCGCTGAGCATTTTCGCGATCATGCGGGTTGCACTGTAACTCAGCCCAGTTTTAAGAGAGCTAAGAGTTAAGGTTATGTGCAGGCGAAGGACCCTCTAACGAGACGTTTTAACGGCATAGAAAGAGACATCGTGGCAACCACCATTCAAAAAACGGCATTACTTATGCATTCAGCACAGACCATGTTTGACCTGGTCGCTGATATTGCGCGGTATCCCGAGTTTCTGCCGGGCTGCAGCGGCGCCGAAATTCTTGAGACCACCGACGCGGGCGTAGTGGCTCGGCTCGATTTAGCGAAGGCGGGGGTCAAGCAGTCCTTTGTAACGCGTAATACCAATGTGTGGCCCGCCTCGATTCGTCTCGAGCTTGAAGACGGGCCCTTTGATTCACTGGGCGGTGAGTGGCGCTTTGAAGCGCTGAGTGAAGACGCCTGCCGTGTATCACTCTACCTAACGTTCCAATTGCGCTCGGGTCTGCTTAAGATGGCGGCGAGTCGGCTTTTTGAAAGTGTGGCAAATGATATGGTTGATGCGATGGTAAAACGTGCCAATCAACTGAGTCAGCAGTAACGAAGGTGCGGCTCTCTGCAACCGGTGTAGGTTTAACAGTAGTTTATGTCCGAGATGATTAACGTCGAAGTCGCTTACGCTTTGCCTGATAAGCAGCGCATAGAAAAACTATCTGTGGCTGTGGGGACGACCGCGCTCGAAGCGGTTGAGCAGGCCAATATGGGACGCTTCTTTGATGACTTGCCGGATCTAACGACGGCTAGGTTGGGTGTATTCGGAAAAGCGGTGCCAGCAACTCACGAACTTTCAGACGGTGAGCGGGTAGAAATTTATAGAGAGCTTTTGGTTGATCCAAAAGCGGTTAGGCGAGCAAGAGCGGAAAAGGCGAAAGCCGAGCGGGCCTAACCGTCGGTCTCAGGAAACTCTGTTTAGGAACCTTTTGTCTCGGCGTCTTTTTCTGGCCAGTTCTCGCTGACAAGATCCCCTTCGACATCAATCAGGACATCGCCCTCAAAAACCACAGTGAGCTGGGAGCGAGATAAATTTTCGTTGCCCAAGCGAACCACGTGCACGTAATCCCAGCGATCGGCGTTAAACGTATCCTCAATGATGGGTGTCCCCAGCACAAAGCGAACCTGCCGTCGCGTCATCTGCGGCTTGAGTTGGTCGACCATCTCTTGGTCTACAATGTTGCCCTGTTCAACGTTAATTCGATAAACGCCGGGGAAGCCAATATTGCTGCAAGCACCGAGTGTGGTGAGTGACAGCAAAAGAGACAAACTGAGTGTGAGACGCGATCGAGATTGCAAGGCAGACTTTCCTGTTGTGTGACCGGCTGGCATCATACCCCCATTCACCGCCTTCGAGGAAATACTGTGACCAGTCAAAATGTGGATTTGAAGCGAGCAGGCCTAAAAGTTACGCTCCCACGCCTCAATATCTTGTCGATCTTGAGTGAGTCGGCCGATGAGGGAGCACACCTGAGTGCTGAAGACGTCTATCAACGTCTGCGCGATGCGGGTGACGATGTTGGTTTGGCAACGGTGTATCGCGTTCTCACGCAGTTTGAGACAGCGGGCCTGGTTGAACGACATAACTTTGAGTCTGGCCATTCCGTTTTTGAGCTGGCGACCGACGATCACCACGATCACATGGTCGATGTTGATACGAATGAAGTGATCGAGTTTGTCGATGAAGAGATCGAGGCCAGACAGCATGCGATTGCGGCGGAGCGGGGCTTCGAGATTATCGATCACTCGTTGGTGTTGTACGTCCGCAAAAAACGGTAAGCAGGATTAGGTTGCGGCCAGTAACTCGCGCGCATTCTCTCGGGTCGCATCAGTGATGACAGCCCCACCCAGCATCCGGCTGAGTTCCTCCACGCGCTCCTCGCTCGACAGATACTGAAGGCTAGTCGTGACGACGCGATCGCCCGCCTTACTCACCTGAATGTGTTGATGGCCTTTTGCAGCGACTTGCGGCAGGTGGGGGACGCACAGGACTTGCACGTTGTCAGCGAGTGTTCTGAGTAGTGTGCCAACGACATCAGCTACCGCACCGCCAACACCCACATCAACCTCATCGAAAATCATGGTAGGCGCGGTGGCCTTGTCAGCTACTGCCACTTGAAGGGCGAGTGATATGCGAGAGAGTTCGCCCCCCGACGCCACTTTGTTGAGAGGGCCCGGCTGACTTCCGGGGTTGGTGGCAATCCAGATTTCGACCTCTTCCAGGCCACGTGGATCGAGCTTTTCTGCGTCGATATCGATGAAACCGACATCGACCTTACATCGCTCCATCACAAGTTGTGCGAGTAGCTGCATGGTTCGCTCGGCTAACCGACTTGCCCCTTGTTTTCGCTTTTCGGTCAGCGCTCGAGCGTTGTCCGTCCAGCGGGCATGACGAGCCTCAATCTCTGACGCCAGGTCATCGAGCCGTTGACTACCGTGTTCGAGATTTTGAAGTTCAGTACTGAGCGTTTCAAGGTGTCCCGTGAGTTCTTCCGGTCGAATACGGTGCTTTCGAGCCAGGCTATAGGCCGTATCGAGTCGACCCTCGACCTCATTTAGACGCTGCGGATCGAGCTCGACACCATCGAGAAAACGCCGCAGTTCCGACGCAGCCTCATCCAGTTGAATCTGTGACGACGAGACCAGCTCGCGGCTCTCATCAATTTTACTGCCGAGCCGATCATCACTGAGTTGCGAGACAGACGAGCGCAACTGATCGCTCAGGCCCGCGCATTGCTCTGCAATGGCGTGCACGGTTTCCATAATCCAGGTCGCATTACTAAGGAGCTTTTGATCGGACTCCAGAGTCTCTAGTTCGGTATCGCCAAAACCGAGCTCAGATAACTCGTCAATCTGGTAGTTGAGCAGGTCCCGTCGTTCAGCGATCTCGTTACTGGATGAACGCAGTGCCTCCAACTCGTGTTTCAGCGCGCGGATAGAGTTCGCTTCCTCCGCGATGGACGTTGCATCCTCGGTTGTTCCCGAAAATGCATCCAGTAACTCGCGCTGTACTGATCGCCGCAACAGTGACTGATGAGCATGCTGGCTGTGCAGGTCAACCAGCAGTTCGCCCAGCTCCTTGCACTGAGCGAGCGTTGCGGGACTGCCGTTGATAAAGGCTCGGGATCGCCCGCCCGCGGTAACCGTCCGGCGGATGAGGCATTCATGGCCCTCTAGCAGGGCTGCTCGATCGAGCCACGCCTGCGCCTCAGGGAGTTTTTCTACTGAGAATAACGCTGATATCTCCGCACGGTCAGCGCCCGCCCTCACGGCTTTGGCGTCAGCCCGGTCTCCAATACACAAACCCAGCGCATCGAGCATGATCGACTTGCCCGCACCGGTCTCACCCGTGACGCAGGTCATACCCGTGTGCAGCTCGATATCGAGGCGCTGAACAATGGCATAGTCGCGGATGGAAAGATCTGTAAGCATGGTGACCGTGTTCTCTTAACAACCCCGTTATAGCTCAGGTCTTCTCGATTCGGAACACCACAAGTCGATAAACCGCACATCATTTTCGCGCTTTTCGCTCCGAAGGGTCTGTGCTACAACTCAAAACAAGGAGATCAACATGTCACCGGACGGTCTTTCACCACGCGCGGCGTCGTTGCTGCGGACGTTGGTGGATATGCACATACGCGAAGGTCAGCCCGTGGGCTCGAGAGCATTGCACGTTGAGAGCGGCATGTCAGTGAGTCCCGCGACCATTCGCAATGTCATGTCGGACCTTGAAGACCGCGGTTTCTTGTCTTCGCCTCACACGTCCGCGGGCCGCGTACCGACGTCACAGGGCTATCGTCTGTTTGTGGACAGCCTGCTTCAGACCAGCCCCATTGATGAGGCGGCCGTTCGCGCGTTGAAGCATGAGCTGAATCCGAGTCGCCCGTCTTCAGACCTCATTGCATCAGCATCCAACTTGCTCACACAGGTCACAGCGCAGGCGGGGATTGTCACCGTTCCTCGGCCTACTTCCTCGCAGCTTCGTCAAATAGAGTTCCTGCCTCTATCGGATTCAAGGGTCTTGGTTATTTTGGTAGTCAATGAGCGCGAAGTGCAGAACCGCGTCATTGAGCTGTCGCGGCCATTGACCGAGGCTGAGTTAAAGTCTGCAGCTGACTTTATCAACCAGCGGTACGCGGGGAATGATCTGGCTCAGGTAAAGGAGTTGCTGGTAGCTGAAATGGCCGATGCCAGAGCGCGCATTGACGAGCAAATGGAAGCTGCGCTCCAGGTGGCGAAGGAAGCCATGGACGTGGAGGAGTCGCAGGATGAGTACGTGGTTGCTGGCGAGAGTCGGCTGATTCAGCAAGCGAGTGCCAATGACATGGACAAGCTGCGAGAGTTATTTGATGCCTTTGAGCGCAAACGTGACCTGTTGGAGCTCCTCGATCGTTGCTCGCGTGCTGATGGGGTGCAGATTTTCATCGGCGAGGAGGCTGGCTACGAGGTTTTGGGTGACTACAGTGTCATCACCGCCCCCTATGCCCAGGGCACCCAGCCTGTTGGTGTCCTTGGCGTTATTGGACCCACACGTATGGCCTATGAGCGGGTGATTCCGCTCGTCGATATTACGGCAAGGCTCCTGACTGCGGCGCTATCCCGCTAAAACTTCGGCAAAAAACGTAAATATCCCCAAAAGTTCAGGGCCATTGCCTTGAAAATCTAAATCGACTCCCCATCTTCCCCGTATTGAACAAATTACGGTACCGGAGAAAACGCATGTCGAGTGAACATAACGACATTCCAGAGAACGAATCAGAAGATCAGGTGACGCAGGAAGTCGAGGGCGCTGACACGGATTCTCTCGATATTGAAACGGAAGAGCTATCAGAAGTAGAGGCGCTTCAGGAAGAGGTCGCAATTGCCAAGGACGCGGTGCTTCGAGCACAGGCTGATGCCATTAACGCGCAGCGTCGGGCGGAGCTCGATGTTGAAAAAGCGCGCAAGTTTGCCCTGGAGCGATTCGCTCAGGATCTGCTGCCCGTTGTCGATAATCTCGAGCGCGCACTGGAGGCATCGGCTGGGTCCGATGCCGAGGGAGTTGCAGCTGTGGTTGAAGGCGTCGAGTTAACACTCAAGAGCCTCGTGGACGTGTTGGCGAAAAACGGGATTACCCCTGTCGACCCACACGGTGAGCCCTTTGACCCGCAGGTGGCACAGGCGATGAGCATGATTGAGAACCCCGACGTGGAACCGAATACCGTCATTGCCGTGATGCAGAAGGGTTACACACTCAAAGAGCGACTGCTGCGCCCCGCCATGGTGATGGTTTCTAAGGCCGCCTCGTAAATAAAAGGCATACATATTTCATCGGGACGCTTGAAATTTGAACATAGCGACCCATCTACAAAGACAAGATTAGGGGCCGGGCCAACCTGGCAGTAGGAGAGAAACAAATGGGAAAGATTATTGGTATTGACCTCGGAACGACGAACAGCTGTGTGTCGGTCCTGGAGAGTGGCAAGCCTCGCGTTATTGAGAACGCTGAGGGCGGCCGAACAACACCTTCAATCGTGGCATACGCGGACGACAACGAGGTATTGGTGGGTCAGTCAGCGAAGCGTCAGGCAGTAACCAATCCAACAAACACCTTGTTTGCGGTTAAGCGTTTGATCGGCCGTAGATTTGAGGACGACGTTGTACAGAAAGATATCAAAATGGTGCCGTACAAAATCGTCAAGGCGGATAACGGTGACGCATGGGTTGAGGCAAAGAGCGAGTCAATGGCGCCACCTCAAGTCTCGGCTGAAGTACTTCGTAAGATGAAGAAGACGGCTGAAGAATACCTTGGTGAATCTGTTACGGAAGCGGTCATTACCGTACCCGCCTACTTCAACGACTCTCAGCGGCAGGCAACAAAGGACGCGGGTCGTATTGCAGGTCTTGAAGTAAAGCGAATCATCAACGAGCCAACGGCGGCCGCGCTCGCTTATGGCATGGACAAAGCCCAGGGTGATCGCACCGTGGCGGTCTACGATCTGGGTGGTGGTACGTTTGATATCTCTATCATTGAAATTGCAGAGGTCGACGGTGAGCACCAGTTTGAGGTGCTCGCAACAAACGGCGATACCTTCCTCGGTGGAGAAGATTTCGACCTTCGTTTAATCGAGTTCCTCGCCGAAGAGTTCAAGAGCGAAAATGGAATTGATCTGCACAACGATCCATTGGCATTGCAGCGTCTGAAGGAAGCGGCAGAGAAAGCCAAAATCGAGCTGTCCAGCTCGCAGCAGACAGAGGTCAACCTGCCTTACATCACGGCCGATGCAACAGGTCCAAAGCACTTGGTAGTCAAGCTCACGCGCTCGAAGCTCGAGTCGCTGGTACAAGAGTTGGTGACCCGCTCGCTTGAGCCTCTCAAGGTCGCTCTGAAAGATTCAGGCCTCTCCGCGAGTGAGATTGACGACGTCATTCTGGTGGGTGGTCAGACGCGTATGCCTATGGTTCAGCAGACCGTTGCTGACTTCTTTGGCAAGGAGCCACGAAAGGATGTTAACCCTGACGAAGCGGTAGCGATGGGTGCATCGATTCAGGGTGCGGTACTGGCTGGCGACGTCAAGGACGTACTTCTCCTCGACGTAACGCCGCTGACATTAGGTATCGAAACCATGGGTGGTATTGCGACGCCGCTGATCGAGAAGAACACGACTATTCCCACGAAGAAGTCACAGGTGTTTTCAACCGCGGAAGATAACCAGACGGCAGTAACGATTCACGTTGTTCAGGGAGAGCGCAAGCAGGCAACATCGAACAAGTCGCTGGGTCGCTTCGACCTGGCGGATATCCCGCCAGCGCCGCGCGGTATGCCACAAGTTGAGGTGACATTTGACCTCGACGCGAACGGCATTCTGAATGTATCGGCTAAGGACAAAGCCACGGGCAAGGAGCAGTCGATTCGTATCACTGCCTCGGGTGGTCTGTCTGAGGATGATATCCAGCAAATGGTCGAGGATGCCGAGGCAAACGCTGAGGCAGATAAGAAGTTTGAAGAGCTGGTCACTGCGCGGAACACGGCGGATGGCATGATCAATGCGGCTAAGAAAACGCTCGAGGAAGCGGGCGAGCACGCATCGGATGACGAGCGCTCTGCCATCGAGGCCGCCATCACGGCAGCTGAAGATGCATTGAAGACCGACGACAAGAACGCCATTGAGGCAGCAACCACTGCTTTGACCGAAGCGACCAGTGGCGTTGCTCAGAAGATGTATGCGGCCCAAGCCGAGGCTGGTGAGGCGGGCGCTGAGCAAGCACCGGAGGAAGATGCAGTCGACGGCGATGTGGTCGATGCAGAATTTGAAGAGGTTCGTGAAGACGATAAGCGTTGATCCGGGCGGTTTTAACCGCGCAGGTTCGTGACACTCTAAACGCTGTACGGATTCTGGCTGAGGTTGGAATCCGTTTTTTTTTAAATAGGCTGCCCGTGTATCGGCAGCAGGAAGCACTATGTCAAAGCGTGATTACTATGAAGTGCTGGGTGTTGAGAAGTCTGCATCTGCACAAGACATTAAAAAGGCCTACCGCCGCATTGCGATGAAGTATCACCCGGATCGCAATCCGGACGACGCCAATGCAGACGAGAAATTCAAAGAAGCCTCAGAGGCTTATGAAATTCTCAGCGATGGCGAAAAGCGTCAGGCCTATGACCAGTACGGTCACGCTGGTGTCGACCCGCAAATGGGTGGCGGAGGCTTCCAGGGTGGCAGCTTCAGCGACATTTTCGGCGACGTATTTGGCGATATTTTTGGTGGCGGTGGTGGTCGGCGCCAGGGACCTCAACGCGGCTCCGATTTGCGCTATACCCTCGAGGTGTCGCTCGAAGACGCGGTTCGGGGTAAGACCGCAGAAATCAAAGTACCCTCGTTACAGCATTGCGATACGTGCGACGGAAGTGGCGCTAAGCCTGGCACCTCAGTGAAGACCTGCGGAACATGCGGTGGGTCTGGGCAGGTTCGGATGCAGCAGGGGTTTTTCCAGGTGCAGCAGGCGTGTCCCACATGTCGAGGTCGCGGGCAGGTTATAGAATCACCCTGCACGGTATGCCGTGGCGAGGGCCTGGTTGAGAAAACGAAGACGCTCTCGGTCAAAGTGCCTCCCGGCGTCGATACGGGAGATCGCATTCGCCTCAGCGGTGAGGGAGAAGCAGGTCCTTCGGGCGGCCCGAATGGTGACCTATACGTTCAAATTTCGGTTAAACAGCACCCCTTGTTTGAACGCGATGGTCGAAACCTGTACTGCGAGTTCCCCATTAGCTTTGCTGATGCTGCTCTGGGTGGCGAACATGAGATCCCAACCCTTGACGGGCGGGTGAAGCTCCGCATACCAGCTGAAACGCAAACGGGTAAGTTGTTCCGCTTGCGCGGCAAAGGTGTTCAGCCTGTCCGGGGTGGGCCTGTCGGTGACTTGCTGTGTCGCGCCGTGGTCGAGACACCTGTTAATCTCAGTGGCGAGCAAAAGGAGCTTCTGGAGAAGTTTCGAAGCAGCTTGGGTGAGGGTGGTGATCAGTCGCCCCGCCAATCAAGTTGGTTTGACGGCGTAAAGAACTTTTTTGAAGGACTGAATGGATGACATTGCGCATAGCAGTGACAGGAGCGAGCGGACGCATGGGCCAAGCGGTTGCGCGCGCGGTTACTGCTGAGCCAAACACCGAGTTGGTGAATTTCGTTGCCCGTCCTGGCAGCCACTTTGTGGGAACAGCCGCGGCGTCAATCGTCGGCGACGAAAACTGCCCAATAACCGTATCGGAAGTTTTAGACCTCGACGCTGTTGATGTGGTCATCGATTTCACGCTGCCTGAGTCCTCACTGGTTAACGCACGAGCCTGTGCTGAGGCAGGAGTCCCCATCGTCATCGGTACGACAGGTTTTTCTGAGGCGGAGCAGGGCGATTTGGCGTCAATCTTGACTTCGGTTGCTCGCTGTCAGGCGGCCAACTTCAGTACCGGTGTGAATCTAGCGTACCGACTTCTCTCTCTTGCGGCTCAGGTTATGGGCGCAGACTCAGATATAGAGATTCATGAGGCGCACCATAAGCACAAAATCGACGCGCCGTCGGGAACGGCACTCGCAATGGGCCACGCAGTGGCTGATGCCATGGGTCATTCGCTGCAGGACGTAGCGCGATACGATCGATCGGCCACTCGCGAAGCAAGAGAGCCAGGATCAATTGGTTTCTCGGTAACGCGTGCAGGCGATATTGTCGGTGAGCATACGG
>MDTB01145025.1_pt1 | contig 10583 bp, 14 predicted proteins | sample 811161 | NCBI WGS metagenome assembly MDTB01 (sample SAMN05326650, study PRJNA326480) | marine metagenome | isolation source: seawater | place: Mediterranean Sea | collected 2009
ACCTTAAAGATTTCTCTTCTCTCGTTTAAGTCTGGCAAATCAACAAATATTTGCCTATCAAATCTTCCAGCTCTCATTAATGCCTTATCTAAAACATCTGCCCTGTTTGTCGCAGCCACTACAATCACATTTGTATTTGTGCCAAACCCATCCATTTCTGTTAAAAGTTGGTTTAAGGTATTCTCTCTTTCATCATTTGAACCAGTCATATTACTTCTTCCTCTGGCTCTTCCAATAGCATCTATTTCATCAATGAATATAATTGAAGGAGATTTATCTTTTGCTTGTTTGAATAAATCTCTTACTCTAGAAGCTCCAACTCCAACAAACATCTCAACAAAATCTGAACCAGAAAGTGAGAAGAAAGGAACTTTAGCTTCACCAGCTACTGCTTTTGCTAACAAAGTTTTACCAGTCCCTGGCGCACCAACTAATAATGCACCTTTAGGAATCTTACCTCCAAGAACAGTATATTTTTTTGGATTCTTAAGAAAATCAACAATTTCTTGTACCTCTTCCTTAGCACCAACTAAGCCAGCAACATCTTTAAAAGTTACTTTAACTTCTGTATTTTGATCGAATAATTTAGCCTTAGACTTACCTATATTAAATATCTGACCTCCAGCTCCACCTCCACCTCCAGACATTCTTCTCATTAAAAATATCCAAACACCAATTATTATAATTATCGGAAGAAATCCAAGTAATATATCTAACCATCTATTTTCAACTGTTAGAAATTCGACAGAAAAATTTAAATTTTCCGAATCTCTGATTTCTTGAAGCTTTGTTTCAAATAATTCAGGAGTACCAATTTCAAATTGATAATGAGGGCCCAGTAAATTATCTTGTCCTAAAAAGTTTTTTGCCTTTGCACTTTTGTGTATGTCTTTATCTAATGCATTTTCATTTAACGTTACCCTAGCATATCTTTGATTAATAATTGCAACCTTATCTACATCCCCATTTCTTAGATAATCTTCAAAAGATGAAATGTCAGTTGGTTGAGTATTCTGAATACTAGAATCGCCACCAAGAAGCCCAATGCTTAAAATGAAAAAAACTATTGATGCGTAGAACCAGTAGATGTTAATTTTTGATTTATTGTTTTTTTTCTTATTTGCCATTAATTAAGATTTTGATTCAACTATTGTTATTTTAGCATCTCCCCAAAGATTTTCAAGATCATAGAATTCTCTTATTTCTCTCTGAAAAATATGAACAACTACATCAACATAATCAATTAAAACCCATTCTTGATTTTCAATTCCTTCAGTACTAAAAGGTTTTTCTTTAATTTTCTTACTAACATTTCTTTTTACTGAGTTAGCTATTGCAGCTACATGAGTATTAGATGTTCCAGTGCACACAATAAAAAATCCACATACTGTATTGCTAATCTTAGTTAGGTCCATTATATTAACATTAACACCCTTAACATCTTCTATACTAAATAAAATTTCATCAATTAGTTTAGTTTCTTGTAATTTGGGTTTACCCATTAAACTTTTCTTTTTTCAAATTTATTACTTTTAATAACATGTCTACTATTAAAATAATCAAAGTTAATGCCACTAGGTCAACAAATGACAAAGTAAAGATGTTAATTAAATCAAAAAAAATAGTTAGTGGAGATATAATATCTGCAAAACACCAATATGGGGGAAGAGGTCAATTATATAATAGATGGTATTCTAGCTATGGAAAAAACCTTCTTTGTTCATTATACTTTATCTTCCCAAAGATTTTAGCTAATCAATCGTATTCTATAAATTATGCAGTTTCTTTGTCAGTGCTAAAAACAGTTAAAAAATTTACATCTAATCAAACATATATTAAATGGCCAAACGACATTTTGTCAGGACATAAAAAAATTTCGGGAATATTAATTGAGAATACAATTAAGTCAAATAAAATTAATTCAACAATAATAGGAGCTGGAATAAACGTTAATCAAATAATTTTTAGAAATATACCTAATGCTACTTCCATTAAACAATTATCAAAAAAAGATATTCCAGTAGATAATGTTTTAAAAGAATTAATTAAGAATTATAAATTTTATTTCTCAAAAATTAATAATAAAGAGTCTCTCTCTAAAGAGTATCATCAAAATTTATATGGTACTGATGGATGTTCTTTTATTTTAAATGGAAAAACCCATAAAGGAAAAGTTATTGAAGTGATTGAAAGTGGTCAAATAAAAGTTAAAATAAATTCAAAGGGAATTGGAAAATATAATTCAGGAGATATTAAAATAATTATCTAAACTAACTCCAAGTTTTTGGGTCTTCTCTCCATTTTTTCAATCTACTTATCTCCGCATCATCAAGTGAACCTTCAGATTCAATTATTTCTACAAGTGAATTATAATCAGACAGTGAATTAATTGAAATATTTTCATCTTCAAACTTTTTATTTGCAAACTGAAAATTATATGAAAAAATCGATAACATTCCCATTACATTATAACCATTAAATTTTAATGCATTTATTGCATTTAAGCTACTCTTGCCTGTGCTGATTAGATCTTCAATAACCACAACATTGGAACCTTCTTGAATATTCCCTTCAATCTGATTTTTTAATCCGTGTTCCTTTGGCTCAGGTCTAACATATGCATATGGTAAATTTAATCTTTCAGCAATCATAGCTCCAATAGCTATAGCTCCTGTTGCAACTCCAGCGATAGATATATCCTCACCATATTTATTTTTTACAATATCTGTCATCTTATCTGCAATAAATTTTCTAACATCAGGATATGAAAGTATCAACCTGTTATCACAGTAAATAGGTGATTTAATTCCACTAGTCCAAGTAAATGGATTTTTGGTATTTAATTTAATTGCATTAATTTGTGTTAGATAATTTACTGTTTGCTCTGCAATCTTTTTGTCTAATACCATCATTACAAATGTATAAAGTTTTTTTCAACCAAAAGCCTTTAATTCTCACAACTGAAATTCTAGAATTTTCGGATACTGAACCTTTTATTTTCATAAAATATTCAAGTGCTAGTCAAATTATAAAAGCCTTAAAATCTAAAAAAAATAATAAAGTTTACCTGTATCATAAAAATATTGATAAACTTTGGAAAACTTTTTTAAAAAAGTTTCCGGTTGTTGAGGCTGCTGGAGGTTTAGTAGAAAGAACAGATAAGAAATTTTTATTTATTTTCAGGAATGATAAATGGGATCTTCCAAAAGGAGGTGTTGAAAAAAAAGAATTAATAATTGAAGCAGCTAAAAGAGAAGTTACTGAGGAAACTGGGGTAGCAGATTTAGTAGTTCAAAATCAATTATCTGAAACATATCATATTTTCAAAAAAGGTAAAAGGTTTAGACTAAAGAAAACTTATTGGTTTAAAATGTCAACTAATTATATGGGAATACTTAAACCCCAATACGAAGAAGGCATTTTAAAGTCAGAATGGATTTCAAAAAAAGAAATTGATGACTTATTAATTGATGCCTTTGAGAATATTAGAATAATTGTTTTGGAGGTTCTAAAAAGAAATTCCTCTAGGAATAAATAACTTATAATCACCTTTGTTTTTTATAAGCTCACGAACAATACTACTACTAATAAAAGAATTTTTTGAATCAGTTAGAAAAAATATTGTTTCAATTCCTGATATTTTTCGATTTGTAAGTGCTATAGTTTTTTCAAATTCAAAATCAGCAGGATTTCTTAAACCTCTTATAATAAATTGAGCATTATTTTCTTTACAAAAATCTGCTGTAAGCCCACTATAGCTCTTTATGTCTACCTTCTTTGTTGATTCAAAAGTTTTTGAAACAAATTCAAGTCTTTTTTGAGTTGAAAACATATATTTTTTGTCAGTATTTTCTCCTATTCCGATAATAATTTCATCAAAAACTTCTAGCCCTTTATTAACTATATCTTGATGACCTAATGTAATTGGATCAAAAGATCCAGGGAATACAGCTCTTTTCATATCATAAATTTAAATATAATTTAGAGAATTGATTTTATCTGGTTATTAATAACTTCTTTCACTGATAAACCTTGTGCTTCAATTTGTTGAGGTATAATACTTTGCTTTGTAAATCCAGGAATTGTATTTGTCTCAAGAATATGAGGATTTCCATCTTCAATTATAAACTCTGACCTAGTAATACCGTTTAATTCAATATTATCATAAATTGTATTAACACATTTATGAATTAATTCTTTTGATTTATCTGAGATATTTCCTGGAGTAATTTCTTGTGACTCACCAAGATATTTTGCATTATAATCAAACAGTTCATTATCACTAATAATTTCTGTAATTGGAAGGATAATTCTTTTACCATTTATTTCTAGAACTCCAACTGAAACTTCTTGTCCATCAAGAAAATTTTCAATCAATACTTCATCACCCTCATTAAAAGCAATTTTAATTTTATTCTCTAATTCATCTGCATAGTTCACCTTGGATACTCCAATACTACTTCCTCCATTGTTTGGCTTAACGATACAAGGAATCTTAATTGCCTCTAATATACTAGAAATACTAATAAGGTCTTTCCTTTTTAAAAGAACTTGTTTTGGACAGGGAATATTTAAACTATCTATAAATTTGATATACTTTTTCTTATTGAAAGTTAATTCTGAAACATAATTATTACAACTTGTTTGGGGAATCTCATTTTTTTCTAAAATCTCAGCTAAAACTCCATTTTCACCAGGATCTCCATGAATAATATTATACACTGCGTCAGGCTTAATAATTTTGCCATCAATATTAAATGTGAAGCTATGATAGTCTAAATCGAAAATTCTTTCTTTAAACTTAACTGTATTCTTTTTTTTTGAAATACAGATTTGAAAAATATTCCAGTTAGAATTATCTTTTAAGTTATCATAAATAAATTTTGCACTTTTAATTGACACCTCATATTCAGAAGAAAATCCACCAAAAACAATTGCGATATTTTTCATATTATTTTCAAATGTAACTCATTATAATAAAAGACAATTATGTCTTAGTATATTTGCATTAAATTATAGAGATGAAAATTTTCGATCACTTTAAAAGTAAATCATTAATAAAGCATATTATTTTAATGCTGATTATCATTTTTATTGTATTTTTTTTAGTCTATAATTCTCTTAAGATATATACAAAACATAATTCTTACATAGAAGTTCCCTCTTTATCTGGAATGAATTTAGATGAAGCAATAAGTGTTTTAGATGACAATAAATTGAGGTATGAAGTTTTAGATTCTTCTAAATTCTTCATTGAAATTCCAAATTATTCAGTAATATCTCAAATACCTAAAGAGCTTGAATTAGTCAAAAAGAATAGAAAAATTTACCTTAATGTAAATCCTAAAAATTTTCAAAAAATTTCGTTGCCTAATGTCATTCAAATAACTAAAAGAAATGCTGAATCAATTCTAACAGCGCTAGGCTTTCAAGTAAAAAACTATAGTTATATTGATAATATTGGGAAAGATATGGTCTTAGATGTTCTGTTTGAAGGTGAAAAGATACTTCCTGGACAAAAAATTCCATTGAACTCAGAGATAGATTTAATTTTAGGCAATGGAAAAAGGTAATTCAAAACTTGATTTCGAACAAGAACTCCATGAGCATTTTGCATTTGATATTGATTCTGGTCAAGAACCATTAAGAATAGATAGATTTCTTATGAGTAGAATTGAAAATGCTACTAGAAATAAAATTCAAAAAGCTGCTAGAGAAGGATCTATTCGAGTTAATGATAAAATTGTAAAATCTAGCTATAAAGTAAAAAAAGATGATCAAATAAGGATCTTATTTACTCATCCACCTTATGAAAACCTTCTTACCCCTGAAAAAATTGATATAGATATTCAATATGAGGATGACTCAATAATAATAGTAAATAAAAAAAGTGGAATGGTAGTTCATCCTGGCCATGGAAATTATTCTGGTACTCTGATAAATGCTTTATTATATCATTTTGATAACCTACCCAATAATTCCTCAAATAGACCTGGCCTTGTTCACAGAATAGATAAAGATACTTCGGGATTATTAGTTATTGCAAAAACTGAAAAATCAATGACAATTCTAGCTAAACAATTTTTTAAAAAATCTGTTGAAAGAGATTATTATGCATTGGTATGGGGTGATGTGAAAGATGATGAAGGTGAGATAAACGCTCCAATTGGAAGAAACCCAAAAAACAGACTTCAAATGATCGTTTATGAGGATATTGAAGGAGGAAAAGAAGCTATAACAAATTATAAAGTAATAGAAAGGTTTGGATATGTAACTTTAATTAGTTGTAGACTTCAAACAGGAAGAACACACCAAATCAGAGTTCATATGAAATATATTGGGCACACATTATTTAACGATGAAAGGTATGGAGGAGATAAAATACTTAAAGGAACAGTATACACTAAATACAAACAATTTGTAGATAATTGCTTTAGCCTTCTTCCAAGACAAGCATTACATGCAAAAACTCTTGGTTTCATTCATCCTAAAACAAAAGAAAAACTATCTTTCAACTCAGACATTCCAAAAGATATGTCCTCTGTTATTGATAAATGGAGACTTTATTCTAAGCATAAAAATTTATAAATTTGAAATAAAAAATGAAAATACTTATTTCCCCAGCAAAGTCTTTAGATTTTCAAAACAATGTTGAGACAAGTTATAGCTCTGAACCATTATTTGCTAACAAAGCAAAACAAATTAATAATATACTTAAAGAATTATCTGCTCCAGATCTTGGAGGTCTTATGAGTATATCTCCTAAACTAAGTGATCTTAACTGGTTAAGAAATCAGGATTTTCAAAAAAATAATTCAAAAGAGAAGCAAGCTATATTTGCATTTAATGGAGATGTTTACGAAGGAATAGATGCTAATAATATTTCTAACTCTAATCATGATAAACTTCAAAAGACTTTAAGAATATTATCTGGTCTTTATGGTATTTTAAAACCTTTTGATAAGATAAAACCATATAGACTTGAAATGGGGACAAAAATAGCTATTAATAAATCAAAAAATCTATATGAGTTCTGGAAAAAGGATATTACTAACTCACTTTTAAATGAGATTCAAGATAAAGATATTATTGTAAATCTTGCTAGTAATGAATACTTCTCAGTTATTGATTCTTCTTTGATTAAAAATAAAATTGTTTCTCCTGTATTCAAAGATTTTAAAAATGGAAAACTTAAGATTATTTCATTTTATGCTAAAAAAGCTAGAGGTCTAATGACTAGATTTTTAATTGATAATGATATTCAATCTTCATCAGATATTGAAAGTTTTAATTCTTCTGGTTATAAATTTAGTTCTGATGAAACAAGTAATATATTAGAGCCAGTATTTGTTAGATAATATTATTACAATTCTAAACTAACTTCTGAGCGATTTATTCGTAAATTTAATTCAAGGAATTTTACATGTTTAAAAAAATTTTATTTTTTATTCTTCTAATACAATTTAGCTACTCGCAAAATAGAGAGCTAATCCAAGGAAAGGTAATTTACAGAAATATAGATGTACCTGCTGCAAATGTTATTAATAATACTGCTCAAAGCTCTACGATTACTAATGATCAAGGTGAATTTGAAATCTTTGCTAAGGAGGGTGATGAAATAATTTTTTCATCTGTTCAATATATTATTAGAACAGTTAGAGTTAACAAAGAAATATTAAAAAACAAAAGAATTATTGTTCAAATTAATCAAAGGGTAAGAGAATTGGACGAGGTAGTAATAACTCCAGATGATACTGAAAAATTTCTTGATCTTAAAGAAGAACAATTTATGGGATTTGACTATTTAGCTGATAAATCCACAAAAATACAGAATGTCCTTACTGATAATAGGCAAGTAGTTAATGGTTTGAATTTTGTTAATATATTTAAATTACTCTCAACTTTAGTTGATTCAAAATCAGATGAAGAAAAGTTAAATATAATTCCTAGTGAAGTTCTCCCATATATTTTGGAAGAAAATTTTTTTTCTGAAGTTCTTGAACTTGAATCTTTTGAAGTAAATGATTTCTTATTAAATCTAGACTCAGATTTAACAATTAAAAATTTAATTTTAGAAAAGAATCAATTTTTAGTTATAGATTATTTGCTAAATAAAGCTGAAAACTATAAAAGTTTAATAGTTGAATGAGAAATATTTTTTTTCTTTTTTTTTTAGTTCAATTTCACTCCTTTTCTCAAACCAATAACCAGAAATTTATTGAAGGAATTGTTTATAATGATAATTCATATTCAATTGAAGGAGTGCATGTATTGAATATAACCTCAAGTGAAGCTACAATAACAGATTCTGATGGAAATTTTAAAATTCTAGCTACTATAAATGATGAATTAATATTTTCTGCAATTCAATTTAAAAGAAAAAAGATCATTATTGATAAAGATGTTTTTAGCTCATTATCTTTAACTGTATACTTAGACGAATTTGTTAACGAACTTGATGAGGTTATATTAAATTCAAGTGGTCTTTCAGGAAATCTAATGAACGATCTTCAAAGTTCTGGAATTGTTGACAATCTTAACTTTGATGATCTGGGAATTCCTGGTTTTAAAGGAATAAGAAAAGAGGATATTCCAACAAATTCACAATTAACAAAAGAACTTCTTTTAGCTCCTTTAACAGGTGGGGTTAATATTGAAAGGATGTATAACTGGATTTCAGGGTACTATAAATTAAAAAGAAAAGAGAGGGAATTTAAAAATGATTTTAATCTGATTGATAGAATCATGAACTTTTATGGGTTAAGATTCTTCATTGACGAGTTTGGATTAATTGAAGAAAATATTCATGATTTTGTTACATCAGCATATCAGAATTATCCAATAGAGGAAAACTTTAAATCAGGAAACTACACATTAGTGATAGATTATTTTAAAAAAAATTTTAAGAGGTTGAATTATTAATTAATTTTGGCATTATGATATTGTTTATTAGTGGAGCTGAATTAGTTTTTGTCTTTTTTATTGTGCTTCTTGTTTTTGGGGCAGATAAAATCCCATCAATTGCTAAAGGATTAGCAAAAGGAATGACTCAAATAAAACATGCTACAAATGAAATTAAAACTGAGATTTCCAAAAACACAGATATCAAAAAACCATCAGATTCATTAACAAAAGATCTGAATGATAGTGTTAGTGATATTAAAAAAGATTTTGATAATCTTAAGGATTCAATTAAAAGAGATTTAAATTAACCTAGATATTGAAAGACCATCTCTTAGAGGTAAAATAATTGTTTCAAATCTTTTATCTTCATTTGTTAGTTTATTAAATTGAATTAAAGCATTTGTCTCTTCATCATTTTCTATAGATTTATCTAAAACTTTTCCTGACCAAAGAACATTATCTGATATAATTATTCCATTATTATTTAGTCTTTCTGAAACTATTTTAAAATATTCAATATAATTTTCTTTATCTGCATCAATAAAAACTAGGTCATATGTCTGATCCAAATCTTTTAAAATTTCTTTTGCATTTCCTGTAAGTTGGATAATATCACTTCTTTTTCCACTCTCTTCAAAGTACTTATTTTGAATTTTAAGTAGCTCTTCATTTCTGTCTATAGTATATATTTTGCCATTTCCTGTAAGACCTTCTGCCAAACAGAGTGTTCCATAGCCAGTATATGTTCCAATTTCAAGTATAGATGATGGAGACTTCATTTTAGAAATCATACTTAAAAATCTTCCTTGAATGTGACCACTTAACATTCTAGGTTTAAGAATTTTTTGATGAGTTTCTTGATTTAGTCTTGCAAGAATTTCTGGCTCTTTTTTAGAATTATTAGAAATATATTCAGTTAACTTTTCAGATATAAAATCCATCTATTTTTTTGGTCTTTGGTATTCAAATCTATTTAAAAGACTTGGAAGAGCATAACCATCACATCCATTAACGGTTACTACACCTCCTTTATCAAGCTGAAGAAAACCAGTATCACTTATAAGATTTTCATTAAAATATATGTCTTCTATTGAAGCTACTACAAGTATAGTCCCATTCTCTTTAATGCTATATTCATTTTGATACTTACAAACCAATTGGACTGGAGACCCTTTCACAAATGGAGCTTTGCAACCATCTTTATACTCTTGTTCTAAATTTGTTTTATCAAATTCAGATATTTCTTCAGGGTATTTTGCACTAGTATGGTGAGCTTCTTTAATAATATCTTTGACAATATGATTTACGGTAAAAAATCCTGTTTCCTTAATATTTTTGAATGTATCTCTTGGAACTGTTGTAGGTCTTAAAATATATCCTAGCATTGCAGGATTACTTCCCAAATGTGTAATTGAACTAAAAACAGATACATTTTCAACTCCATCCTTAGATATGCTTCCTAATAGGTTTGCAGATTTATAGCCAGTACATGAGTTAATCAGGTTGATTCTATAAAACTTTTGTAAATCATCGAATTCTTCTTTAGATAAATGTTTCATTCTCTAAAAGTAACAAGAAATCTTATAAATTTGCAGTTATTGGGTGATTAGCTCAGTTGGTTTAGAGCACTACCTTGACAGGGTAGGGGTCACTGGTTCGAATCCAGTATCACCCACTAT
>MDTB01167832.1_pt1 | contig 10583 bp, 11 predicted proteins | sample 811161 | NCBI WGS metagenome assembly MDTB01 (sample SAMN05326650, study PRJNA326480) | marine metagenome | isolation source: seawater | place: Mediterranean Sea | collected 2009
CTGCACTTCTTGGGGGTTATAACTTGCTCAATATACTTGCAGCAGCATCAACTGGCAAAGTTTTTGGAATTTCTAATATTTTAATTGGTCAATCAATAGAAAATTATGTTCCTAAAAATAATAGATCACAATTAATTAATACAAAAAAAAATACCATAATTGCAGATTGTTATAATGCTAATCCCACCAGTACAATTGAATCTTTAATTAGTTTTAATGCAATAGAAAATGAAAACAAATTAGCCATTCTAGGTGACATGTTAGAGTTAGGAGATCAAAGTGAAGCTGAGCACCAATTAATATGTGATTATTTATCTGAAAAAAAAATTCCTAGTTTTTTGGTTGGTCAGTGCTATTTTAATGCTAAATCTAATTTTGATAAATTTGAAAATACAAGTGATCTTATCACCCAATTAAAGGAACTTAGCCTAAATGGATATATTATTTTATTGAAGGGTTCAAGAGGGATTAAGTTAGAGGAAATCATTACAAAAAATATTCTTTGATGGGAATTGGTGAATTATTAATTTTCTTATTTATTGCATCGATTTTTGCTGGTGGAATATTTGTTGGTTACCGACTTTTCAAGCTAAATATGAAAGATCATTTAAGGAAAAAAGAAAGAAACGAAAAAATAAGAGCAAAAAAAGAACAAAAAAATAAATAATCATGTTTGGAAATAAAAATATGCAAGAAATGATGGCCAAACTGCAAGAAATGCAAGGTGCTGTTGAAGATTCAAAAAAAAGACTTGAAACAATTTGTGTTAAAGGAGATGCTTTTGATGGTAAGTTAAGATTTGTAATGGATGGAAACCGACAATTACAAGATCTGTTTATTGATGATGAGCTTTTTAACAATACCCCAAAAGAAGAGATGATTGAACAATTAGTTTTAGCTTTTAACAAAGCTGTAAAAAACGCCGACCATGTAAATGATGGAGAATTAAAAAACACAGCATTTAATATGATGCCAGGAATGGGTAAATAAAATTGATTTAAATTTTAGTGGCTTTTTTAAAGCTAAATTGGTTTGGACTGACCATTTCTGTCTTCACAGCATACATAACAATTCCAGCAGTATTATTAACCCCAAGCTTTTTCATTATATTTTTTCTGTGCGTATTAACGGTGTGGTTACTCAAATAAATGATTGCCGCAATTTGAGAATTGGTATACCCTTCAGCAATAAATTGTATAATTTGTAATTCTCTTTCGCTCATTTGAACTGAAGAAGGATCTAAAGATTTAAAAGGAATTTTATTAATATTGATACTTTCAGATTTTAATTGATTTGCAATATCTGAACAAAAGAACTTATCACCACTTAAAGTAGAATCCAATGCTGATTTAATTTCGTTAACAGAACATTCTTTTTTAACATGACTACCGACTCCAGCTTGCACTGCTTCAACAATAGTTTGAGCATTGGTAAATGGAGTAATTGCCATAACATTGATTGAAGGATATTTATGCTTGATGTCTACTATTTGATCCAATGAGAAACCTTCTGAAGTATAATCAATTATTAATATTGGATTTTTAAGAGCCCTTAAATTTTCTTGCAAAGAATCATAGTCACTAACTAAAATGATTTCATTATCAAATTCAGGCTGAAGGATAACCTTCAAACCATTTAAAATTAGTTCTGAACTATCTGCTATAACAATTGTATTGGTCAATGCTTATTAAGAATCATTACAAATAGCAACAAATATATAATTATGAAATTAATAATCATACTTTGTTTATTAAACAGCAACAATTAAAAGATTGTATAGCAAAGAGTACATAAAGTTAAATAAGATTCTATTTTACACTAGTTTCGGTAGATATATGGGGAAAAACAGATCCTTATCCAACAAAAAAATTAACTGGTTAAACTATCAATCCAATGTTAAAAACATTTTGATAAGATTAGATACCAATAAACAAATGGCTGCAGTTATTATTGATATTCAACACAAAGACGAAGAATTAAGACACCTTTTTTATGAGCAGTTTATCGAACTTAAAACAGTTTTTAGTTCAATATGTGGAGACCATTGGCAATGGACTAAAGAATGTAAAAACGAAGCTGGAAATAATTGTTGTAGGATTACAGCAATAATATTAAATGTTAATATTATTGAAAAGAGTAGTTGGCCTAGAATATTCAATTTTTATCAAGAGAATTTAATCAATTTTGACTCTTTCTGGAACGAATTTAGTGATTTAATTAAAGCCTTAGAAGACTAATCCAAATACTTATTAAGTAAATCTTTCAACTCTAAGTTCAATGTAAGCTCACCAGAATCAGTAAAAGCAGCTGGCCTTGGGGCAAAAGGAGTAATGATATTTCCTTTTTGATCTATTAAAATAAATCTAGGTATACCTTGAATTACATAATCTTTTGCAAAAGAAGATTTCCAAGCCTTATCTGCAATTAATTGAACTCCTTTCAGTTCTTTATCATTAACCATTTTCCTCCACTTATCTTCATCTTCAGGGTTGTCAATAGAAATACTTACAAAGGCTACCTCCTTATCTCTAAAAGAGACTTCTAACTCTTTTAAAAAGGGAATTTGAACTTTACATGGTCCACACCAGGTAGCCCAAACATCAATGTATATCAGTTTTCCTTTTAAATCCTTGAGAGAAACTTTTTTACCCTCGATTGATTCATAATTAAAAACTGGCGATGGATTTCCATTTTGCAGAGAATTAATTTGATCATAAGTTTTCGAAATCTTGGCCATTTGATCTTCATCTTTTACCAGTTTAGTTAATGCAGTATAATAAGGCTCTAACTCATTATCATTATAAAATGAAATTCCTCTCTTAATAGAAAATATTATATTTTTTCTTTGTTTATCATTTAATTCTTTGTAAAACCTATCATAGCATTCTTTACTTCCTGCAACTAAACCAGCAACAAAATAATTATCTAACAAGCTTTGGAAGTAAGGATTTGCATTGTAATAAATAGAATCTTTAAAGTCAAGTTTTTCAAAAGCAAGGTCTAAATGATCAGAAACAACATTGTTTAAATTTGATTTGAAATAAGCTTCACCAGATTTATACAAGATTTGCTCAAGCATATTAAAATTAAATCGATTTTTCTGATTGGTTTTAAAATTATCATTTTCCAAATTTGAAGATTCAAGAAGATCCACTACACCATTGTAATAACCCATTTGATATTCAAAAAAATCATTATCATTCATTGATTTTATTTTTGAAAAACCTAAAGTATTTTGTTCATCATAGAGATAATATTTAGCTAAAAAGTTATTCGGCTTTTCTCCTTCACCTTTATATGTTATTGATTCATCAAATTCTTTAGTATCCAGAGTCAAATTTAAATTATACCCTGGTTCTAAATAAAGAGCTGTTGATTCATTGTAATCACTAAATGAATAATCACCAGCTTTAATATCTAATGTATCATCGAAGCTACCATCACTTAAAAGCTTGATAACTTTCATATAACCTTTTGCTCTAATCATTATTTTATCCTTATTTGGATTTTGGATTTTGCCAGAAAAGTGAACAACTTGACCGAAAAGAAAAGATGAACATAAAAAGAAAAAAGAAAAATAGATGAGTTTGCTATTTAGATTAATAATTTTTAAAATCATTGTTGATAGATTTGATGTAGTTTTAACTATAAATCTAATAATAAGTAATTAACTGGATATTAAATAATGATCAAAAAGGGAGATACCATACAAATCAGCATTGAAGATTATGCCTTTGGTGGTAAAGGAATTGCTAGAATTAAGGATAATAATGCCATCATTTTTGTAAAAGATGGTATTCCAGGACAGGTGGTAAAAGCAAGAATAACTAAGAAAAAACAAAATTTCATGGAAGCCTCAATAATGGAAGTTATTGAAAAATCAACCTTGCAAAAAGAGCACGATTTTCAACCAATTTCCGGTGCGCCATATATTGATTTAAGTGTAGATGATCAAAAAAAAATGAAGCAGAAAGTTTGCTTAGAAGTTTTTGAAAAAATTGGTAAATTAAATCAACCTAGTAAATACATTGACCAATGGATTATCTCTCCTAGTTCATACCATTACAGAAATAAAATGGAATATTCATTTTCATCCATCGAATACGATTTAAAATTAAAAGATGTAGTTGATGACGCTTTCGCTTTAGGGTTTAAAAGAAAAGGTACTTGGTGGATGGTAGAAAACCTAGAAAAAGACTCTGGTCTTTTTGACAAACAATTGGAAGATAGTTTACATCAAATTAGAACTTTTTTGAAAGAAACAGGTCTTCCAGCATGGCACCCGCCTAAAAAAGTGGGGTTTTTTAGACATTTAGTGGTCAGAAAAAGTTTTAAGAGTGATGAACTTTTATTTAATCTTGTTAGTTCATCAAAAGGAATTAAAAAATTTAATGTAAAGCTTTTTGGTGATTTTTTAGCTACCCTATTCCAAGCTAGATTTGCAGGTTTAATTCACACTATAAATGATGATGTTGGTGATAGAGAAAAACTTGATAAAGGTTCTTCAAAATTAGTGATTGGAAGATCGATAATTGAAGAAGAAATAAATGAATTAAATTTTGAAATTAGCATGCAAAGCTTTTTTCAAACCAATCCAAAATGTGCTGAACTTCTTTATCAGAAAGTAATTGAATATTTAAAAGAAAGTGATATTCCAGATGATCAATTTATTATGGACTTATTTTGTGGTACTGGAACAATTGCTCAATTAATTGCCAAAACAACTAAAAATAAGGTAATTGGGGTTGATTTAGTTGAAAGTGCAATTTCTAATGCTAAAAATAATGCCGAAAAAAATAAATTTAAAAACATCCATTTCTTTTGTGATGATGTCGGTAAATTTCTACTTAATCACCCAGAATATCAAGATAAAATTCACACCATTATTATCGATCCTCCTAGAGCAGGAATTGCTCCAAAAGCACTTAGGAAAGTAATTCGATTAAATGCAAAAAAAATCATTTATGTAAGTTGTAATCCATCAACACAAGCTAGAGATTTATTTACATTAAATGAAATGGGTTATGAATTAGAAAAGTGCACATTAGTTGATCAATTTCCTCACACTGCACATATAGAAAGCATCATGGTTTTTAATCAATCACTTGTAAAAACCGTCCATAATTGACCTAAATAAATCATCAGACTCTTCTAAATCAAGTTCGCTTTTCACATCATATATTATTCTGTTTTTGGATGTTGATTTTTTTTCTTTAGTAGCTTGTTTTACAAAAGTATCTCGAAGTTTATTGTAGGGCATTAACTGCAATACTTTTGAAGCCAACTTATCTGAAAAAGAATTGACTTTATTTTTAATAGTCTTTTTTTGTAGAGAAATAAGAATAATTGACAGATCCTCAATAAACCGCTCAGCTGCTCCATCAGCATGAATCTGAGATACAACTAAATGAATTCCTGAGGGGTTTTGTAATCTTCCAATATACCAGCCTCTATCATTTAATTTATCAGCTAGTTCATACGTGGCAATAGAATTACACTTGAAGGCCAATAAACTCATTTGAGGAATTCCAATCAAAGAAAGCTCTTGATGACCTAATATATAGGATTTAATTTGCTCTGTAGCTTGCATTGTCTTTTTGGACAATGACAAATATCCATTTTCACCAATATGATTCAGTGCTGTCCAAGAAGAGGCAATGATACCAGCAGGTTTGGTTCCCATAAAGGTAGTTGAAGCATATACTCCTCCCTCCCAATTAGAATATACACTAAATTGAGTTTTTCTTAGCTCTTGATTTTTATATAGCAATACTGAAGAACCCTTGGGAGCATAAGCATATTTATGCAAATCAACAGAAATTGAAGTGACTCCTTCTAAGTTGAAATCAAATTTTGGGATATTGTAACCTAGTTTTTTGAGATAACTTAGTAAGAAACCACCAATACAAGCATCGACATGCAAGAACAAATTATGACTTAAAGCCAAGTCAGAAAGTTTTTCTATTGGATCAATCATTCCAAAGGGATAGGCAGGAGCAGAACCTATGAGTTGAATTGTGTTTACGTTAATTGCATTTTCAAAAGCAGAAACATCCAGTTTCAATTCACTATTAGTTGAAATAACAATTGGTTTTATATCTAGAAAACGCATGGCTTTTAAAAATGCTGGATGAGCAGTTGAGCACAATACCACTTCAGGATTTTGAATATTTTTATGTTTTTTAGCATGGTCTCTTGCAGAAAGCAAGCTTAAAAATATACTTTCTGTTCCACCACTTGTCATATTACCATAAACCGTATTTGAAGAAGAAAAAAGTGAACCTATTTGGCGAATAATTTCATTTTCCATATCCAATAAACTCTTAAAAAGTTGGGGGTCAAAGGCATTTTCATGCATGTACATCTTATAAGCCTTAGAAATAATTTCAGCGTAAGCCTCTCCAGGATAATAAACGGCACCAAAAGTTTTTCCATTCTTCCAGTCAATATCACGATTTTTAAAAGAAGCTAGTTGATTGAATATCTCATTTTCAGAAATTCCCTTAGCAGGTATTTGAGATTGATTCATTAGTAAAATAAATGTTTTTTAGCAGAATTTTTCCACCCTGCTCTAGACTCATATTCAACAAAAAAAACTTTGAGGTCTGCTCTAGATTCATAATCAACAAAAAATATCTTTTTATCTGCTCTAGATTCATAGTCAACAAAAAACCATTTACCATCATTTTTTCCGGCTCTGGATTCGTATTTAACTTTATAAACAATTAAATCTGCTCGTGACTCATAATCGACAACAAATACTTTAACATCCGCCATAGATTCATATTTAACAGAAAATATTTTTTGCGCACTAAATTTAAAAAAGCACATCAGACAAAAAAATAATACAATTATTTGTTTCATTTTAAAAATCTTAATTTGAGAACCAAAAACTCTACTAAAAATAACAATTATGGGGAAAATAACCCTATATTTAGACAAAATCAATACATTAATGGGTAAATCACAAGAAACATTTAGTAAAAAAGAAAAAGAAAAAAAGCGGTTAAAGAAACGGCAAGAAAAGCAAGCAAAACGAGAAGAAAGAAAAGCATTACCTAAAAAAACTTTCGAAGAAATGATCGCTTATGTTGATGATGATGGAAACCTTACTGATACACCACCAGACAGAACAAAAAAGAAAGTAACTGTCAAAGCAGAAGATATTGAATTAGGTGTTCCTAGCAGAGAAAGTGAATATGTAGACCCTATCAAAAAAGGAAGAATTGATTTTTATAATGATGAAAAGGGTTTTGGATTCATTAAAGAAGACCTTACCAATGAAAAATATTTTGTCCATGTAAGTAGCCTTAGTGCTGAAGTTAGTGAAGGCGATAAAGTTTCCTTCGAACTAGAACAAGGTCCAAAAGGGCTTAATGCAGTGAGAGTTAATAAAGTCTGAGAATCACTTTTTAAAACTCACTCCCTTTTTCAGTCTCAATTTTATCTTTGTTATTGAAATTATTTAACCTTACAGAAACTGAAAGAGCAACCACCAACCATTTAGGAGTTGCTAATCTGTAGGAATACAATGTAGGAGTATCCACCCAAGTTTCTCTTCTTTCAGTGGCTATTAGATTTCGGAATTGTAAAGTAGAAGAAATTTTACCATCTCTAAAATCTTTTTTAAGGGCCAAATCAAAAGAAGTATATCCTTTATCTACACCTTGTACGCTAACCACATCAGCAATATAATTAGAAATGAATTGAAATTTCCATCCTTTGGGTAGTATGAAATTATTGGATAACCTTACCCGATAAGTAAAGGTCTCTTGATCAAGACTTGAACCTGGTATTTGTCCAGTGATTTTGTAGTAAAAAAGATTTGCTCCAGCATCTAAAGCCCACCATTTGGTCCACTTTTGATTAAAGGCAAATTCAGCACCAAAGGCTTGAGATTCGCCTGCATTAACATGTCGTTTTATAATTACATTGGTATCATAAACTTGTTGAATTCGCTCCCTGATATTATCAGTATTTCTAAAATAGAGTTCAGTGGAAAAACTCCCTTTTTTCAAATCCTTGATGTATCCCAATTCAAAAGACTGAATATATTCGGGAAGTAAATCTGGATTTCCTTGCCTGACTGTGTATGGATCTTCCCATGCAATAAAGGGCTCTAAATGCCAACTTCTTGGTCGATTAATTCGACGTGAAGCACTTGAAATCAATTGATTTTTGTCATTTATATTGTATGAAAAATGAGCAGATGGGAACCAGTTTAATCGCTGTATTGAAGTATTTAAATCGCTATTGGTCAATTCAACATAACGATCCGTATATTCAGATCTTAAACCAACTTGAAAACCAAAATCATCTTTTATTTTACCATTGATAATTCCATAAGCTGCATATACGTTTTGAACATATTTTACATCAGTTGAAAAAGAATCTAAGCGGGTGTATTCGTTTGAAATAAAGTCATATTGAAAAGCATCTTGATCATCACCACTGAAACCAAAGTCAGTTCTTGCTCCAAATTGGATATTTAAATCTTTTTTTATTGGATATTGATAGTCTAAACTTACTCTGAGTGAATTAGAAGGACCAATTTCTGTATTTCTATTTCCTCCCTGAAAAACACTATCCAAACTAAAAAATTCAGTTTGTGCATCTTCCACTCCATCATAAAGGTTGTAAGTGGATGTTAATGATAAATAATGATTAATATTTTCATCAAATAAATGCTGAAATCCTAAGCTCCCAGAAAACACAAAAAAATCTCTTAGAGTTCTTTCCCTGTTCTCGTAACTGTTAATTAATGAATCATTGGCATATTCTTCAAAAAAGTAATTCGAAGCAGCATTCCACTGCCGCTGTCTAGCATTAATCCCAACATTAAGAAAATTACTCTTATTGGGAGCATATTCCATAGCAGCATTTGCTCCATAGTTTTTCCCAAAATATCGGTGCAAGCCTTGACTATTGACACTATTATTTTGTGCACCAAAATTAGTTTCTCTAATTTGTTGTATATCTCGGAATCTATTGGGATTTTCAAACTGTCCACCCAGGTTGAATTTAAACTTTCCTTTATTTACACTAGTTAAAAAATTTCCGCCATAATTCCAATAATCTGGTCCATTTGCTGCATTGCTTCCATTTACATTAATAAGGGTAGATATTCCTTCTAATTTATTTTTCTTTAGAATAACATTAATTATACCAGAAGTACCCTCAGCATCATATTTAGCAGATGGATTAGTAATGATTTCAATATCTTTAATATTTGATGCTTGTATTAACTGTAAGGCTTCAGATGCTGGCATAGCTGAAGGTCTTCCGTCTATTAATAAGGTAAAACCTTGAGAACCTCTTAAGGATACGTTTCCATCCATATCTACATTAATACTGGGGATATTGGCCAGTACTTCAACTGCAGTTTGAGAGGCTACCGTATTCATATTTTCTACATTGATTACTTTTTTATCAATTTCATAAGTTACCATAGGTTGATCTGCCAATACTTCTACACCATCTAAAAGTTCAGCAGTTGGTGAAAGTTTTATTTCGCCTAGATTTATGAAATTGGTATTGGAAAAATCTACTTTTTGAAAAATGGTTTGATAACCAATAAACGAAGCCTTAAAAAGGTAAGGTTTACCATCTGGAATGTCACTTAAATTGAATAATCCTTTTTCATCTGATATACCACCAGTGACTAATGTTGTATCAGTTAAATTATGAATACTGACGGTAACATAGCTCATTGAATGGCTAGACTGATTGTCAGTTGTTTTGCCAGTTAATTGAAAAGATTGAGCATGCGAATTGATTGAAAAAGATAAAAGCAATAAAAGCAAAAATCTTTTGAATAAGATGTAAGAATAATATTTAAGGAAATAAATCACTAGTTAGTGACCACTACTTCTGTTCGCCTATTTCTTTGTCTTCCTTCATCAGTATCATTTTTAGCAATTGGTTTAGATTCCCCTAAACCTTTTGAGTTAATTCTTTTGGGATCTATTCCTTTTTCAACTAAGTATTTACTTACTGCAGCAGCTCTATTTTTAGAAAGTGCTAAATTATTTGCAGCTGAACCAACATTATCAGTATGACCAATAATTTGAACATTCAATTTTTCTTTTTTTGTAAGCCATTCAAAAAGCTGGTCGATATAAGGATAAGAAGATGGAACAAGCTCATAACTATTCGTTTTGAATGATATGTTAAGTTCATTTGAAACTTGAAGGGTCAAAGTTGAATAGTAAGTGAAATCATTTTCAGCATAAAGGTCAGGTAGTTGCAATTCAAGCTGTCCCAATTCTCCTGTAAAGTTTTCTAAAACAATTGTATATTTTTCTTTGGCAGGCAGTAAAATCTCAAAACTACCTGTTTCATCAGTTGTTAATTCATAATTAACTTTCTTTGAAGTATTGATAATTTTTAAAAACTGTCCTTCAATTGGATTTTTTTTAGGATTTTCTAATTTTAAAACCAATAATGTTAATGAGTCATTGGGTTGTAATTCTTGAGCATTAGATGTCAATCCAAAGATTAAAATAAATACCAATAGTATATTTTTCATAAAAATTTATTTCTTCAAGTTTAAGTAAATTAATAATTTAAAATATAATTAATAA
>MDTB01168082.1_pt1 | contig 10583 bp, 12 predicted proteins | sample 811161 | NCBI WGS metagenome assembly MDTB01 (sample SAMN05326650, study PRJNA326480) | marine metagenome | isolation source: seawater | place: Mediterranean Sea | collected 2009
AAACGTTCACCTTCATCTTGATTAATATTTGTTTCCTTTTTAGTGAAAAATGAAAAAGATAAAACTTTAAATAAAAGCCTTACAGCTAATGGAGGTTCCTGAAATTTTGAAATTATACTTAATATATCCGACTTAGCTACTTTTCTGCCAAGCTGAAATAAAGTAATTATTCTTTTTAACATCAAATTTTCCATCCACTATGTATAGAGACTATTCCACCTGATAGGTTTCTGTATTTACAATTTTGAAAATTATTTTTTTTCATTAAATCAATCAATTCATCTTGATTAACAAAGTTTTCAATACTTTTTATTAAATATTCATAAGGTTTGCTTTCACCAACAATTAATTTTCCAATTGAAGGTATGAATTTTGAGTATTTGTTATAAATAAAATCTAATCCAGAATTTTGTATTTTTGAAAATTCAAGACATAAATAACGACCACCAGGTTTTAATACTCGATATGCCTCACTTAAAGCTTTATTTAAATCTTTTGTATTTCTTAAACCAAAACTAATAGTATAAAAATCAAATGAATTTTCAGCCATAGGTAGATTTTCTGCTGATGCTTTAACCCAGTTTAAGTTGTCATATTTTTTTAATTTTTCTTTACCTTTCTTAATCATACCATTATTAGGATCAACACAGGTTATTTTAGATTTTTTATTTACATAATTTAAAAAGATTTTAGCTATATCTCCTGTTCCACAAGCTACATCAATTAGTTTTTGATTTGATGATGGATTCATCATATTTAATAGATCTCTTTTCCATAATCTATGAATCCCAAATGACATAAAGTCATTCATTAGGTCGTATTGATCGTAAACTTGATCAAAAACATTTTCTACTAGTCCTTTTTTATTTTGTAGATATTGTTGCATAATAATTAATATATATATGGAATATAGTACCAAATGCCAGAATTACCAGAAGTAGAAATTGTTAGACAGTCACTGCATAAAAATATTAAACAAAAAAAGGTTAAAAAAGTAATAATAAGAAATAGAAATTTAAGATTTAAAATTCCTTCAAATTTTGAAAGATTTCTAGAAAATCAAAAAATAGTTAAAGTTGATAGGTTTTCAAAGTACTTAATTTTATCCTTATCTAATAAAAGCTATTGTTTGTTACATCTTGGTATGTCTGGAACAATTCATCTAGTTTTCAATAAAAAAAAAAAACTTTTTACAAATGCTAGCTTTTATAGTTTTCCAACTCTTCCAAATAATCACAATCATGTTGAAATAATTTTTGAAGACATAAGGATTGTTTATAATGACCCAAGAAGATTTGGTTTTTTTCAAATAATAAATACTCTTAGTTTATTAAAAAAAAGATTTGCACATTTAGGCCCAGAGCCATTCTCTTCTAAGTTTAATTTAAATTATATCCTCTCTTTCTTTAATGGAAAAAAAAAAGCATTAAAGATTATTTGCTTGATCAAAAGTTTGTTTCAGGAATAGGTAATATTTATGCGAGTGAGATTTTATTTTTAAGCAAGATTAATCCAAATAAAAAAGTATATCTTTTAAATAAAGGTGATTGTAAAAAAATTATAATTAATTCTAAAAAGGTTCTTCTAATTGCAATTAAAAAAGGAGGCTCAAGTATTAGAAATTTCAAGAATACAACAGGTAAAACAGGAAACTTTCAAAGAAGTTTTAAAGTCTATGAAAGACATGGATTAAACTGTAAAAGAGTAAACTGCCAAGGAACTATTGAAAGAAAAGTTATTTCAAATAGATCAACTTTTTTTTGTAATTCTTGCCAAAAATAATTAATTATTTAATTGACCAATATTAATTCTCAAGTTATACCCCTGCGCATATGGCTAATACTAAATCTGCAATCAAAAGAATTAGAAGAATTACTAAGCAAACTTCAGTGAATAAAGCGAGGAAAAGTAGGTATAAAAATGCTTTAAAGAAAATGAACTTATTAATTGAGGCAAAAAAAAAAACCGAAGCTTTAAATTTCTTACCTAAGTTGAATTCAGAATTAATGAAAATTGCTAAAACTGGAATTATAAAAAAACAAAATGCTTCCAGAAATGTTTCAAGAATTTCTAAAAAAATATCCTCTCTTTAAAAATAATACTTTTAGTTGATTCAACTGAGAGCATACGCATCATGTATGTTTAAATTTACTTCTTTAACAACATTTAGATTTAGTAAAATTAATTTACAATTTGATTCAATTATAAATTTTATTTTTTAAAGTTCTGGTTAAGATATTTTGTCAACTTATTTATATCTGTAGGATGAATTTTTACACAATCATAGATTTTATTTTTTTTTAAATTTCTAAAATTATTTGTTGCAATAACTTTATTATGGTTCTAACTGAACTTTCCTCAATTATTATGAATAATTCTAATACAAATAAAAATTTTAATAATTCAAAAGAAGCAAATCTTGATTGGTTATTAATTCAAAACGTCATGAAAGAGAAATTAGGATCAGATATTTACGAGAGTTGGCTTAAAAAAATTAGTTTTGTAGAGGAACTAAACAATTATGTTTTATTGTCAGTGCCGACTAGATTTATTCGAGATTGGATTACTTCAAGATATTTAGATCAAATTTTAAAAATTATTAAGAATTATAAAAAAGACATTATTCGTGTAGAGTTTAAAATTATTGAACAAAATAATCATAATTTTAAAAAAGAGCAAAATTCAAAGTCTTTAGAAAATAGAGAAAATATATCTTTTATAAAAGATACATACCTTCAGTATAATCGCATAGATCCAAATAAAAAATTTGACAATTTTATTACTGGATCAAGCAATAAACTAGCTTATGAAGCCTCAATAAAAGTTTCTGAAAATATTTCTCATTATAATCCGCTTTATATTTATGGTGGAGTGGGAATGGGCAAAACTCATTTACTTAACTCTATTGGCCTTGATTTAAAAAAAAATTATAAAGTAATGTTTATTTCAGCAGAGCGCTTTATGTATCAATTTGTTAAATCTATTAAGTCAAATGATATGGTAAAATTCAAAGAGTATTTTAGAAATACAGATATTTTGTTAATAGATGACATACAGTTTATGAATGGTAAAGAAGCAATGCAGGAAGAATTTTTTCATACTTTTAATGCATTACTTGATAAAGGATCTCAAATAATTGTTTCTGCTGACAGATCCCCTAACAAACTAACAAGAATACAAGAACGAATTAAATCAAGATTTTCTGGTGGATTGGTTGTTGATATTCAAAAACCAGATTATGAACTCAGAAAAAAAATTGTTGAAAGTAAAATAAAAGAACTAAATAATTTATATAGTGAACAATTTAAAATATCAAAAGAAATTACAGACTTTATAAGTACAGAAATAACTGCGAGTGTAAGAGAATTAGTTGGTGCTATTAATAGAATAATATCTTTTTCGAGAATTTATAATAAGTTACCAAATTTAGCTGAAACCAAAGTGGTGCTAAAAGATTTGATAAACTTAAATGAAAATAAGGTAACTATTGATTTGATTCAAACTGTTGTATGTAAATATTTTAAAATTAGTAAAAATGAAATGTTATCTTCTAGAAGATCCAGATATTTAGTAAGACCAAGGCAGACAGCTATATATCTGACAAAAATTTTAACTTCAAAATCATTGCCAGAAATTGGGCGAGAGTTCTCAAATAGAGATCACACTACTATTATACATTCTGTCAAAACTATTGAAAAGTTGAAAGAAAAAGATTTGGATATGGTTGATAATATTAATAAATTAAAAAACCAAATATTGTATAATAACAGAGAAAATGAAATTTAATTTAAATCAGCAAGATCTTCAACAAGCATTAAATTATTGTCAAGGTGTAATTGAAAAACGAAGCACTCTTCCAATATTATCTAATATATTATTAGAAGCTCAAAAATCAAAACTAACCATTACGGCCACAGATTTGGATTTGATTTTCATTCATCAAATTAATGATATTGAGGTATTAGAGGAAGGAAAAATAACAACAACTTCTTCTATTATGTATGACATAGTAAGGAAATTTACTTCTGGAAAAAAAATAAATTTAACTCTAACCGATGCAAGTAAATTGCATCTAGAGTCTGAAAAATCAATTTTTAATTTGAATTGTATAAATGCTTCAGAATTTCCATTAACAGATGAAAATTTTAATCAAAATCAATTTTCAGTAAAATCAAAACAACTTTTAAAATTGTTAAACAAGTGTAAATTTTCAGTATCAAATGATGAAACAAGACATTATTTAAGTGGAATCTATTTTCATCAAACTGAAGTTGAAGACAAAAATTATCTTACTGCTGTTGCTACAGATAGTCATAGAATGTCTATTTCTAAATTAAGATTAAACGAGAAAATAGATTTTGAACCAATCATATTACCAAAAAAAACTATTTTTCAATTGTGTTCGCTTTTAGAAAATTATGATGGTGATGTAAAAATTTCAAATATAAAATCAAAAATAAAATTTGAATTGAATAATAGCATTTTAATTTCAAAATTAATTGATGGAAAATTTCCAAATTATATTCAAGTAATACCAAAAAATAATCAAAAGAAATTAGAAATTGATCTCAAATTATTTTTAGACTCAGTTGATAGAGTTGCTTCAGTATCGCTTGATAAAAAAGATGGTGTTAAATTTAGTTTAACAAAAGATACTTTGGATCTTTCAGTTAATAATACTAATAGTGGTGATGGAAAGGAAACTCTTTCAGTAAAATTTGATAATGAATTAGAAATAAGTTTTAATTCAAGGTATTTAATTGATGTAGCATCACAACTTAATGGAAGCAAGATAGAATTATTTTTTAATGATACTGGTTCCCCAGCTTTAATAAAAGACCCAGGTGATTTTGATAGTATTTTTGTAGTTATGCCAATGAAGGCTTAGTCTAATAAGTTTAATTCAGAATAAATATTATTTTCTAAAATTTTGATAAATTCTTCTTTAGAGTAGTTTGGTTCTATGTGTTTTAAAATTGAAATAGTTATTGTTTTGTTTGAGTGCTTTAAACCTCTTTTGGGCCAAACGTAACCAGAATTAATAGCAATTGGTTGACAAATAATTTTTAATTCTTCATAAATTCGTGAAGCACCTTTTTTAAATGGTGGCCTTTCTTTTGGTAAAACTCTTGTTCCCTGTGGAAAAATTATAAGTGGTCGATTTGATTTTAAAACTTTTTTAGATATTTTTTCAAAAAATCCTAAATTATCTTTAGTGATTTTATTTCTTTGAATAGAAATTGATCCAATTTTTTTTAAATACCATCCAAATATAGGTATTAGTAGTAATTCTTTTTTTAAAATAAATATTGGCGCATTAAAAATAGTCTGTAAATAAAAAGTTTCAAACATAGATTGATGAGATGCAGCTATAAAAAATTTTTCATTGGTTATTATATTTTCTTTGCCTTTAATAATAATTTTAGTAGATAAAAAAAATTTTAAACAGAAACCTGTCCAATAACCCATTAGTTTTCCACCAATTAATACTACTTTTTTTGGTAAAAAAAATGAGGGCAAAAAAATTAGTGAAATAATTATTATTCCTAAGAAAAAGAATATTGAAAATATTATGTTTCTAATCATTTTTGTCAAAAGCTACATTAAATCTTTGTGCCTTTGTCTTTTTCTAATTACTTTAGTTTTTGATCCTTTAATTAATAATTCTATTGGCTTAGGTCTTAAATTGTAATTTGAGCTTAAAGACATTCCATAAGCGCCAACATCACATATAACAATAAGATCATTTTCTTTAAGTTCTTGAAAATTCTTCAAAGTACTAAACTTATCAGTACTTTCACAAATGGGGCCTACGATTTCATAAGTCTTTTTTGCTCTCACATTACTTTTAATGGATGGTAACATCATATGAGTAGCCCCGTATAATGCTGGTCTTATTAAATCATTCATGGCAGCATCGATAATAACAAAATTTTTCTTTTCACTCTTCTTAATATAAATTATTTTTGAAATAAGAGCGCCTGTATTACCTATAATTGATCTTCCAGGTTCAAATATAATTTTTGATTTATTATTTTTTAAAAATTTTTTTATAGCAATTTCATATCTTTTATAATTAAGTTTTTTATTATTGTTCTCATAGGAGATACCCATTCCTCCTCCAAGGTCTACAAATTCAAATTTGTGATTAACTTTATTTATAATTTTGTTGAGTATTTTAAGCATTTTTTCATACGGTTTATGGTCTAGAATTTGACTTCCAATATGAACACTTAAACATTTGAGAATTATATTTTTAGACCTATTGCAATATTTAACAAGCTCATAAAAAGTTTTGTCATCAACACCAAATTTATTTTCTTTTTTACCAGTTGAAATTTGTTTTAAAGTCATTGCATCAGTATTAGGATTTAATCTTATACCTACGTGAACTTTTTTCTTTTTTAATTTTGCTATTCTGTCAATTTCTTTAATTTCACTTTCTGACTCAGCATTTATTAACAAAATATTTTTATCAATCGCATAACCTATTTCACTTGATGTCTTTCCTACTCCTGAAAAAACAATTTTTCTTGGTTTAATGCCAGCTTTAATAGCTATCATCAATTCTCCCTTTGATACAACATCTGCCCCAAGACCAAATCTTTTAATTTCCTTAATTAAATTTACATTAGTATTAGATTTAATTGAAAAACATATTAGTGGAGCAAAGGATTTAAAATTCTTCTTAAAATTTCTTATATTTTCTTTTAATTGTTTGTAAGAATAGCAATAAGCTGGAGTATTATATTTTTTAGCAATGTTATCTATATTAACTTTTTCAATTGAAAGCTTTTTATTTATATATTTCATTATGCTCTATTTTTAAGGACAGTTTGCAAGTCAGTTTTTTTTTCAGGATCTTTGTATATAGGGTCCCCTTTTTTTCCACAAGAAACTATCAAGCAGATTAATGATAAAAGGAAAAAAATTTTTTTAATCATTTAGTTTTTTATATTTCATTATCATTTTTTTAATATTATCAAAAGATGTTCCTCCATAAGATCTTTTAGAATTTACGGAATTCTTTAAATCAAACACTTTTAAAACATCGTGTTTAAGTTTTGGTTCAACTTTTCTGAGTTCATCTAAACTCAATTCACTAAGATTTTTTCTCTTTTTTTCCGCCAAATTTACTATTGCTGCTGTTTTTTGATAAGCTTTTCTAAAAGATATTGAGTGGTTTCTAACAAGATAATCAGCAAAGTCTGTTGCTGTAATGTAACCATTGTTAGCAAGTTTAAGCATTTGTTCTTTGTTTGGCTTAAAGTTTTTTATAACCTCTTCAAAAATTTTCAAGCAGTCAATTAAAGTATCATTAGATTTAAAAACTATTTCTTTATCATCTTGAAGATCTTTAAAATAAGATAAAGGCAATCCCTTCAAAATAGTAAGCATTGCAAATAAATTTCCATAGGCATTACCAGATTTTCCTCTTAAAAATTCTAAAAGATCTGGATTTTTTTTTTGAGGCATTATTGATGAACCAGTAACAACTTTGTCAGATAAATTTATTAGATTATAAGCATCAGAGTTCCAAATAATAAGTTCTTCTGCAATTCTAGAAATATGCATTGAACAGACAGACACACTATAGAGAAAATCTATCACGAAATCTCTATCAGACACGGTGTCTATTGAATTATTAGTTGGTTTGTTAAATCCTAATTTTTTTGTGGTATAATTTCTATCAATATTAAAAGATGTTCCAGTGAGAGCAGCAACACCCAAAGGATTTTCATTTAAATTATCAAGATTATTTTTAAACCTTTTTTTATCCCTGTTAAACATTTCAATATATGCCATAAGATAATGTGCAAAAGAAATTGGCTGTGCATTTTTAAGATGAGTAAAAGCTGGCATTATAACATCAATATTTTTTTCTGCCAATTTAAGTATAGTTTTTATTAATGAGTTAAGTCTATTATTTATTTCTTTATTTGCTGACTTAATCCAGATCTTGAAGTCTGTGATAACTTGATCATTTCTTGATCTCGCTGTATGAACATACCCTGCTTCCTCACCAATTATTTGAAAAAGTCTTTTCTCAATATTCATATGAATGTCTTCATATTTTTTATTAAATTCAAATTTATTTTTTGAAATTTCCTTTTCTATTTTGTTAAGCCCATAAATAATCTTATTTTTAATTTTAAAAGAGATTATTTTTTGTTTAAATAACATCTCCACATGCACGATAGATACAGCTATATCTTCTTTATAAAGTCTTTTATCGATATTAATAGAGCTTCCAATTTTTTGAAAAAGGCTTGATGTACTATCTTTAATTCTGGTGCCCCATATTGCCTGGTTGTTTTTATTTTTTGTCATGATAATTAATTATACCTGTTTAACATGAGATTATTAATAATATTCATTTTTTTAATATCAAATTCATTTGCTAATGAAGCATCTGATATAAAAAATCTCATAATAAATAAAGATTTAAAGAAATACGACGGTTTAACGTTTTTAGATACTCAAAATAATCAGTTGAATTTAAATGATTTTAAGGGAAATTTGATTTTATTGAATTTTTGGGCCACTTGGTGTGCCCCTTGTAAAGAAGAAATGCCTTCCTTAGACTCATTACAAGAACAAAAAAAATTAGATAATCTAAAAATATTTCCAATAAATATTGGGCAAGATAATCTAGAAAATTCAGTAAAATTTTTTGAAAACTTAGAAATAGAGAACTTAAAAATTTATTTTGACTCACCAATAACTTTAGCTAAAAAATTTGGTCTTAGAGGGATACCAACTTCAATATTATTCAATAAGGATGGATTTGAATTTGCCAGAATAGTGGGGTCTATAGATTTTAATGAAAAAAAATTTATTGATTGGTTGGCAAATTATAATTAATTTTTAAAGAAATAAGCAAAACAAACCAAAATTATTACTGCAATAAATTGCAGTAGAACTCTTAATTGCATTAGCTTATTGGAATATTTTTTACTTGTTTCACCACCTTTAAATAAAGTGCCAATACCTAAAATTAAAACTATTCCAACTGCCATTAAAAAAACTATAGATAAAATTTTTACAATTGTTCCTGAAATCATAGTAGTATTGTAGGGTATTTTAAAAATAAAAAAACATAATTCATACAGTATGACATTCTGCCTAGATGTAACAATTATAAAGCCAGAAAATAACTTTGAGATTAAAAATGCTATTATCTTACTTCATGGTTATGGAGGAGATGGTAAAGATATTAGCGTTTTGTCATTGAATTGGAAAAGACACTTGCCAAATACAGTTTTTATTTGTCCAAATGGTCACGAAAAGTGTTTCATTAATCCAACAGGATATCAGTGGTTTGATTTAACAAAGGATGATCCAAAATATATTTTAGAGCAATCTATCAAAGCTGAAAAAAAATTAATTCAATTCATTGACGAAGTTAAAAAAAAATATAATTTAGAAAATGATAAAATTTGTTTATCAGGGTTTAGTCAGGGTTGCATGATGTCTATAAGTCTTGGATTAACATCTGATAAAGAATATAACTGTATTGTAGGTTTTTCAGGTAAAATAATTGATCAAGAAGATTTAAAATTAAGAAAAAAAGTCGCAACCAAAACATTATTAATTCATGGAGATTCTGATCAAGTTGTGACACCAAGTTCTTTATTAGAGGCAAAAGATTTTTTTATAAGAAATAATATAGAAATTGAAACTCATTTAATTAAAAACTGTGATCATCACATCTCAATAGAGGCGTCAAGTATAGCATTAAATTTTATTTTAAAAAAAATTAGTACGCCTTATTATTGAAATAGTTTTTTTTTTTAAGTTAAGATTTAATTATGAATAATTTTATTGAGCATGATGTTTCACTTGAAAAGTGCCCAGCGTTAGTTTTAAATGCTGATTACAGACCTTTAAGCTATTATCCTTTGTCGTTATGGTCATGGCAAGACACAGTAAAGTCTGTATTTTTAGATCGTGTAATAATTGTTAGTAATTATGATAGAATTGTAAGAAGCCCATCTTTTAATATGAGATTACCAAGCGTGATTGCTTTAAAAGATTATATTGTCCCTCAGTCAAAACCAAGCTTTACAAGATTTAATGTTTTTTTAAGAGACAAATTTTCTTGTCAGTATTGTGGAAGTAGTGAAGAACTCACATTTGATCATTTATTACCACGATCAAAAGGTGGTGAAACACATTGGGATAATGTAGTAACTGCCTGTTCAGCATGCAACGTCAAAAAAGGCGGAAAATTGTTAAAATCATCTGGAATGAAACTTTTTCAATATCCATATCAACCATCGACTGAGGATTTACATCGTAATGGAAAAAATTTTCCACCCAACTATCTCCACAAAAGCTGGATGGATTATTTATATTGGGATGTCGAGTTAGAAGCTTAAATTTAAACTTTTTCAGAAATATTAATAGCTATTTTTGAACCAGTTTTAATAATTTTATCCATAATAGAGTAGATACCTTTTTTTGTTGCTCCTTCTTCATAAGCAATATCTTTATGGTGCAATTCATCGTCTCTAAATTTAGTAATCTTTTTTTTTAATTCTTTTTCTTCAGGACCTAATTGATTAATTTGACTTAAATAG
>MDTB01177534.1_pt1 | contig 10583 bp, 14 predicted proteins | sample 811161 | NCBI WGS metagenome assembly MDTB01 (sample SAMN05326650, study PRJNA326480) | marine metagenome | isolation source: seawater | place: Mediterranean Sea | collected 2009
ACAGCAGATCGTTTCAAAGCAATCAGAACTTAAGAAAATTCGTCAGGATATTAAGTCGTTGCTGGGTACGGCTGATAAGCAGGAAAAGCAACGTCTGCAAAATCTTGTTAAGATTTACGAAAGTATGAAGCCAAAGGATGCCGCGCGTATTTTCAACGAACTAGAAATTCAGTTTTTACTCGGCGTTGTGGCTAAAATGAAGATCCGTAAAGTCGCCCAGATTATTGCGTCGATGGAAGTGAAAAAAGCGCGCGCTATTACCCGTGAATTAGCCGAACAGCAAAAGAAGCCAAAACTACCGAGATAGTCTGGATGAAAAGAGTGATACATATATTTTTGGGTAGCGGTAGTTGCGCCTCAAGCAATCCGTTATACCTCAATCAGAAAATACAAAAGAGGACCTTGATGGCGATAGCTTTTAATATGTCAATTTTCATAATTGACGGTTACAAAAGTATGCTTCAGGTCATCCAAAACCTTTCTAAGCAAAATGGATTTGCCAATCTGGGTGCAGCATCTGATGGAGTGTTTGGGCTCAAGATGTTGCCTAAAAAGGAATATGATTTACTTATTTCTGATTGGAATATGTAGCTGATGGCCGGTATTGAGTTGTGCAAAGAGATGCGATCAGATGAGGTAGAACGCAGCATCCCATTGGTAATGGTAATAGCTGTGGGTAAAGCTGAAGACCTCATCATGACGAAAAAAAGCTGGTGTCAATAACTACATCTTGAATCTGTCTTACAAGTTGACTTTGAATGAGAATCTCGCAGTGGCAATAAATGATTTTTGATATAGATGGCGAAACAATTTCACCATGATTTAAAAACTATAAATAAACCCAAAGAAATTGGGCAATATTTATTCTTGAGTTTATTTCTTTTATTGCTTTCATTCTTTGCATTACTTAATGCGCTAGCAACTGTGGAAGAGACTAAGGCACGGGATGTTTTAACATCACTTGCTGCCACTTTTCGTTCGGCGGTCGAACCCGAAACTTCCGCGGAAATTCGTATTTCAAGCCTTGAGGCTACATCGTCACCCGAAGACTTGTTGAAAGAATTGGAACGGCTCTGGGTAAAACAAGTCGTTGTTGCAAAGGCTAAAGTGCTGTCTCCGGGTCAAGATATTCAACTTGTGCTGCCGGCAAATGAATTATTTCTTGGAGGTGAAGCAATTGTAAGAAGTGATCGGAAGGACTTGATAAGGAATGTTGCTCGGACGTTGAGTGTGCAGGCTGCGGGGTTTACAATACACGTTCAAATCGTCTTAGGTAGCGAAGCAATTAGCGAGGAGCAGCTTCAACAGAAGGAGACCTTGGCAATGGCGAGGGCAGCTGCGTTTGCCGTTGCGCTGCTTGGGTTTGGTGCTCCTGAGAAAGGTATTTCTATCGGCATACGCCACGGTGATCGTAGCAAAATTAGAATGCGGTTTACGATTCGTGAAAGAGCACTTCCAAAAGTTGATTTCCAGCACCTAGCTCAGTGATACATGCATAACGGCGAACAAAATTCGGCAAAATCAGATAACGATCCGGCACCGCTGTGGCTACTTAGCTTTGGCGACGTTACGGCCCTGCTATTAACTTTTTTTGTTTTGCTTTTCTCCATGTCGACGCTGCAATCGGAGAAATGGGAAGTTGTTATCTCCCAGCTTAACTCGTCTAAACAGTCTTTCAAGCAACTAAAGCCAATGCCGAACGCCGTCAATAATGTATCGACTGTGGAGCTCGTCCCCGCTTTGCCGCTTGGTTATCTTGGTGAGGTATTAGAAGAAAAGCTACAGGCCGATCCCGTTTTGGCGCGTGCAATTATTCATCGTCTCAAGGATAAGATTGTCGTATCGCTACCATTTGACCTTTTGTTCGCAGCAGGAGAGGTAACTTTGACTGATGTAGCGAAGGAGGCGTTATTCCGTATGGGCGGTGTCATTGCTACTCTGGGAAACCAAATCGATATTGAAGGTCATTCTGCACCGCAGGAAGATGAAAACGGCATCTTTACATCTGCTTGGACAATGTCGCTTGCGCGCGCTATTGCCGTATCGAATGAACTAGTGCGCAGCGGCTATATTCAAAATACGGTTATATTGGGGCTTGGTGCCTCAAGGTTTAACCAAATCGATCAACGTTTGAGCTATGAGCGCCGCAGCGCGCTGGCTCGGCGGGTCGATATTATAATTCACCCAGTTCAAGGGGATGTTCAGTGAAATGGCACGGTTTGGCTTTCTGCGCAGTATTGGTGGTCTTATCCATCATCGCCAATTTATCTCCGGCTTGGTCGCAAGATAGCGTTGAAGCTAGGGGTTGGGTGCACAATAGTTTCGGCCGAATTATATTGGATTGGCCAGCACCGGTTGGTTATCGAGCAGCGATAGAAGGCCGACGTTTAGTGGTCCGGTTCGATCGTGCCTTTGCGACGGATTTCGGCGAATTACTGTCCACGCTTCCCAGTTATTTGAGGGGGGCGACAATTTCAGCAAATGGTCGTGTAGCTGACTTCGCGTTGAAGCGTGGTTTCCTTCTGAAAACTTATGCAAAGGGAAAATCAATCGTCCTTGATTTGCGCCATGCTACTAGTGCGTCTCAGCAAGCTGCAGTCCTTGCTCAAACTCGTGAAGCCGGCAAGTACGATGCCCTTAATGTTCGCGTCGGTCGGAATAAAGGGTTTACGCGCATAGTATTCGATTGGGAACGGCGTATAGATTACACCACAATTACAACAGGCGACCGAGTGACGGTAAACTTTGGGCGCAACGCCAAAATCGATGTCGCTCGTCTGCAGCCTAGTTTGCCTGCGGGGCTCTCCAATCCGACGGCAGTAAATAGGGCTGGGCAATTAGTGTTTTCACTGGACAAAGGGCCGACACGTGCTGTGCAAGATCTTCGCGTGGGTAACAAGATTGTCCTTGATATATATGAGGCTAAAATAGCGCCAAAGCTAGCTGCGTTAAAGGTAGGGCCCAAGAAGTTCAAGAAGCCCAAAATTTGGAAGGCCGAACTCCGTTCGAGAAAGGAGCCAGTTGTAACAGCGAAGATAGGGACGCTCCTTGAAGGCCCGGTAATGCCAGTCGAACAGCCCGCGCCGCTTATGTCTTCGACAACGCGTACAGAGGCATTGGTGGAAAGACCGAAACTGCCGCAGCGGGAAGCTGAGGCTCTTCCTCCGCCTACCTTCCCGGAACAAGCAGCCACCGCCCTTGAAAAAACTGCGGCTAATGAGCAGCTCGAAACGGCGTTAACGTCGGAAGCGGCGAAGCTTATGCTCGGGGTCGCAAAGCTAGTGCCGAAGGTTACCAAAGCGACACAGGAGATCGCAACAAAAGAAGAAGCAAAGTCACCTGCGCCCATGCCGGTAAGCTTAGCATTCGATTGGTCGGAGCCTGTCGGCGCTGCGGTGTTTCGACGAGAAAAATTTATTTGGGTGGTATTTGATCGTTATCAACCGTTAGATCTTGTGCGATTACGAGAGACGGGTAAGGCCTTGATCGAAAAAATAGAGCAATTGCCGTTTGCCGGCGGGACTGTTTTACGGATGAAAGCGAAGCCTGGGATCAATCCGAAAGTTTCTCAATCAGGCTTTAAATGGGAATTGAAGTTTGGGCGTTGGCCGATCGGACCAGATCTACCAATTCCGCTTGAGATAAATGCTAATGATGCAGGAGCTGCGCAGCTTCTATTTAAGAATGCGGAATCATTTAAAATCATTAATGTGCCCGATCCAGAAATTGGCGATATGATTCGTGTCGCCGCCCTGCCGGAAGCTGGGAAAGGCATTTGGGCAAAACGGCGCTACCCGGAGTTTCAAGTGTTGGCATCGTCTCAAGGAGTGGCGTTGGTACCTTTGAGCGATGATGTCGAGTTTCGGAATGAGCGTGGAAAGGGATTGCTGGTGTCGAGCGCAGGGGGCTTGTTCGTCTCTGCGGTTTCACCGGAAATGATGAGTCGACGAGATCCACTCATTGGCGAACGTCTCTTTAAGCCCGAAGCTTGGATGAAAGGGGAAGGGGACGATTTTATAGAGGCCCGTCAGGCAGCCTTGCGTGCAACCGTAGATGTGCCCGAGCAAAACCGCGAAAAGGCGCGCTTTGATTTTGCACAATTTTATTTTTCGCATGGTTTGGGTGCGGAAACGCTAGGCATTTTGCGTGTCATAGCAAAGGCTAATGCAAGCGCGACGGGCAGGACCGAATTTATTGCGCTACGGGGCGCGGCCCGATTGCTTGCTAATCATATTGATAAGGCTAAAGAGGATTTGAGTGACCGACGATTGGACAGGTTCCGCGAGGCATTCCTGTGGCGCGGTTTACTTGATGCAAAGCTAGGGAATTGGAAAAAGGCGTCGGAAAATTTCCGAAAAGGCGATTCTGTATTACGAACTTATCCGAACCCACTGAAAACTATCATCGGCATTGAGCGCGTGGAGGCTGCTTTACGGGTCTTCGATGTAAGCTCGGCAACTGTTTGGTTGGATAACTTGAGGCAGAATGAAGAAAATATGCGTCGGGATCAGCGAGCGCGTCTTTGGTATAATCAAGGTTTGCTCGCACGCGCCAATCAGGATCTCGATGGAGCTAGGAAATTTTGGGATAAGGCGATAGATAGCGGCGACACTTTTAATGGTGTGCGTTCCGGATTAGCGCTGGTCGAATTGGGGGTCAAGCAGGAAACGATGGCCCCACCCCAGGCCATCGAACGCTTGGAAAGACTGCGTTATCAATGGCGAGGCGATGAGCTTGAATTAAATGTTCTTGAAAAACTCGGCAACCACTATCTCGATAAAGGGGACTTTAGAAAAGGGTTGGCCCGGTTTCGGGTAGCGGTTAGCTATTTCCCTAAAAGCAAACGGACAGACCACATTGCTAAGCGCATGGCCAAGACCTTCAAGCAACTCTATTTGAAGGGTGAGGCAGAACAGATGCAGCCCCTATCGGCCTTGGCGCTTTACGATGAATATCGCGAGCTGACGCCCGCGGGCCCGGAAGGTGACGAAATGATCGGCCGATTGGCGGATAGATTGGTCAGCGTAGATTTGTTAGATCGCGCAGCAGATTTACTCAATCACCAAATTCGATTTCGGCTAAAGGGCGAGAAACAATCTGAGGCAGGTACTAAACTCGCCTTGGTCCATCTGTTGAACCGAAAGCCTAAGGCAGCACTCAAGGTCCTGCGCACCACCTTTCGGCCCGGATTGCCGCAGCAAACCCAGGATGACCGGCGACGTATGCGTGCCAAGGCGATGTTTGAGCTTGGTAAAAACAAGGAAGCCATTGGGCTACTGGCTGGAGATGTAAGTGTTGCTGCGGATCAACTGCGTGCGGACATATATTGGCGCGCGCAAGATTATCGTGAGGCCGCGAAGGTATTGCAGCGTCTTGCGGGTGAACCTTTACGCCAGGGTAAATACGGTATGTCGCGTGCGCAGCAGGTGCTCAATTGGGCCGTTGCAATGCGATTGGATAAAGATGAAGCGGGACTGAAATTGGCGCGCGAACTTTATGGGCCAGCAATGAAGAACAGTCCTTTGGGTGACGCGTTTCAATACATTGCAAGTCCAAAAACAACCGTCACGGGTGATTTGGAAGGTATTTCGAAACGTATCACTGAGATTGATCAATTTGAAGCGTTTTTGAATAACTACCGCCAGAGGCTTCTAAAGCCAGTTGCCAATAAAAAGGGATAACGACGCGTTATTTGTCTCTCCCATAGCGTATAAGGGGGGCGTTATGTGCCTGGTACCGCGATACTAAAGCTCTTCACTAGACTACCGACCACCAAATACCAGCCGTCTACCAACACAAAAAAGATGAGTTTAAACGGTAGCGAAATCATCACTGGTGGTAACATCATCATTCCCATCGACATCAAAACCGAGGCCACGACCATGTCGATTATGAGAAATGGTACGAAAATTAGAAATCCAATTTCAAATGCCCGGCGTAATTCCGAAATCATATAGGCCGGGATGAGCGCGCGCAGTGGGGTTTCTTTCTCCTGAGCGACCTTTGGCGCATTGGCAATTTGCATAAACAAGTTGAGATCTTTGTCGCGTACGTGACGCATCATAAAGGCATGTATTGGCTCTATACTGCGTTCAAAAGCCTGTTCTTCGGTAATGCTTTCCGAAATAAGCGGTGCAAGACCCTTGTCCCAGACCTGTTGCAGTGTTGGCTGCATGATGAAAAATGTCATGAATAAGGCTAAGCTGATGATCACTGTGTTGGGGGGGGTGCCTTGGGTTCCGAGAGCGACTCTGAGCAAAGATAGCACGATCACAATGCGGACAAATGATGTCATCATGACCAAGATAGACGGGGCGAGTGTAATGACGGTCAGGAGCGCAATCAGTTGGACAATGCGACCCGTCGCTTGTCCGCCTTGACCAAAATCTAGCGTCACATTTTGTGCAAATGTAGGTTGGCTGACTACAAACAACGCAATCGAAAAAGCCGATAATGCGGTGAGCCGAAGGACCCATTTCATTGGTTGACCCAGTCTCATGAGCTTTTATTCCGCATTGTATCGACAAGGTGCTTGAAGCGAGATCTTCCTTCGTCTACCGAACTAGCGGTGACTGTTTCGTCATATTCGGGTGCCGGAATGCCGGATTCAACCAGTAGGTCTGCAGTGCTACCCAGTAAGATCAAATGGTCTCTGTCGTCGCGACGTACTAAGACTAGCTTGTGGCGCGCATCAATGGCGGCAACTTCTTGTATTGATAGGCGATGTCTTTTACCTAACGTGGGGGCACGAATGCCACCAAGCCCCAATCTTTTGAGGAGGAAAGCAAAGAGCCCGATCAAGCCAACGACCAGAAGGAGGGCTAGAAGGAATCTGAAATAATCCAGATCGTCCATTTAAAGCGCTTTTATTCCTGCGTAAACTGTACGGAGAGACGGTAGTTGATGCTCAGTCATTGTCATCGGTGTCTTCTGATGATGCGTCAGCTTCTTCAGCCTCAATTTCATCTATCTTACTCTGTAGAACCAACGAGAACTCTTCCATTTTCTCAAGCATGCTAACCAGTACGGGTCGTATTTCGATAGCATCATCAGGCGCTAAGTCCCCAACAGCATCCATCGCGACGCGCACACGTGGTTCGATATTCTTTAGGTCTACAGCCTCGTTGTTGGTTAGTTTGGTCAGTGCTTCCGTAATTTCCATTGCCATCGAATTGATGTCTGCGGTCAGTTCATCCTTGGTGGGCATGAGATAGTATCTCCGGTGGTTTGGTGCCATCGCTTGCATAGACGTAGCGCAAAATTTCAGCAACGGCGATGAATGCTTCAACTGGTATTTCCTCACCAATTTCCAGCGCCGATAATATTTCCGCCAAATCGGCGTCTTCGCGGACTTTTATGCCGTGCTCGAATGCTAATTTTAAAATTTGTTTAGCGATGAGGCCGCGTCCAGACGCAACGATCTCTGGGGCTGTATAGCTGTCGACTGGATTGTAGGAGAGCGCGACAGCAATTTTTTCATTAGCAGTAGAGGCGGTAGAATTTACCGAGGTAGTAACATTCGAACGGTCGGAATCCTCATTTTTTTCAATTCCGTCCGACTTACTTCTATTTCGTAGGTCTTCTGACAATTTTCTATCCGTGTTTTGGGCGGCGCAGTGCATTCGCGTCTGCGCCGGCGATGATGTTGAGTAAGCCTACTCTTTGAAGGCAATCAAAACAAAGAATTTCTCCGAGTGGGGAAAAGCACTTCAATATCAAATTTACTTTTTATCGCCACGTGAAAACCTTCAATTTATGTATACTTATCAATGCTTTGAATTCTGTTCTATTTGGTGTCTTTTACAATTGTGTCACCTACCCTAGGCCGCGTATGACAACCTTTTTGACTTTATAGAACGAAATCTACAATTATACTCGGTCGCGCGCTTGAAGTATTGGGATTAAATCTTTCGCTGGCGACCGTACTGTGGCTGTTTTCCCGCCCTGATATGCTAAATGAAAAACAAAAGAAACTAAATAAAAAATAATATAAATTTTGACTGAATACTTATAAAGTCTTTATAGTGTCTGTAAGGATAGATTAAAAGATTATTTGAGTATTTTAAACGGTGAGGGTCAATAAGCCATCTGCATGATATTAGAATGGTGGCCATATCAGTTGGCACGTGTCGTGCAGCCTAACCCGCTTGAGAGGACTGATGCTGACAGTTTTGGGATTTGATCGATGGATCTAAACGACTTTGCAATCTTCCGGATGATGAATGGCAAAATGCGGTGGCTCGGCCAACGCCAGCGGGTACTCGCAGAAAATATCGCGAACGCGGATACGCCGAAGTACCAAGCGCGTGAGCTCAAGCAAGTGAATTTTCGCAAAACTGGGCCGTCAAATGTTTTTCGCATCCAGTTAGCACGGACTCATGACGGTCACTTGAAAGGTGTTGGCGATGAAAACGAGTTTGCCGGGCAACGGGTACGCAAGCCTTATGAAGTGACGCCAACCGGCAATAGCGTCGTGTTGGAAGAGCAGATGCTGAAAGTTGGCCAAACTGCGGGGGATCACCGTTTAATGACTAATCTTTACCGTAAACATATCGCAATGTTTCGAACTGCGCTTGGTCGCGGTGGGGGGCGGTAATGGCCCTTCTAAACATTGCCCTTGATAAGGAGGCTCGAAATGCCATCTGATCTCGAAACCTCAATGTTGGTCGCTGCTTCCGGCATGCGGGCGCAAGGTACAAGGATTCGAACTATTTCGGAAAATGTGGCAAATGCTAATTCTGGACCCGAAAAACTTGGTGGCGAGCCTTACAGGCGTCGGGTAGTCACATTCAAGAACTTATTTGATCGTGCCATAGAAGCGGACCTTGTTAAGGTTTCGCAAATTCGGGAAGATAAGTCGGACTTCAAACTTAATCACGACCCGAACCACCCGGCGGCGGATAAGGATGGCTATGTGAAGATGCCTAATGTTAACAGTCTGGTTGAAATGGTTGATATGCGTGAGGCGCAGAGAAGCTACCAAGCCAATTTGAATATGGTTGATTCGTCGCGTGCTATGATTATGGCGACGATAGACCTGTTGCGTTAAGTGGATTAGGCTTTAGGACGGAGAAAAGTAAATGGCGGTTAGTCCAACGGAAGCGATCAATGCGTTTAAACGCGCGCAATCTCTTGGCACAGAGGGCATCCCCGCGCCCGAAGGGCCAAAGATGGGCACCTTTGCCGAGATGGTTAATTCCGCTTCCAAGGATTTGCTGGAAACCGGTCGTGCGGCTGAGAAAGCGACTGCTGCCGCAATTGCTGGTGAAGCAGATGTAACGGACGTGGTTATGGCGGTTACGAATGCAGAGACCACATTACAAACAGTTGTGGCCGTGCGAGATCGGGTAATGGCCGCTTATCAAGAAATTCTTAGGATGCCGATTTAGAGAATTATCCAGGGAAGGGCAGAAATTCTCGATGGACGAAACGCAGTTTATCCAATTTGCCCGTGAATCGGTTTTGGTCATGTTGAAGGTAGCATCTCCGATTATGCTGATCGGTTTAGTCGTGGGATTAATAATCGCTATTTTCCAAGCGCTGACATCTATTCAAGAAATGTCGCTTACCTTTGTGCCTAAGATTCTTGCGGTATTTGTTTCATTAATAGTCTTACTACCTTTCATGTTTGAAACGATGGTGAAGTATATGGAAGGTATTGTCGATAGAATTATCGGCATTACCTAACGCCTAATGCTACAAGAGCTGCTGCCTGCCGAAGTCTTTGTCTATTTTTTGGTCTTCACACGTGTTGGTGCGGCGCTTGCTGTCATGCCTGGGTTCGGTGAAACCTATGTTTCGCCGCGGATACGTCTTCTCATAGCGTTAACGATGACGGGTGTGTTGGGTCCGATTTTGGAAAGTAGTTTGCCGCCGCCACCCGCTCAACCAATTTCTCTAGTTTTATTGGTTGGCGGTGAGATGACGATTGGATTTTTTATTGGCGGTATTGCGCGGGTTATTATTAGTGGCTTGGCAACGGCGGGGACGATTTTGGGGTTTTATGCTGGTTTTGCGAATGCGCTACTTTTCAACCCACTTTTATCCGATACCGGCGGTTTGCCGGCAGTGTTTCTATCAATACTGGGGCTGTTGCTGATTTTCTTAACTGATACGCACCATATCATGCTGATGGGGATAGCAGACAGCTACACACTATTTGTCCCCGGGACGGTCCCCGAATTTGGTGATTTGGCAGATACATTTGCGAAGTTTGTTGCACAAAGCTTCTTACTTGGATTTCAAATCGCTATGCCTTTTTTGTTCGTGGGTATACTATTTTATGTTGGTCTCGGCTTACTTGCGCGGCTCAATCCACAAGTTCCAATTTTCTTTGTGGCTTTGCCGGTGCAAATTTGGATTGGATTACTCGTGATGCTCATCACTTTTCCGGCCGGCCTTTTATGGTTTCTCAGCTATTTCGAATCTAACATGGGGCGGTTTCTGGCCCCCGTTTAGGGGTCGGAACGAAGGCTCGAGGGAAGGTCAATGGCCGAACAAGCCGACCAATCACAAAAAACCGAAGAACCCACACCGAAAAAGCTTAGTGAAGCTCGGGAGCGCGGCAATGTGGCGGTTAGCCG
>MDTB01087768.1_pt1 | contig 10582 bp, 11 predicted proteins | sample 811161 | NCBI WGS metagenome assembly MDTB01 (sample SAMN05326650, study PRJNA326480) | marine metagenome | isolation source: seawater | place: Mediterranean Sea | collected 2009
ACGTTCAGCAACAAACCCACTAAAACCATATCGCGCGCTTTTTCTTCACCAAACAGCTCACTGATCAGGTCAGTACACATAAACGTCACCGGATAGGGCAGCACCCCAACCGCCACGATCATGGGGATTTGCAGCCCAAACAACGTAAACGAAAAATCCAGAAACCGCGTAACACCCAAAATATTGAGCATCGCGAGAGTGCCAAGAAACATCCCCGACAGCACGAAGAACACCCGTTGGCGACGTTTCTGATAAATAGCTTCAGTCATCTCTGTCTCCAAAACCAAGGCAATGCCAATCCTGCGTCAGCGCGGATTTTCCACCCATTGCTGGTTCACACAATTGTCTAAGCCGTTGCCGTCGAGGTATTTGATCGCCACTTGGCCGCCTTTGAAACGCATGTCATAAACGCTCTCAGGGGTAAAAAAAGCGGAGTGCGGAGTGATCAACAATCGGTGATCTATCCACTCCTCGTCCGCTGCCCAGGCCTTAATCAACGGATGGTCAGGGTTTGCCGGTTCCTCTGGCAACACGTCCAAACCACAGGCCTGAATCATATTTTCTTGCATCGCCGTATATAGATCATCAAGGTCAATAATTGGCCCACGCGCGGTATTCACCAGCACCAAGCCAGGTTTCGACGCTGACAGCACTTCCAAATTAATGAGTTTCTCAGTGGTCGGGCCCAGCGGCAGGTGCAAGCTGACCACATCGCATTGGCCAAACAATTCCTCAAGCGAGTGCACACGCCGAATCCCGACCGCTAGCTCGGCACCGTTTTCACGGTAGGGGTCGTACATCACCACATCCATGCCGAAGGCTTTGGCCCGCAACACAGCAGCAGTGCCAATCCGACCCAACCCAACCACACCAAAAACACAGGAAGAAAGTCTTTTCCCAAAGGGGTTTAGCGCCGGGCGCCATAGCCCCTTGGGATCTTGCTTAAGCTCGCGGGTATGGAAAGTAATGCCCTTCATCAAGGACAACATCAGCGCCATAGCATGATCGGCGACTTCTTGAGTACCGTAGTCAGGCACGTTGCACACAGGCAACCCCAGAGCCCCCCATGCGGCCAGATCCAGATTGTCGAAACCAACTTTTGGGGTTACAACGATCCGGCACTTTTTCAGTTTGGCACGGTATTCCGCAGGGACATCGTTAACGGTCACAATGCCATCACAATTTTCCCATTGCTCATCGGTAACGTCCTCGAAGCGCTCGCAAAACTCTGCGCGGTGCTCGCCCACACTAGTTGTTTCGATGTCTCGACCATCGGGCCAGCGCATTGCAGGCCATAAAATTCGGTACGTCATCTTTCCCCCTAATTAATCCGCAAAATGATGTTACAACCCGTCTAATGTTTCCGCTAGCAAAGCAACACTGGCGCGCAACATCGGCTCCTGCAAACCGCCCAAACGTATCCGGGTAGCGATCATATGAGTCATGCCCAAGGACTGTTGGTATTCCTGTACGCGCTCGCGAACGAAACTCGGTTCACCAATAATGGTCCAATCGTCAATACTCTCACCGTCCTGCAAACGGCTATTGTCGGCCTGAGCGGTAAGCAATTCGCGCAGCCGCTGACACTCACTGGTATCGCGACTGACAAATACTGTGCGCATCAGCGGCAACACCTCGGGCGGGGTTACCCCTGCGGCCACCGCAGCCGCCTGATGCTGAGCATAGTTTTCGCGCAGCGTGCCCAGACTTTCCATCGGCGACGACAAATAGGGCAACCCCAAGCCACCGGCTTGAGCCAGCGCCTTAGGGCCAAACGCAGCAACCCAAATCGGCGGCTCCGGCTGTTGCGCAGGCCTTGGAAAAACCTTAATCGCATTCTCAGGTTCGTTGTCTAGCGTCACCGCTTCGCCTGCCCAAGCGCGACGCATAATGTCTAAAGTCCATGCAAATATTCTGCGCTTTTCCGCCACCGGCACATGAAACGCGCGCAACATCTCCGGCGCGTAACCACGACCCACGCCAAGAATCAGACGACCGCCGCTCATTTGATCGAACACCGCAACTTGTTCAGCGGCCTGCAACGGATTGCGCAGGGTTAACAAATAAGAGGTTGTACCTAACTTGATAGTGGTTGTGGCACCCGCCACTGCGGCCAACAGCGTCAATGGGTCAGGTAGTGCGCTCTCGCCAAAATGGTTTTCCGGTAGCCATAGCGACTGGTAGCCGCACTCTTCAGCGAATTGTGCTTGATCACACAGACTGTGCGCCGAGAGGTTAGAGAAATTCCACGGTGTTAAGCCCAAATGCAACTTAGTCACGATGCTCCTTAAACGCAGTTATTGCACCTGCTGTAATTTAGCCGCCTCATTGTCGTAATGTTGCATTAGCAACATCGCGCGCATGGTCGCCATTACCGCCGACGTATGGCGCTGGTGGGCAAAATCCTGATACAGCGGATCATCTTCCAACAGCAAGCAAGTATCCTCACCACAGCGAAAACTGGTTCGCTCACCGAATTTATTGCCCGCAGGACCATAATTGCCAAATTCATCAGCAGCACCGAATTGCCAGAAAGCCGTCCACTGGGTAGGTAGACCCTCTATAGGCGCGCGCACACTACCAATGGTTTCTTGGGCTGTAGCTTCCAACAATTGCTGCAATCCAGGCCTATCGTCAGGAGACTGCAAAACCTCATCAAATGCCACCAGATCGGGACAACGACTGGCTAGGGTGCGCTCTAAGCGTTCAACATCCACATTGAACCGATCAAAGCGGTCAAAGAACGAAAAACGCCACCAGCGGCTAGTAAAAACGGGCACCACGCGCGGCGGCGATGTCACATCCTGCAAATAACTCAACAGACGACCAAAGGTTTTAAGGCGTTTTTGCCGGTCGCTCGTTTGCTCAAGCTCCCGATTCAAGCCGTTAAAGTGGTCATGGAATCGAGTGTCGATAAGCCCCAGAGCAGCACGGCTTTGGGCCGCATCGCGGTTGTAGTAGTTCCAGCGAAACATGCGCCAGAACACATTACGGTCGGCCTGGGCGATATTCGCGCGCACTACATAGCGGGTATCTAGAGCCGACAAAGGTTGCAGCTCTGATGTTTGATCGCAGCGACTCAACTGTTTGGCTGCCAAAAACGTCAACTGCTGATGCACTGCGCTTTCGTAGCCAAAAGCCGGCATAGCCGCAATCAGCAAAAGCCACGCGACCCAGCGCGACCGGGCACCGCTAAAACCACTTAGGGTCGATCTAGGCCACATAAAAAGGCGGCTGTGTTGGTAACGGCATAACACGTTCATCCGTTTCTAATTCGTCCAGCAACTGCTGTAGTGTCTTACCCGTATTTGGCCACACTACGTCCGGCACCAATTCTACTGCCGGCTGCAACACGAAGAGCCGGTCCTTGGCCCGCGGGTGCGGTAACACAAAGTTTTCCGAGTCACGCAATTCATCATCAAACAGCAACAAGTCCAAATCCAGTTCGCGCGGTGCGTTGCGCACATGCTTTTCACCCCGACCAAGCTGGCGTTCCAATTGCTTTAGTTCAGCCAGTAATTGTTCCGGCAGCAGACCGTCAATGGGGTCAAAAACTGCCGCCGAATTAACAAAATCGCCCGAATCTGGCGGGCAGTCAACCGGCGTGGTGCGCCACAACCGCGAGCTGCGCAAACTGCCCGGCTGAGCGAAACGGACCAAAGCCTCAATCGCCGCAACCATCGTTTGCGTTGAATCTCCACGGTTCGACCCGAGCCCTAACAGCACCATCTACAACAACTCTTAACTATGAACCACCAAAATATAGAGAACAGGACGGAAAGCAACCGCAAACCACCCGTGATCGGGGCAAATTACCGAATCTTCAACAATAGTCTTAAGGCAGCCGCTCGTAATGCTGAAACGAATTTTTAACTACGATGCATCTGGCGTTGCAGACCTCGAACGCCGGCACCTATCGAATAGTAATCGGGCCAAACCGACCATTGCGGTAAACCCGCAACATTAGGCGTCGATTGTCCCGCCGCACCGCTTCGCGCAGCTCGGCGATATCCGTGACCGTATTGCGGTTGGCACCCACAATGATATCCCCTGATCGCAACCCGTAAGCGTAGGCCGAACTATTGATCATAACTTCCGCCACCACCACGCCACCGCCAAGATCATCTGCAGCGCTAAGATTTTGCAACACTACACCATTAAGCCGCGGCGTTATCCGTTGTCCCGCCACCTGTTCTTGGGTGTCCGCAAAAATCTCCAGCGTCAGTGTTTGCTGCTCACCTTGGCGCACCAGCACAATGTCCAATCGATCGCCAATAAACATCACAGCTGCTTGATTTTCAAAGTCTGCAACACTGGTAATTTTTTTGCCGCCCATTTGCACAATGACATCGCCCGGAGTGAGTCCGGCTTTTTCTGCCGAACTCGCCGGCTGAACATCCACCACCACCACACCCGCCGGCGCACCGTCGGCGGGCAATACGTCAAAGGCTTTCGCCAGCTCGCGATTGAGCGGCTGCACGACCGCTCCGACATAACCTCGATTAACTTCACCGTTTTCGATCAGTTCGGCAATAATCGCCGCGGTCATATTGGCGGGAATCGCAAAGCCAATGCCCACATTACCGCCGCTGGGTGCGTAGATCGCAGTGTTGATACCCACCAAGTCGCCACGTAGATCCACTAATGCGCCACCTGAGTTGCCCGGATTGATGGGTGCATCGGTCTGAATAAAATCTTCATAGCCCTCTATGCCTAGGCCACTGCGACCCAAAGCACTGACAATACCGCTGGTTACCGTTTGATTCAGACCAAAGGGATTGCCGATGGCAACCACGAAGTCGCCAACCCGCAACGCGGCACTGTCGGCAAATTGAATGGCCACCAGGTTCTGCGCTGATACCTTCAACAACGCAAGATCGACTTGGGGATCACGACCCACCAGTTCGGCCTCCAAGGTGCGGCCGTCAGAGAGACCAACGGTGATCTCATCGGCTCCGTCGATAACATGGTTATTGGTAACGATATAGCCCTTGGCCGCATCAACCACCACACCAGAACCAGCACTTTGGGTGCGACGGTAACGGCGCCGGCTTTCAGGAATATTAAAAAAGCGCCGAAAAAACGGATCCGCCAATAAGCGATTGTGCTCAACTACCGTTGAGCGAGTAGCAATATTAACGACGGCCGGATTAGCCCGCTCCAGCATGTCGGCAAGGCTAGGCAGCGCCACCGTAGATTCACCATTTGCGTCGGCAATCGCCGCAGGCAGTGCCGCCTGCAAAGACCCACAAGCCACAAGCAAAATTATCCCAAGAATAGATCCATACCGCTTTGCACTCGCCACAGGCTAAGTCACTCCAGCTAATTTATGTACTTGTGTTGTGGGCATCAGTACTGGCGATCCACACCACCACAAAGGCTACTAACGACGTTACTAACGCGCCGATATAGGCAAAAGTATAGGACCCAAGGATGTCAAAAACCCAACCCAAACAGAAGGGTCCAACAGCCACACCCAATACCGAAATTGCATTGGCCCGCGCAAACAATTGGGGATAGATGTCCACGGGAAATCGTTCCGCTAACCATAACGGCTGAGTCATCAGCAGGTTTCCCACGCTCAAGCCAAATACCGCTGCCGCGATTACTCCAACTGCGGCATTCGGTGCCAAAGCGATCAACGCCATACCCAGGCTTTGCAGCAGTAGGTTACCTAATGCGAACCAACGAATCGAAATCCGACTCACCAGCCAGCCACCAAAGAAACGACCACCAATGCTGGCAATAGACAAAGCCTGCACAGCCATAGCCGCCATACCAAAACCACCCAGCAACTCCACGCGACTATAAAGGTGCGCAATACCGCCCACCTGAGACGCCATAATGAGCACATAGGCTAGCGCCAATAGCACATAAAACCGGCTACGCAGCGCCGCCGCCAGATCGGCGGCGAGAGTTTCTGATTGCTGTTGCTGAGCCTCAGCGGATTCGACTGCTGCTATTGCAGCGCTAGGAAATCGCAAAAACAGCGCAATGGGCACCACGGTAACAATCAAGAACGCGCCCAGCCCGTGCATGGTCAGATCTAGCCCTAAGGCGTTCATAGAATAGGCAGAGACGGGTGTGATTAAAAAACCGCCAAGCGACAGCCCGGTCGACGCAATGGCAAGGGCCATGGAACGCTCAGGTCCAGGAAACCAGCGGGTAATCAGCGTGGTGGAAATAACAATGGAGATGCCGGCATTACCGACACCAAATAGCGAAAACAACAAATAGACCTGCCACAGGGTATCAGCAAAACCAACCAACCCCACCGATACACCCGAAACCAACGCCCCAACGATAACAACCTTGCGCACCGACCAGACCCGCAATAAATCAGCCACGTACAAACCGGCAACACCGCCAACCACAAAAAATAGGCTCACGGCAAAGGATATATCAGCCAGCGAGACTGCCAATTCTACCGCAAGCCGATTGATGTACACCGACATATTGTAGAACCCCAACCCCGAACTAACAGTCTGCATAAGCAACGTCAGCGCAACGATCACCCATCCGGCACGATTACCCGCCGGCAGGTCAGAGGAGTTTTGTAAATCCGGAGATAACGCCATAAAACCTATCAACCTTGATGAAAAACGCGCCGACTGAATGCGCTCAGCGGTCGGAGCAGAACCCGGAGCAAGCGCAGGGGCGCGAGCGCGCAACACTATAGAACCGACCTAATAAAAGGTCTATCGTGCTGCTCTTCAGAAAATAAACAGGGAAGAGAGCGTGGAGCTAGAAAATAAAATCATCGTGGTCACCGGCGGCGCCAGCGGCATCGGCAGAGAAATGTGCCGACGCTTCGCACGCGAGGGCGCAAAGAAAATAGTCGTCGCTGATTTAGACGCTGCAGGGGCTGCTGCCGTGGCTGAGGAGATCGACGGTATCGCAATGGGTGTGGATGTCAGCGATGAAGCCCAGATTGTGAACCTGATCGAGACCACTGAGAACGATGTCGGTCCTATTGGTCTGTTCTGCTCCAATGCTGGCATAGGAATCGGCCGGGGCATCGACACAGCAGACGATGTTTGGCAAACCATTTGGGAGGTCAACACCATGGCCCATGTGTGGGCAGCTCGCGCGCTGGTTCCGCGCATGATCGCGCGTGGTGGCGGCTATCTGTTGAACACCTCATCAGCAGCCGGACTGCTCAGCCAAATTGGCTCGGTAACTTACGCGGTAACAAAACACGCAGCGGTCGCATTGGCCGAGTGGTTGTCGATTACCTATGGCGACCGGGGCATTAAGGTATCCGTACTGTGCCCACAAGCGGTGCGCACTGCGATGACCGCTAAGGGCCCAGGCGTCGCCGGAGTCGACGGCATGATTGAACCGGAAATGGCGGTTGAGGCCGTAGTAGAAACCCTGCGCGAAGAGCGATTTTTGGTCCTACCGCATCCAGAGGTTGCCGAATACATCAAGCGTAAGACCTCCGACTATGATCGCTGGCTTACCGGCATGCGGCGCCTGCAGCAACAGTACAGTCGCGCAGACAGCTGATTAGCCCGCGTCTTCTATGTAGCCGTTTAAGCGCAGAGCTTCGAGCAGACCCACGAGGATCAGATCAGAGACCACGTGGTCGAATAAATCCTCGCGGTCAAACAGGTGGGCGAAACCGCCGGTGGCAATCACCACTGGCGGTTTCTCGGCAAATACTTCCGCACTGATGCGCGAGGTCAGTTCGCGCACCATGCCAACGTTGCTCCAATACAGACCTCGCTGGATGCTCTCAGTCGTGGTCTTACCCATCGCCTCCTTGGCGGGTTTGATTTCTACCGAAGGTAATTTCGCAGTTTTAGATTCCAGAGCTTCCATAGCCAAACGGATGCCGGGCATGATGTTGCCACCCAAGAACACCCGATCTTTGGACACCGCACAGACCGTGGTGGCGGTACCAAAGTCGACAACAATAAGATTACGCTCAGGAAACAATTTAACCGCCCCCATCGCGTCGGCAATACGATCGCTGCCCACTTCCTTGGGATCTTTGTAGCTAATCTGCAAACCGGTTTTTAACCCCGGCCGCAGCACCATGGGGTCGACGTCAAAATATTTCTGACAGCATGCCCATAGGGTGTAGTTCAATTCGGGTACCACCGACGAAATGCCAATGGTTTTGACCGCTTCTGGCGCCACGCCGTTCTCCCGCAAAGCGCCGCGCAGAAACACCCCGATTTCATCCGACGAACTGCGCGACGTTGAGGCATAACGGAATTGCACACTCAATTCGCCACCGTCAAAAACTCCGCAAAAGATCTGACTATTACCAACGTCGAGTACAAGAATCATGGCTTATTCCAAAGTTACTAGTGCACATCCACCGGCTGTGGTGGTGGGCAATTATCAATTAACCGTACCTCACCGTTGCCGCTGGGCAACACAATGGCGCCAAAGCGTCGACCGGCGTGGGTTTCCACATAATCTACCCGCGCGCCCAGCGCTTGCAGTTGCGCAACCGCCGCATCATTACTCGGTGCGTTGTGCAGTATCTTATTAAACTGCCCAGCCTTGGCTCGCGCGCATGCATCAAGCAATTGATTACGCGACGACATGGCCAACCCGTCCGCTTCGCGCACGGTATCGCAACCAATAATTTGCACCGGCAAAAAGAACGCCGCACTCATATCTTGAATCAAGCGGAACTGCTGATAGTCCTTGAGACCGAAATACGCTGTATTTGGACTAACAATATTTAACAGCTTCATTACCACGGTCAGCACACCGGTAAAATGTCCCGGCCGATCAGCCCCACACAACCCTTTACTAAATCGGGTCTCGTCCAACTGAAAGCTAAAGTCATCGGGGTAGATCTGGGCATAGGTAGGCAGCAGTACCGCGTCCACCCCAGCCTGTCCTGCCATCTGCAAATCAGCGTCTAATGTTGCAGGGTAGGCTGCTAGATCTTTGGGGTCGTTAAACTGAGTGGTGTTAAGGTAAATACTCAACGCCGTCTTGCTGTTTTCAGCCACGCAGCGCTGCAATAACGACTGATGCCCGGCATGCAACGCCCCCATGGTCGGCACAAAGCCTAGGTCTTCATCACCAAGCCCACGGCGCCAATCGCGCCACTGCTCGAGATCAGTAAAGACTTTCACTGATAAGCTTCCTGACAGGTGGGAAATGCCCCTTCTGCCACGTCATTGTGAAAATGATTCACCGCGTCTGTAAGCGCTTGATGCCCGGCCATGTAATGCCGCAAAAACTTTGGCTTAAAGTCTGCCTGCATGCCCAGTAAGTCCTGCAATACCAACACCTGACCGTCAGTAAAGGGACCAGCACCAATGCCTATGGTCGGTATAGACAACGCCTGAGAGATTTTGCGACCGAGCATTTGCGGTACACATTCAAGCACTAGAGCAAAACAGCCCGCCTGCTCCAGAGCCTTGGCATCCGCCAATATCTGCTCTGCCGCCGCCTCAGCGCGACCTTGTACCTTGTGGCCACCAAAAGCCTCAACAGACTGTGGGGTTAATCCCAAGTGGCCCATAACCGGCACACCGGACTCGACAATGCGCGCCATCAGATCAAGCTGCCCAGCAGCGCCTTCAATCTTCACCGCGTTGCTGCCGGCACGCATCAGTTGCGCAACCCCTTCCAGAGCCACGTCTTGGCTATACCGGGCCTGCATAAATGGCATGTCACCCACAATAAATTTGCTCGGTGCGCCACGACGTGCCGCGGCAATGTGCGTTGCCATCATGTCCACAGTGGCGTGCACTGTACTTGGAAACCCGTGCATAACCATGGCCAAACTGTCGCCCACCAGAATAGTGTCGACATCCGTTCGGTCGAGGATTTGTGCCGACCAAAAGTCGTAACACGTCACCATAGAGAGTTTTTCGCCACGGACTTTGCGGCGTGCGAAATCATTAATGTTCATTGAATCAGTGCTCCACGCAACAGGAGCGCCGTGTTTGATTGCACGAACAGGCTAACTAGTAACATACCGGCGCTTCCTGGTACCTGCCTAAAAGATCAGGTCCTAACGTTGTATGAATCAGATCGAAAAGATCCCCCCAGTCTCTGCCTGCAAGCCTTTAGGGCTAGCTGTGGTCAGAGCTTGGGCGAAAAGTACCGTAACCAGGTTAACCTGTCGATAGGCACTAACCCGATTGATAACCGTTCATGGTTACCACCGCCTTACCGATAACCTCGCGATTTTCCAACAAGCGCATAGCGTCCACTGCCTGTTCTAGAGGCAGCGCATGGCTAATGTAGGGATCGATCTCGCCAGCCGCAGCCATAGCATGCAAACGGTCTCGATTTTCCTGACCCTTTATCGGATCCAGCCGGCCGTATTCACCAGCCCGCACACCGATGACTGATAGCTGCTTAATCAGAATTAAATTTACCGCCGCCTGCGGCCAACGGCCGCTGGTAAAGCCAATGGTTAACAGCCGCCCGCCAACGTTGACACAGCGCATGCTCTCATCAAATACGTCGCCTCCCACCGGGTCGTACACCACATCGGCACCGCGCCCCCCGGTATGCGCCTTAACCTGATCGCGAAAGCCGCCTAACGAACCATCCGCTTGAGTGTAGTTAATAACATGGTCAGCCCCGAGCGACTGCA
>MDTB01129439.1_pt1 | contig 10581 bp, 8 predicted proteins | sample 811161 | NCBI WGS metagenome assembly MDTB01 (sample SAMN05326650, study PRJNA326480) | marine metagenome | isolation source: seawater | place: Mediterranean Sea | collected 2009
TCTTGGTGCTACATTCATTGTAATTAATTCTTGAAACATTAATTTACACGCATAAGGTATTTTAACATTATCAAAACTTACTCTATTATTACAAACTCTACAATAATGTATATGTAATTTATCATTATATGATGCAATTAAACCACACTTTTTACATATATTTACATTATAAGCATCTGAAGCATCATATAGTCGTTCTTTATTAAAACGAGATGCTCCATGAGAACACATACAATCTCTTTCCATCTCACCATATCGTAAACCACCGTCTCTGGATCTTCCTTCTGCTGGTTGTCTTGTTAGATTAACCATTGGTCCATTACTCCGACTATGGTGTTTATCAGAAACCATATGTTTTAATCTTTGATAAAACACTGGTCCAACAAATATAGAAGTTTCCATTTGTTCACCAGTTAAACCATTATAAAGTAATTCATTACCGGTAGATTCATATCCTAATTTTCTTAATTCATTACATATATCTGTGATGTTAAGGTTTCCAAAACTTGTTCCATCGCCAAATAATCCAAGTTCTAATAATGCTTTACCAAGAAGAGTTTCTTTTAATTGTGCGATTGTCATACGAGAAGGAATAGCATGTGGATTAATAATAATATCTGGTTTAACACCATTATCCATAAATGGCATATCACATTCAGGAATTATATTACCTATGGTTCCTTTTTGTCCATGACGACTACTAAATTTATCACCAATAACAGGTTTCCTAACAGTTCTTACACGAACCTTACAAAAATTATATCCATCACCATTTCTCTCTATATAATTTTTGTCAATATAAGATTCTTCATGTGTTCTAAAAATTCTACTTTGATCTTCATATTTCATTACTTTAGTATGATTATTTTTAGCTTCTTTAATAGGTAAAATTTTAGCTATAATAATATCTCTATTTTCTATTAGTGTGTTTTCTGGAACAACACCATTATTATTTAATTTATCATAATTACCAAATTTAATTCCTTTTGTTTTTGAAGGATCTGGTTTACATCTGATTTCTTCGTCTCCATTTATTTTTCTATCTTCATCTTTTTCTGTATGATAAATCGTAGCTAAAAACATTCCACGATCTATTGAACCTTTGTTAAACAAAATAGAATCTTCTTGATTATAACCAGTATGTGTCATAATTGCAACAATTATTTGTTCTCCTGAAGGAATTTTATTTAAATTCATCATATTCATAATTCTAGTATCTATTAAAGGTCTCATTGGATAAGATAAAACATAAGCAGTTTTATCCATACGATTATTATAATTAGTTACATACATTCCCATTGCTTGTTTTCCCATAGCACATTGATAAGTATTTCTTGGTGATTGATTATGTTCTGGATATGGAATACAAGAACCGAGAATACCAAATATAGTGCTCGGATGTATTTCACAATGTGTATAATTAAAAATGAAATTTTTTTTAGTAGAAATTAAATTTTTAGGTGTCATAGCAATCATGCTAAAATTTTGTTCTGCAGCATCAATATATTCAATAATAGAATTTTCACAACACATATCTGTTAGTAAATCATTCCACAATAATTTTTTTTTTGATAACATATTAATATGGTTCTTATTTAAAATAAGTTTATTATTTTTTACTTTCAAAACGGGTCGTATTAATCTACCTGCATCATTATTAATATGTATTTCTTTTATTGATATATTAAATGTAATTGAACAATTAATATTAATAATACCTTTATATTTCATTTCTTTTAAACTATTAAATAAAATTACAGGCTCTTGAGTAATACCAATCCATAATCCATTTATAAAAACTTTTACACCTTTAACAAGATCTTTTTTAGAAACCTCTTTAAAATTTTTTATTTTGGGTTCAATATAATCATATAATATAGAATTATCGCTTGGAATTGTTATATTTGTCATATAACTTAAATTTTTAACTATACCAACAGAAGCTCCTTCTGGTGTTTCTGCAGGACATATAAACCCCCATGTACTATTATGCAATTTTCTTGGTGGAATTAATTTACCACTTTTATCTATAGGTGTATTAATACGTCTTAAATGACTTAAACTTGATATATATGTTAATCTATTTAATACTTGTGCAACACCTACTTTATTACTATTTGTATGTTTAATACCAAAATCACCTGTTGCTAATGCTCTTTTTAAACCATTTTCAATAGTTGTTGATTTAATAATTTTATAAATATTTGTATTATTAATAATAGATATATAATCCTCTTTTGTTCTCCAAGAACCATTATTTATTTCTCTTAATACTTGTTTTGTCATATCCTTAACTAACTTATTAAAATAATTACGAAATAAATTATTTAATAATGTTCCTGTTAAATCAATTCGTTTATTAATATATGAATCTCTATCATCTGGAGGTATAAAACCTAAACTACACGATATTAACCGATATGTCATATATCCTAAAAAGTATTTTTGTTGTTCACTAGTTTTACAGTGAGGAAATAAATCTTCTGCTAATACATTGTTTGTAAATTCTAATTTTTTTTTTCTACCTGTTTCTTTATCCATATTTAATGGTGTGTACATAACATGATTAGTTATGTAATTAATCGCATCATATTTAGTTAAATATTCATTTGCTTCTACTATAGATGCTCTAAGTGATAATAATATTTTTTTTGATTTTTCATCCTGACAATCTGTATCTAAAATTATATATTCACATATACTTTTATCTTCAATGACACCTAATGCTCTAAAAATAATAAAAAGAGGTATAGGTATTTTAATGCGAGGAATTTGTAAATAAATACTACAACCAAACCCATTATTTTTTGTTGCAATATATAATGATATTTGTTTTGGTGAAATACATTTATTATCTGGAACAGACTTAATTTCAGCTAACCAATTCCATTTATTATTATTTTTTATTATATTAAAACATTGAACTTTATTTTCTGCTGCTCTTTCTTGACCTAAACAAGTTTTTTCTGAACCATTTATTATAAAATAACCACCAGGATCCATATAACATTCGCCATTTAATGTATGTGGTATATGTTGATATTGATTTAAAATACAAATACAGGATTTTAACATAATAGGAAGTTTACCAATATATAAATTTTTCATTTCTTTATATATTGTTTGTTCTGAAGTTAAATCTTTACCAGTCCGAACAATATACTTAATAAGTATATCTAATTTCATATTAGAAGAATATGTAAAATTACGTAAACGTGCTTCCTGAGGAAACATTAATTTTGTAGCACCGTTATTCTCATGTATTTGCGAACGTTGAATACAAAAATTTTTAAAAGTAATGAAAACTTCAAGACTATAATTATTTGCTTCTTTTACATAATCATGTTCTGACTTAATATTTAAAGGATTAAACATTTCAATAGTTTTAGGTATTTGAATTTGAACAAAATTATTATAAGATTCTAATTGATGTTTAACAGCTTGTTGTAAGTTTATTCCTGAAAAATATGATTCTATAACTTTCCAGGGTTCATTATTATAATTATTAATGTCAATATCATCATTAGCCTTATTCATTTTTATTCCACTCATTAAAGTTAATTTATATATCAATTTTTCTTTAAATTTTATTATTTAGTTAATAATAAAATTTTATAACAAAAATTTTAAATGCTAAATAAGTAATTATTTCAAGTTAAAAATCTCTGTAGTTTTCAATTATATATATATATATATGTCAAAAAAAACAATATTTTTTAATCCTGATTTATTATCAACAAAAAAAAATAAGACAATAAAAAAAAAAATAAAACCAACAACATCACTAATAAGACCTAATAAATTACGTAGTGAATTAATTAATAAAATAAAAAAATTTCATATACGTGAAAATGAAAAAAAACAGGATAACAATAATAAAATAAATACTAATTTAGAAACATTTACAAGTGAATTTAATGAATCAATTAATTTTCTTGAAAACTTATCTAAGAAAAAAAACATGATACAAACGCCTATACAAACGCCTATACAAACGCCTATACAAACGCCTATACAAACGCCTATACAAACGCCTATGCAAACACCTATGCAAACATCTATGCAAACACCTAATACTAATTTTAAAATTTTAAATAAAGAACCTCCTCCTTATAGCACTTTAAAAAACGGTTCAAAACCAACTTATCGTGAATGGATAAAAAATACAAAGTTAAATAATACTACATTAAAAAATAATCATAAACAAGAAATTAAAATTCATGATAAAGATATTCCTAATATAAATATAGAAAGAAGTAATAAATTAGAAGAATTAAAAAATTTATATAAAAAAGAACATTCCTATCCAAAAAAATATATTAAAAAACAAATAAAAACAATTAAATATAAATTAGGTAAAAAAGATAATAAAATTTCTGTTCTGATTAAAAATAATGAAACTCGTAAAAAAATAAAGAGAGAACATGTAATATTAAAACAAAAAAGTATAAAAGAAATAAAAGATTATTTGCGTAAACAAAATCTTTTAAAGGTAGGAAGTATTGCTCCTAATGATGTTTTAAGAAAAATATATGAACAAAGTATATTAAGTGGAGAGATTAATAATAAAAATGGTGATACATTGATACATAATTTTTTTAATTAAATTATTTTTTCTTTTGGTATTTTAAATTTATTTAAACAATCTAGATTATGAATAAGAAGTGATAAATTTTCAGGATTTTTTACACATAATGTTCCAGAAATTTGTTTACACAAAGGACACTTATAACGTTTTGGATTATCAATAATTTCTGGTATAAAAGTTCCCCCTTCTTTCTTTAATTTTGTTCTTAACATAACTTTTTCTTGATTTATTTTATATTCTTCTTGTTTAATTTTAATTTCTGGTGTAATAGTATTATTTAGTTTATACCATAATGTTTCTATAATAGGAATATTATTGTATGTTTTTGATATATCTATTATCATTTGTGCAATAGGATTTGATTTTATATTAATAAATGTAGTAATAAATTTAGAAGAGTTGTTAAAATCTTTTACTGGATATTTTACTACTAATCTTGGAAAAGTATCGGAAAAAATAGGTGCTGAATATACTATATATTCTTTATCAACATTTATATTTGAAATAAATTCATTATTATTTATAGCAATTTTTGTAATATTAATAAATGGTGAATAATATTTTAATGCACTTTCTAAAGCCATAATACCAGTTCCACTATGAACACCATCTATAATGACAACATTTTTTCTTAATTGAATATTTTGTTCTTTTAATCTTTCTGAATATAAATAATTTTCATTATATTGATTTTTTGATTTTTTTCCATCTTTACTATGAGGCAAAATTATAATATTGATTATATCAGGATTAAATATATTGAAGTTCATCATTGCTAAACAAAAATATGATGGTGATTGGCCACCACATATTATGGTTATAGGTTTTTTTATAGATAAAAGTTGAGAATAAATTTTAAATGAAACTTCTACTAATTCCTTTACACTATCACCCAAAGTTTGATGTGTTATTATATCAAAATCCATATCTATTTTTTTTGCTGTAATTGTGTTTTTTTTATTCATAAAAAAATTTAATACTGTTAAAAATTGTAACGTAATTTTATTTTCAATTTTAACTAATAACATATTATTAAATTTACATAAAGAATATTAATAAAATTATATATTATAAAATTAATGTCTGTTGCATCAGAATATTTTGAATACACTAAAAAATATCAAAATGAATATGGAGAGAAAACATTAGTATTAATGCAAGTTGGTTCTTTTTTTGAAGTTTATGCTTATAAAGACGATGAAGGTAAATTATGTGGTAGTAAGATAGAAGATTTTTCTTTAATTACAGATTTTATTATATCACAAAAAAAACAATTTTATAAAAAAAAACCGGTATTTATGGCTGGTTTTGGCGTGTTATACACAGATAAAAATATAAAAAAACTTCAACAAGTAGGATATACGGTTATAATGATAACGCAAGATATTCAAGGAAAAAATACAACAAGAAGTGTTTCTGAAATAATAACACCGGGAACATATTTTTCAAGAGAAAGTGAGCAACTATCAAATAATACCATGTGTATTTCAATTGAATATAATAAACAAACGTCTTATTGTCCCGAAACCCTTACATATGGAATAGCTATTATAGATATATTTACTGGAAAAACATTAATGCATCAATTTAATTCTACATATTATCATAATCCATGTACTTATGACGAATTGGAGAGACAAGTCGCGATTAACCAACCAAGTGAATGTATAATTAGGTCTAATTTAGATAATAAAATTTTAAAAGATATAATTACATATGTAAAATTAGATAATATTAAAATACATATTATTGATGATGATAAAGATACTTCCATTACTAAAATGTCAAAAAATGCTTGTAAACAAATATATCAAAAAGAAGTTTTTGAAAAATACTTTCCTAATTTAGATGAAAATATTTATTTAAATGCTATTCAAAAAACTCATGATATTGCAGTAATTTCTTTTATATTATTACTAGAATTTATTACACAATGTAATCCAGATTTAACATCAAGATTAAATGAACCTATATTTGATTCAAATAATAATAGATTAATTCTTGCAAATCATTCTTTAAAACAATTAAATATTTTACAAGAAAATAAAAGTAATAAATATGATTCAATTGGAACATTATTAAACAATTGTATAACTTGTATGGGTAAACGTCAATTTATGTATAATTTGCACAATCCTATAACAAATAAAGATATACTCAATAAATCATATAATGTAACAGAAGAATTTTTAAAACATGATGGCTATGATAATAATAATGAATGTTTTAAAGATTATAGAAATATAATGTCTGGCATTAAAGATACAGAAAAATTAAAAAGAAAGATTATTTATAAAAAAATAACTCCAAAAGATCTTTATGTTTTATATGATGATTTAAATAAAATATTAAATGTATGTAATAAAACAGAAAAAAATAAATTAATACATGATTATTGTTGTAAAAAAACAAATCCTATAAAAGAATGTAAAAAACTAATTTCAGAATTAAAAGATACTTTTAATATTGAAAAATGTTTGAAGATAGATGATTTAAATTCAGATAAACTTTCTAATTTAGATCCCAAAGTCTTGGATATTATAAAAAAAGGTGTAAATGAAAATATTGATAATTGTTTAAAAGATTGTTTAGATAGTCGTATTATTTTGGATGCAATACAAAATAAATTATCATCAATGATTTCTATTAAAGAAAATAAAAAAAATTCTTCTTCTTATGTTAAATTACATACTACAAATAAATCTGATCCTATGTTAATTATAACATCAAGAAGGCGAACATTACTGAAATCATATATTGAAAATATAAATAAAGAACAGCGTAAAATTAATATAGAATATAAGTCTTATGATGATACATTTAAAACAATTACATTAAAATTAGATGAGTTAGTATATAGTAATTATAATAATAATAATAATTCAATAATTATTTCTAGTAAAATAATTGATGAAATTATAACAAAAGTTCAAAAATCTATTTATAATTTAATTGATAATGTTATTTCTTTTTTTAATAACTATAACAAAAAATTATTAATGCACATAGATTCTCTCCATATTATTAATTCATATATAACTGAGATTGATATTTTACAATGTAAAAGTTATATTGCCCATAAATATAATTTATGTAAACCTGAAATAAAATCAAAAAGTAAAAAGGCATTTATATCTTTTACTGAATTAAGACATTTGCTTGTTGAACATTTAAATACAGATGAATTGTATGTAACTAATGATTTAACACTGGGAACAAATAAAAAAAATGATTATAACGGTCTTTTATTATATGGTACGAATGCTGTCGGTAAGACATGTTTTATTAAATCAATCGGTATTGCTGTTGTAATGGCACAAAGTGGTTTATATGTTCCTTGTACTACATTTAGGTTCTCTCCATACAATGCTATTTTTACTAGAATTTTAGGTAATGATAATTTATTTAAAGGACTATCTACCTTTGCTGTAGAAATGTCTGAATTAAATACTATTTTAAATTTATCTGATGAAAATAGTTTGATTTTAGGTGATGAATTATGTTCTGGAACAGAAAGCGATTCTGCACTTAGTATTTTTACAGCTGGTTTAGAAGATTTACATAAAAAGAAAAGCACATTTTTATTTGCTACACATTTTCATGAAGTAGCCAATTATGATGAGGTTAAAAAATTAAAAAAAATAATATTAATGCATATGACAGTTAAATATGATAAAAAAACAAATAAATTAATATATGATAGGAAGTTAAAAGAAGGCTCTGGAGAGACAATGTACGGCTTGGAAGTTTGTAAATCATTAAATATACCAGAAGAATTTTTAGCAAGAGCACATGATATAAGAATTAAATATAATACAAAAAAAAATAATATTTTAATAAGTGATGGAAGTAATTATAATAAAAAAAAATTAAAAAAAACTTGTGAAATATGTGGTGAAAAAATAGGTCATGATATACATCATTTACAATATCAAAAATATGCAAATGAGTCAAATGATTATATTAAAACTTTTCATAAAAATCATCCTGCTAACTTAATAAATATTTGTGATAATTGTCATAATAATGTTCATAAAAATGATATACAATATAAAAAGGTAAAAACTACTACAGGTTATGATTTAGAAGAGATTTAATTATATTAATATAATTTATATGAATACAAATAGTAATATGAATATTGAGTCAAATGATATGATTTCAAAATCTATATCTGATGTAGGTAATACAATAAGTAAAACTTCGGATGATTTAGTTAAAAATACAAGTAATGTTATTAGTGATGTAGGTAATACAATAAGTAAAACTTCGGATGATTTGATGGAAGAAATGAGTAATTTTTTAACACCCGAACCAGAAAGTATATATAAAACAAACAACACTACAAGTATATTTAATAATGATATTAATACAAGTGATGATAATAATGTTTTAAAAATGGTTGTAAATTATTTAAGAGAAAATGGATTATATATATTATTAATAATATTTATATTTTTATTTTTAATGTCTATTTTTTCTATTTTAGGAATTAGTACAGAAAAAAAAGATACTAAAGATAATAAAAAATATAAAAAAATTGTAACAGTAGAAGGTTTTAAATCAGATATAGATTACAAATATTATATAAATAAAAAGAATTAATTTAATATTAAATTGATATATAAATAAAGTATACTTATATATATTAATATGATTATTCCAGTTAAATGTTTTACTTGTGGTAAAGTTTTAGCAGATAAATATCGTTTCTATAAAGAGGAAGTAAATAAACTGAATACTAATAAAGATTTAGGTGTAGATGACATTATTTATTTTACTACAGATAATACTGATAAAACTAATAATGGTATTGTTTTAGATAATCTTAAACTAAAAAAATTTGTTGCAGAAGACATATGTTAACGCACGTTGATATTGAATAATATGTTGATAAATATATATAATGGTTAAAACAAAAAAAATAGCTAATAAAAGAAGATCAAATAAAACACGTTTAAATAAAACACGTTTAAATAAAACTCGTTTAAATAAAACTCGCTCAAATAAACGTAATGTAAAATCACGTAATTTTAAAAAACATCATTTAAATAAAAAATTAAAAGGTGGTCATTATCGCGGAACAATTATACCCCAAGATTTAGTAAATATAGGACGAAGTATATCGCATAGTAGTGAAACATTATTAAATAATTTACAAGGTAATAATATTAATCCTTCTCCTTTTCCAACTTTAAATCACCCAATTAATAATTCCACATTTTAAGTATAATTATTTTTCTATTAATATATATAATAATGAAAGTAATTAAAAAATTATGTCAACCAGCATATATATATTTACTATTATCTATTGTTGGTATGGTAAGTATGATAATACAAAATGCAGGTAACACAAATAAATACTGCGTAGGAAATTTTGAATGTGTAGTTCCCAATACAACTTTAATATTTGTAGCAAAAGCAATATATGTTATATTTTGGACATTTATATTAGATGTTCTTTGTAAAGCTGGATACAAAAATGTATCATGGTTCATAGTATTAATACCATTTATTATTTTGGCTATTTTAATTGGAATGCTTATTATTAGTGGTGGTTTTACTTATGCTAGTATGGGTTTAAATATGTAAGTAAAAACATATAAATTGAATATAAAAAAATTTATATTCATATATTTTATATAATGAAAATTAGTAAAAATTTAAAAAAAATATTAACTTTACCTAATTTTTTGTTTGTTTTAGCTTCGTTGATGGTTTTAAGTATAATTTGTAAAGATAGTATTATTGAAGGTTTTAATGCATTAAGAAGACTTGGTGAAGTAAATATGGTTAAAGAAAATATCAATTATCAAGGTTCTTCTAATTTACCCTTAGGTGTTGTAATTGCTATTATAGTTATTGTTATTATTATAGGAGTGTTTTTTATGAAAAAATAGATATTAATATCATAATTTAATTTATATTAATTAAATCGTGATAAATATAGTCTAAAAATATTTACATATTGTATATTATAATGAATGAAA
>MDTB01131982.1_pt1 | contig 10581 bp, 8 predicted proteins | sample 811161 | NCBI WGS metagenome assembly MDTB01 (sample SAMN05326650, study PRJNA326480) | marine metagenome | isolation source: seawater | place: Mediterranean Sea | collected 2009
TAATGCCAACAATACAATCTTCTGATTTGTGGATTAAATCAGGAAGATATGATGATTACGGTAAAGAGATGTTAAGAATTACCGATCGAAGTGGAAGAGAAATGCTTTATGGTCCAACAAATGAGGAATTAATTACTGATATTTTCCAATCACATATAAATTCTTATAGGGATCTTCCAAAAAATTTGTATCATATCCAATGGAAGTTTAGAGATGAAATCAGGCCAAGGTTTGGTGTTATGAGAGGAAGAGAATTTCTTATGAAAGATAATTATTCCTTTGATCTTAATGAAGATGATGCAAAAAAATCTTATGATAATATGTTTAAAGCCTATATTAAAACCTTTATCAGAATGGGATTAACACCAATTTCACTAAGGGCAGAAACTGGGCCAATTGGTGGAAATTTAAGTCATGAATTTCAAATTTTAGCAAAAACTGGTGAAAGTAAATTGTATTATGATAAAAAGCTAGAAACCTTAAATTTAGATAAAATTGATCCAATTGAATTACAATCTATTTACGCTGCAGTAGATGAACAACATGATGATAAGAAGTGCCCTATACCTCATAGTGATTTAAAAGTATCCAAAGGTATTGAGGTTGGTCATATTTTTTATTTTGGCACAAAGTATTCTGAAAAGTTAAATGCTTTTGTTCAAGATAAGAGTGGGAAAAATTATGCAGTTCATATGGGATCTTATGGAATAGGTGTTTCAAGATTAGTAGGTGCTATTATTGAAGCTTATCATGATGATAAAGGAATACAATGGCCCATATCTGTAGCACCATTTAAAATATCTATTATTAATTTAATGCCTGAGGATCAAGATTGTGCCACAAAAGCAAATGAATATTACAATTATTTTATGAAAAAAGAAATTGATGTAATTTTAGATGATAGGATCTGCAGTATCGGTAAAAAATTATCAGATAATGAATTAATTGGAATTCCTTTTCAAGTTATTATTGGTAAAAGAGATCTCAAAGAAGGTGTTGTTGAATTTAAAAATAGGCAAAAAAATACAGTTGAAAAAATTGAAATTAATAATTTAATAAAATTTATAGAAAATAAATTAATTAACTAAAATGATATCAAAATCAGAAAGACTCCTGATTTTTAGATTTCTTTTCTCAAAAAAATCAGATGGATACATATCCATATTTTCTTTATTTTCTATAATAGGGATTAGTTTAGGTGTTGCTGCTATTATAATAGTTATGTCAGTCATGAATGGTTTTAGAATAGACCTTACTAACAGAATTATAGGATTAAATTCACATTTAAATATTTATTCATTTGATAAAGATATTCAAAATAATAGAATTAATGAATTAATTAATGAAATAGATAAATCTATTTTTTTGAATTATTATAAGTCTATTGATACTAATGGATTAATTATTAAAAAAATAAGTTCAAAAGGTGTTTTAATAAAAGGATATGATAATTATGATAAAAATCATTATTTGTATAAATCTTTAATAGCGGGTGACTTATTAAATAATAGTATCAACAATGGAATTTTAATTGGAGACTCTTTAGCTGCAGAATTAAATGTTTCTTTAGGGGATAGCGTTAAAATTGCCATACCTAAAACAGATAAAACTATTTTGGGTAATATTCCTAGATATAAAACTCTTAAAATAATTGGAATATTTGATTTAGGTTTGTTTGAATTTGACTCTAATATAGTTTTTTTATTATCTGATATTGCAAGAAAATTACTTTTATTAGATAAAAATAATTATAATAAAATTGAATTTTTTGTTGAAAATCCAAATCAAATTGAAACTTTTAATAATCAAATTAATAAAAAAATACAAAAATTAAATTTACCTTTTTATTCCATTACATGGAAAGATAATAACAAAACATTGATGGATGCACTTAAAGTGGAAAAAAATGTTATGTTTATAATATTATCGCTAATTATTTTAGTTGCATCCCTGAATATCATTTCTGGTTTAATCATTTTTGTAAAAGAAAAAAATAAAGACATCGGTATTTTAAAAACTATTGGTATGACTAACAAAAGTATAATAAAAATATTTTTCGTTATTGGTATTTCAATTGGTTTTATTGGATCATTAATTGGACTAATTATAGGTATAATTTTTAGTCTAAATATAAAATCTATCCAAATATTTCTTGAAAAAATACTAAATACAAAATTGTTTGCTGAAGAAATATATTATTTATCATCTTTACCTTCAAAAATAAATACTAATGAAGTAGTTTTAGTACTTATCACATCAATTATAATATCAGTTATATCAACTATATTTCCCGCATTAAGATCAGCAAAAGTCGACCCAATTAAAAGTATCAGAAATGAATAAAGATAGCACTATCATTAACATATCTGATCTTGGAAAAAAATATATTTTAAAAAATAAAAATACTTTAGAAATTATAAAAAATTTAAATTTAAAAATAAATTTTAATTCAAAAGTTTGTATTCTAGGCCCTTCGGGATCGGGTAAAACTACATTATTAAATATATTAGGTCTTCTTGACAGAGAATTTATTGGAAATTATTTTTTTAAAGGAATAGATGTTTTTTCTTTCTCAGAGAATCAAATCAATCAAATTAGAGGAACAACAATAGGCTTTGTTCATCAATTTTTTCATTTAATACCTGAATTATCTGCAATCGAAAATGTTATGCTACCAATATTAATTAATACAAAGCATATGAATGCTTATGATAAATCTAAAAAAATAATGATACAATTTGGTTTAGAAGACAGACTTAATTTCAAACCATTAAATTTATCAGGAGGAGAACAGCAAAGAGTTGCAATAGCTAGAGCATTAGTAAATAATCCCGATATTATTCTTACAGATGAAATGACAGGAAATCTTGATGACAATACAGCCAACAAAATTTTTAGTTTTTTTATTAAATATTTAGAGCAAAATAAGAAAACAATTGTATATGTTACTCATAATACAAAATACTCCAGTTATGCTGATAAAGTATACAATTTTACAAATATGAAACTGAGTAAAATAAATGACTAACCCTTTTATTCATCTTAGAACTCTATCATCCTATTCTCTCTCTGAAAGTACTCTAAAAATAAATAATTTAGTATCATTAGCTAAAAAAAATCAAATGCCATCTATAGCTATCACTGATAACAATAATATGTTTGGAGTTTTTGAATTTGCACAGGAATGTGTTAATAATAATATTCAACCAATAATAGGAACATCTATTAATTTATTAGATGTTAAATTTAATAATACAATCTCTCAATTAACCTTTCTTGCAAAAAATGAAACAGGCTACAGTAACTTGTTACATTTAAGCTCACTATCCCATTTAAATAATTTCAGAGATGTAGGAATTAATTTAAGTCAAATAAAGGATTATTCTGATGGATTATATTGTTATTTAGGAGGTGTTAATAATCCACTCTTATTACTTAGAAAAGATAATAAGAAATCTGAACTAAATTTTTTTATTGATAGTTTAAGAAAACTTTTTCATAATAATTTTTTATTTGAAATTCAAAGAATTAAAGATCCTATAATAGATAGTTTTGAAAATGAGTTCATAGAATTATCTCACAAATTTGATATTCCTCTAATAGGTTCAAATAATATAAAATATGGTGCAAAAGATGATTTTTCAGCACACGACGCACTTCTATGTATTGCTCAAAAATCTACAATTAATAATTCTCAGAGAGATGTCTCTAATGAAAATATATATTTTAAATCTAGTGAGGAAATGCAAAATATTTTTGAAGATATTCCAGAAATAAATAGTAATAATTTAAATGTTGCCATTTCATGCAATTTTTTTCCTGAAGAAACTAAACCGAGATTTCCAGAGTTTCAAAATAATAAAAATTTAACGGCAGAAGAATTTTTATTACAGTCTTCAAAAGAAGGTTTGGATGAAAAAATAAAATTATTTAATTTACAGGATGTGAGTAAATATATCGAAAGATTAGATTATGAAAATGAAATAATAATAAGGATGGGATTTGCTGGTTATTTTTTGATAGTATCAGATTTTGTTAATTGGGCCAAAGAAAATTCTATTCCTGTTGGTCCTGGAAGAGGATCTGGAGCTGGTAGCGTAGTAGCTTGGTGTTTGGGTATTACTAACCTAGATCCATTAAAATATAATTTACTCTTTGAAAGATTTTTGAATCCAGAAAGGGTTTCGATGCCTGATTTTGATATAGATTTTTGTCAAACTAGAAGAGATGAGGTAATTGAATACGTTAATAAAAAATATGGTAGTGAATGTGTAGCTCATATTATTACATTTGGAACTTTAGCTTCTAGAGCAGCTGTAAGAGATATAGGACGTGTTTTAGAAGTTCCTTACGGTGAGATTGACTCTTTTGCTAAACTTATTCCATTTAATCCATCAAATCCATTAACGCTAAGCCAGTCAATAAAATCAGAAAGAGCGTTACAAGAAAAAATAAATGATGATGAAAGAATTTCAAATGTTGTAGATATAAGCTTAAAAGTCGAAGGTACCCACAGGCATGCATCAACTCATGCTGCCGGTGTAGTAATTGGACATGAAAAATTATCTAAAGTTGTTCCACTTTACAGAGATGAAAACACTAACACTAATGCAACTCAATTCTCAATGAAATATGTGGAAAAAGCAGGCTTAATCAAGTTTGATTTTCTTGGTTTAACAACTTTATCGATAATTAATGATTGTGTAACATATGTAAGAAATGATGATAAAAAATTTTCATTAAATAATATTCCTTTAGATGATAAAAAAACTTATTTGCAATTGAGTAGAGGTGATACCGTAGGAATTTTCCAATTAGAAAGTAATGGTATGGGGAGCGTCTTAAGACAATTACAACCAGATAAATTTGAAGAAATTATTGCCGTTGTAGCTCTATTTAGACCAGGGCCAATGGATAATATACCTTCATTTTGTAATAGAAAACATGGTAAAGAAAAAATTGAATACATCCATAATATCTTAGAAAATGTTTTGAGAGAAACATACGGTATTATAGTTTATCAAGAGCAAGTAATGGAAATAGCCCAGGTTCTATCAAACTATTCTTTGGGAGAAGCAGATTTATTAAGAAGGGCAATGGGGAAAAAAATTCAAAAAGAAATGGATATGCAAAAAAGTCGATTTATAGAAGGAGCAATTCAAAATAATCTTTCCAAAAAAGAGGCTTCAAAGATATTTGATTTAGTCGATAAGTTTGCTGGTTATGGTTTTAACAAAAGTCATGCTGCAGCATATGCATTGATTTCATATCAAACTGCTTTCTTGAAAGCAAACTTTCCTCATGAGTTTATTACTGCAACATTAAACTATTCAATTGACAGAACTGATAAAATAATTTTGCTTAAAAAAGAAATTGAAAGATTAGACATTAATTTTTTAAAACCTGATATAAATTTTTCAGACTCACTTTTTTCTATCGAAAATTATCAAAATATTAAATCTATAAGATTTGGACTTGGTGCCATAAAAGGAGTGGGCTTAAAATCTATTACTAATATGATTGAAGAAAGGGAACAAAATGGAAAATTTATTAGCATAATTGATTTTATGCAAAGGGTTAATAAAGATTTAATCAATAAGAGACAATTAGAAAAATTAATACAAGCAGGAGCTTTTGACAGTATTGAAAGAAACAGATCTAAGTTATTTTATAATGTTCCTAAATTCATTGATCTATTTGGAGGAGAAAAAATTAAAAATCAAAATTTACTTTTTGAAGAAAGTGATATTTCTTTTGAAGACAAAAATTTATTTTATCAAAAATATAAAATTTGGAATGATTTAGAAATTTTAATAAATGAATTAGATGTAATTGGTTTCTATTTCTCAGATCATCCCCTTAATTATTTTCCAAGAAAATTCTTTGATTTAGAAAATATAAGTAAATTTACTGAGTTATCCCAAGAAAAAATGACTTTCCCATTAAAAGTTTGTGGATCTATTTTAGATATAAAGGAGAGATCAAATAAAGATGGAAGAAAATATGCTTTTATAACAGTATCAGAAAGATCAAATCAATTTGAATTAACAATTTTTAGTGAAAATTTGTATACATACAGAGATTTTTTAAAGGAGGGTAATTTATTAATCTTTCATATAGATATAGTTAAAAATAATACAGAAAATAGATATATAATTAAAAAAGTTATATCACTAGAGAAATTATTTAATCAATACAAATTGAAGTTTAGTATCTATTCCTCAATAGAAGATATTATCAATGTTAAGGATAAAGTTTTTGAAAAAAATAACAAAAATACTGATAAAATTGATTTATTTATAAATTTAGAAAATAAATTATTAAATTTTGATTTTAACAATTATGCTATAAAGTCCTATAAAGTGCTTGACGAATTAAAAAGGTCTAAAATAATTGATTATTCACTAGATATTTCTTGAAAATTTAAAATTATATAATAATAGCTTATTTAAATTAGCACACAGAAAAAACCGGTGTTTTCTTTTCTGTGGAGGTATAACCGGAGGACTGTAATGAATTTACCAGAAATTAAATTAGACGACTTATTGGAATCTGGAGTCCACTTTGGGCACAATGTCAGAAGATGGAATCCAAAAATGCAACAATATATTTATGGAGTAAGAAATAATATACATATTTTTGACTTAAGGATCACTGTAGACTTAATTAACGTTGCTTTAAATAAAATTCATGAAACTATTTCAAAATCAGGAAAAGTTCTCTTTGTAGGAACAAAAAAACAATGTGGTGAAACTGTAAGAGATCTTGCGAGTTTAAATAATAATTTTTATGTAAATAAAAGATGGCTTGGAGGAACTTTAACAAATTGGAGCACAATTTCAAATTCAATTAAAAGATTGGATGAAATTGAAAGTTTTTTAAATGATGATAGTATTTCAAACAACTTATCAAAAAAAGAGCTTCTCGATATTTCTAGAGAAAAGCAAAAACTAGAATTAAATATTGGAGGCATTCGAAAATTAAATGGTAAACCAGATCTCTTAGTAATATTTGATGTTCTTAAAGATAGGATTGCAGTTTTAGAAGCTAAAAAATTAAATATACCTGTTGTAGGGATTGTAGATTCTAATGCTGATCCTGATTTAATTGATTACATTATCCCTGGTAATGATGATGCTTTAAGGTCAATAAATATATATAAAAGATATTTTACTGAAACAATAAAAGATGCAATAAATTTAGAAGATAACATTGAACAATCAAGTAATGAGGAAATTAAATAATATTGTTTTAAGGAGTTATTAATGACTGATTTAGTTAATTTAATAAAAGATTTAAGAAATAAAACTGGAGCTGGTTTTTTAGATTGTAAAAATGCACTCTCGGAGAATAGCAACAATTTAGACAATTCAATAGAATATCTAAGAAAAAAGGGACTTGCAAAAGCTTCTAAAAAATCTTCACGAGATGCTAATGAAGGTGCTGTTGGTATTTACACTAACGAGAATTATTTAGTTTTGCTTAAAGTTAATAGTGAAACTGATTTTGCAGCAAAAAGTGATACTTTCTTAAATTTTCTTGATGAATTAGGTAGTTTCGCAATTGATAATGCAGAAATTAATATAACAAAGGAGGATTTTCTTAATTTAAAATATAACAATACTTTAATATCTGAATTCTTTGATAGCATGATTGCTAAAATAGGAGAAAATTTAATATTAAACGATCTTATAATTTTGGACAAACGGCATTCTGATTACTCTTTTTATATTCACAATAGTTATAAAAAAAATATTGGAAAAATAATTTCATTAATTCAATATAACACAAAAAATAATGATGATACTATAAAATTACTTGCAAAAAATTTATGTATGCACATAGCTGCAATGAAACCTGAGTCTATGGATATAGATGATTTAGACAGTAATTTGATCGAAAAAGAAAAAGATATTCAAAAAGAATTAATTATAAACTCTGGTAAACCCTCCAACATATTAGATAAAATTTTAGAAGGTAAAATGAAAAAATTTTATTCTGAAGTAACTTTTTTAAATCAAAGTTATATTCTTGATCAAGAAAAGACAATTAAATCTATTATAAATGAGCATTCTAAAGAATATGATTTTAAAATAAATTCGTTTAAAATTATATCTCTTTAGTATGAAAAAAAGAATACTTTTGAAAATCTCAGGTGAAGCCTTAATGGGTAAATCTGATTATGGTATAGATATTTCAACTATTAATAAAATTGCTAATGAAATAAAAAAAGTTTACAAAAAAAAATACCAGCTTTGCCTAATAATTGGCGGGGGTAATATTTTTAGAGGCATTAAAGGAGCATCAGAGGGTATTGATCGCTCGACTTCTGATTATATGGGTATGTTGGCTACAGTCATGAATGGACTTTCATTACAAAGTAGTCTTGAAAATATAGGCGTACCAACTAGGGTACAATCAGCAATTTCAATGTCACAAATTGCTGAGCCATACATTAGAAGAAGAGCTATTAGACATCTTGAAAAAAATAGAATTGTAATATTTGCTGCTGGCACAGGAAATCCATTTTTCTCTACTGATACTGCAGCCGCACTAAGAGCATCTGAATTAGATTGTAAATTTATTATTAAGGCAACAAAAGTTGATGGTATATATGACAGAGATCCAATTAAATATTCTAAGGCTAAGATTATTAAAAAAATTTCTTATAATGACGTTATTAAAAAAAATCTTAAAGTAATGGACTTAACAGCTATTAGCTTGGCTAAAGATACTAATATACCCATTTATATAACAAATATTTTTATCACAAATTCGTTAATTAATGTTTTGAATCAAAAGGGATCATATAGTAAAATTAGTTAAGTATTATGGAAGATATAGAAAAAAAAATGAACTCGACCTTGGTCCATTTCGAAAAAGAACTTAATTCATTAAGAACATCTAGAGCAAATCCTTCAATGTTAGATAATATTTTAGTTGATGCTTATGGAGCTAAAACTCCAATTAATCAGTTAGGTAATATATCTGTTCCTGATCCAAGCACCCTAACTATACAAATCTGGGATAATAGTTTGGTTAAAAAAATTGAAACATCAATTATTGACTCAAACTTAGGAATTAATCCTCAAACAGATGGTCAGCTTCTAAGATTACCTATACCAAAATTAAGTGAAGAAAGAAGAAATGAACTCACTAAAATTGCATCAGAGTATGGTGAAAATTCTAAAGTAGCTATTAGAAATATTAGAAGAGATTTTATTGAAATAAATAAGAAAAAAAACAAAGAATTAAACCTATCTGAAGATGATCTAAAAAAAATAATCATTGATATTCAGAAAACCACAGATGAAAATATTAAAAAAATAGATCAGATATTAGAGCAAAAAAAGAATGATATATTGAAAGTTTAAATTTGACCAAAAATAATTTAAGTCATGTCGCTTTTATATTAGATGGCAATAAAAGGTGGGCAAAAAAAAATAATTTTAATAATTTTGATGGATATAAAAAAGGTTTTGAAAATATAAAAAATATTGTTGATTATTCTATAAAGAAAAAAATTGATAATTTAACTTTATTTACTTTATCATCTGAAAATTTAAAAAGAACATCAGTAAAGATACTATATGAAATAATTAATAAAAGTTTTGATACTATTTTTGAGGAATTGATAATTAAAAAAAAAGTTAAAATAAATATAATAGGATCAAGAAGCAATATTCCAAAAAAAATTGTTAATATATTTGAAAAATTTGAAAATTTATCTCGTAATAATTCAACTTTAAATTTAAATTTAGCCTTTAACTATGGATTTAAAAATGAAATAGTTGAAGTACTTAAAAAATTTAAAAAAAATATTAATAATATTAATTTAAATGATCATTCTGATATTAATGAATTATTTTTTTTGAAATCTAAAATTGATCCTGAGATTTTAATTCGAACAGGAGGTCACAAAAGATTAAGTAATTTTTTAATGTACAATTTAACATATACTGAACTATTTTTTACTGAGACTTTATGGCCTGATTTTTCTTTCAGTGAATTTGAAAAAATTATTGAACAATATTTTAAAATAAATAGAAATTATGGATTATAATAACTTATTTAAAAGATCATTAATTTCATTTATTTTTATTTTATTATATTCATTCTTAACTTATCTTAATTTTGAATACATTTTTTATTTAATTATTTTAATTTATTTTCTTATTTTTTTTGAAATTTATCTTTATTTTATAAAATATAGAATTTTTATTATTTTATATTTGCTAATATCTCTAAGTTTTTTAATAAATATAGAATTTAATTATGATAATCTTTTAAAATTTAATTTGATGATTGTTTCAGTTATATCATTTGATACATTTTCTTACTTAATCGGTAACTTATATGGAAAGAATAAAATTTTATCTGTAATCAGCCCTAAGAAAACTTTAGAAGGTCTAGTAGGTGGATTTATTTTTTCAATTCTATTTTCAATTATTTACTTATTAATATTTAATTATAATTTTAATTATCTTGATGTTATATTTGTAATATTAATAATAATTTCTAGTTTTATTGGAGATTTATTAGAGTCAATATTTAAAAGATTAAACAATTTAAAAAATTCAA
>MDTB01181233.1_pt1 | contig 10581 bp, 13 predicted proteins | sample 811161 | NCBI WGS metagenome assembly MDTB01 (sample SAMN05326650, study PRJNA326480) | marine metagenome | isolation source: seawater | place: Mediterranean Sea | collected 2009
CTACATTCTTCAGTAAGGATGACACTCGGGAGCCAACTGCTACCCCATTCGCCTTTTTCCTTAACATGAAAATCCTCCTAAGGATTTCTGTGAATAACTGATCAGGGCCAATTGCAACCTGATGTCATTCGTTTCTTATTAGAACCGTGCTGTTTCGAGATACTTCTTGTAGTGATCGTTCTTGCGAAGACCACTCGCTTGACGAATCTCGCTTTCTGGGCTTGCTATCGCCTGAGATCCCGCGGCGGCTGCTACTGCTGCCACCGGTAACCCAGTCGTCACAAGCTTCAAAAAGCCACGGCGCCCTGCCTGGTTTATTTTCTGTTCACTCATGAACATCTCCTTCGTTGTGCTTTCACACTTTGTTGCCTCTCGGCCTACTCGATACGGAAAGATTCTTGCTCAATCTCCATTAATAGACGGCCCAGAGAGCCGACCGGAGCATAAAGCACGGCACTTTCCGCTTTTTCGAGATCACTAAAACAATGCGCTGCCCACGTGGCAATGTGCGCATTGAAAAATTCTTTTTGTATCTGCAGTGGCATTACGTGCCCGAAGCCACCCGTAATCATGCCCGCCATCATCTCGCACAATGACCCGAGATGATCTTCTGGTTCAGGGATTCCGTCTTTCCGCTGGATACCATGACTCCGCATGCTGTTACGGAGGTCAGCTAGTGGTTTTTCGTGGAGGAACCCCGTGAGGTAATAACTGGCATACGGCAACACCTCTCCGCGGCCCATACCTATAAACAACACATTAAATTCCCGCTCAACGGAAGGAGGGTCCATTGACTTTGCAATCTGGGTGAGGGCATTGACAGCTGAGCCTACCTCACCGTCAACGCCTTGCAGTTGGCAAAGTTGGTCAAGCGTGGTTTGCTTCGGCACTTCTAACAGCAAGTTGCCAAGAAGAGAATATAGGTTAGCCCTGAACTGATCTTCGGGAGATACAGGCTGAGAACTCATTTCGATCGTTGCTTCCACGGTCATTTATTACACTCAATTCCTATCCTGAGTGGCCAATCCTTAGCTTTTATTTTTTAACCTCGTTTGATCCTACTCCGTTCCCCAAATTTTGCAATATGTTTAGTCGAAATGCATTCGTCTCGGACGCGGTGTGTTCGTTACAACTTCCGCTGGCATGTCTTTTTCGAGCAACTCCGGTTGGTTCTGATGCGCTTCTTCCTGCTCACGCGTATCAAGCTCATTACCCCGATCTTCTGTTTCCGCTGTCTTGTCGTACTCGATACCCTCTTCGGTCTGGGCTGCGATCTCTGAACCTGCCAGCTGATCAGCCGATTCCTCGTCGTCAGCTAACGATTCCAGCGCATCAAGGGCCTGTTCCGCATAGCCTTTGCCCACTTCGTAGATCGTTTGCAGGTTCTCAATAACCATCGCTGCGTCTGTGTAGTCGTCACAATACTCATCAAGCCCATCGATGTTTGCCAGTACGGGGTTGGTTTTCCAGAAAGCACGAAGTGCACGCGCCCTGATACGCTCAGGCACCCGGCCATCCATAAACTTCTCGACGGTATCACCAAGTTTTAACGTCTTGGGGTCTGGCAATTCTAAGATTGATAGAATTTCATCATCACTCTTCCCCTCAAACTCGTCTTCGCTCTGGGTCTCTTTGACACGATCTGACTCGGTTGCCGGTAACGCATCATCCTCGCCCTTAAGCTTACGATCCGACCACCGCGACAGGAAGTCCTTGTCCTCGGTCAATGCTTTTTCCTCTTTCGCAATGACGCCGGAGAAAAATAGACATCGCTCACCTGACTAATCCGAGGGTCTCCGATCCCATCGTCAATCTGCTCAACATCGAGTCGATCCCTCTTACGTTTCTTGAACGGCTCTTCTTTAAAATGATGATCGACAAACTGCTGAGCCCAGCTAACGATAACCGGTGGGATGGGGACGGGCTCGACCAGACTAAAACCGCTATCCAACAAATCTTGTGCCTCGTAGGGAGACAAGGTCACGTCTGTCACCTGCCAACCGCCTGGGGAGTCGCCGGTCTCATCCTCGTCCATGATCACAAAAGCTGACGGGGTATCCATTGAGAGAGCTACCTTATACGCTTCAACGTCAGACCGATACAGGCTGAGGTCCAAAGTTCTGGCGTGGTACAGGATCGCGGAGCCTTCGGTTCGCAATTCAACCCAGTGGGCGATCTCTGCACCCGGCAGTAAGCCGCATGGTTTCCATATCTCAGTAGCCCACCGCGTAACCCCCGGATGCTTGGCCACGATGATGCCCACGGGCATCGATATTGTCCGTGCGCCAAATAAATCAGATTGGTCTACCGGGGTATTGTTATCAGTCACGGATTTTCACCTACAGGCCTTCTTTTTGTCGTTTTCGCCCTTACCATCGATAGTCTATAGTGACGACGCAAGAAAAAAATAGCCCTACATTATGAAAACTAATAAAACACTAGTTCTATGCAGCTGCGACAAGAGTATCCCGTACGATCCTGATAAATTTAAACCCCAAGGCTTTGACGACGTCATATGCACCGACCAGCTCTGCGGGAACGATCTTGATGTGGCGGTCGCGGCCCTCACGGAGCGTGAGCAGGTTGTTTTTGCCTGCGAACAGCAAGCACGGGTCTTCGAGGACCTTACCGAGGAATTACAGTCTGAACAAGCACTGAAGGCTTCCCTCGACTTGATCGATATTCGAGATCGCGCCGGGTGGACCGGAGCGAACGAGAATGCGACTTGGGTACAGGCCAAGCAACTGGCCCTTATCGCCGACGCCACACTTGAACGGCCTGGCACCAAGATCCGGGAAATCAATTCAGCCGGCACGTGCCTGATCATTGGCAAGGATGACTCAATGTTGCCGTTCGCGGAGACGCTCGGGCAGGAGCTCGCAGTTACCTGTGTACTCGGGGTAGCGCCACAACGTGTTAATCCCTCCACAAGCTACGACCTGGCTGTGGGCCAGCTTCGCTCGTTGTCTGGGGGTCTCGGAGCGTTTGACGTGACCTTCGAGAGCTTCTCGACACTGGTCGCAACGGGGCGTGGGGTGACCCAGTTCACAACCCCGAAAGACGAGGCTACCTCCCGATGTGATATCGTCATCGACTTGGTTTCCAAGGCGTCAGTTTTGGCTGCGGAAACAACACGTGATGGTTATCTTCGGGCTCCGGATGCCGATGCATTAAAGCTGTCGCTGATTGGTGCCCAAGCCAAGGCTCTCGTCGGCACATTTGAGAAGCCGCTGTATGTGAGATTTGAGGGATCAATTTGCGCGCATTCGCGGTCCCAGAAAACTGGGTGCACTCGATGTGTAGACACGTGCGGGGCAGAAGCGATCCGTCCTAATGGAGACAGCGTATACATCGATCCAGACATGTGCGGTGGATGTGGCGGCTGTGCATCAGTTTGCCCAACAGGCGCCATCCTTTACGACGACCCACCGTTCGAGTTTATGGTGAAAAGACTGAGCACGTTGATAGAGACATTCACAGGATATGGAAAAATTCCACCGCGTGTACTTTTTATTGATCGTAGCTTTGGCCGCAATCTGATCTCTGAGTCGGCGCGCTTCAGCCAAGGCTTGCCTGCTGACGTGATTCCCTATGAAGTCGATAACGTGGAATTGATCGGTCACGCCGAACTCCTGGCAACACTGGCCGCAGGTGCAACCGAGGCTCTCATCCTCAAATCACCACGCACGGCACAGACAGCGATTGCGAATCAGTCTGGGTTAACACGCCGGCTTTTGAGTGTGACTAGCGTTGACCCAGATAGAGTGCGTGTACTTGAGGTCAGCGATGCCAAGTCGCTCGAGTCAGCCTTATTTGGAACGCGGATGCCCGCACTAAAACGCAAAGACATCGCGTTACTGGGTGGCCGACGAGAAGTCGCAAAGCGTGTCATGGCTGCGTTTATTGATCATGATGACGAGTCGCCGGTCTCCCTCGCGCTCGAGCCAGGTGACCCCTATGGCACGATCGAAGTAGACTCCGATAAATGCACGTTATGTCTTGCCTGCGTCTCCCAATGCCCAACCGGAGCGCTGAATGATCGCTCAGATCGACCTGAAATCAATATCGTAGAAAATGCGTGCGTGCAATGTGGCTTATGCTCCAACACCTGCCCAGAGCAAGCGATTACCCTTAAACCACAGTTGAGCTTTGGCAAACAGACCCTTGAACAAGCGTCGTTGCACGGCGAAGATCCGTTCGAATGTATCGAATGCGGACGCCCTTTTGGCGTGAAATCCACCATCGAGCGAATCATTGAGAAGCTTGAAGGCAACCACTGGATGTACACCAACTCTGACAACACGAAACTGGTGAAGATGTGCGACGACTGCCGCGTCAACGCGCAATATCACGACGAAAATGCGCCCCTCCGTGGCCCCGATCGTCCACGAGTTCGGACTACCGACGATTATTTAGATAGTTAGGGGTTGAATTGAATCGGTTTACCCAAGTCGAGTGGCGTCAAAGAGTGCACAAACGCGACAATGTCGTTGATGTCGCTGATCTCGAGATCAATCGGGGCGATAGCAATCAGTTTTCGGTTTTTTTCAATGCCAGATCCCTCGACAGAGATAAGTGCTTTATGCGGAGACACTGCGTAAAACGTGGAGAACCGAACGTACCAGTCGTCAAACGAGCGCATCGCATGAAAAGACGGAGAATTTCCAATACCCGCGTACTTGTCCGCCCGGTCCACTTTATGACAACGTCTGCAATGGTTCATCGATAGCTGACGCCCGTTATCAATATCACCAACAATCACCACTTGAACAGGAGCAGCCTCGGCTGCCTCGACTGGAAAAGCAACTTGCGATCCCTCCTGCCGAAAATCAGCAATGGTGGCACGTCCAGGTTCACTCAAAAGCCAGTTCACCAGAGCAATATAATCAGGATCCTCAGCAAACGAGACACTGGTCCCGACATATACGACCGCCCCGGATGCAAGTGTGAAGATCGCAGTCCCGACATCCGGTTCTTCTGTCAAGAACTGAATATCACCGGAGGTCTGAACCCGATCAAACCGGACGCGCGTCTTCAGGGAGAATCTCGGTAAGATGTACTGTACTAAATCAGCAGGGATCGCCCTTTGGTGCGACAAACTTAGCGCAAGCGCAGTGGTCGGAGCAATCAGAAAAGAGCTAACCCAAAGTACGACACAAAGTTTTATTGTTTTTCTAATCAATTGACACCACCTCGTAACTTTGAGACAAGCCATCAACATAATGACATAGGAAGGGCCATGAGCGAAGATAACTTTAATCTATCGATGCGTAAGTTTTTAAAATCTGTCGGTGTGACGTCACAACAGAAAATCGAGGAGGCGGTACGCGAGATCGAGTCAAGTTCCGATCTCAAGAGTATTAACGTTACCGTAACTTTGCATTGCAACGAAGTGGCGCTAAACCACGAAGTCACGGGCACAATTGATCTCCCATAACCACACAACAGGATATTGTAGTGAGTAATCCAGAATTTAAAGATGCAGGAGTCATCGCGACCGATGGTGGCGGACACGGGCCAAAGAAAGAAGCGTCGCCACCACTTGAGGTAAAGGGCGTCAAGCACATCGTGGCAGTCGCGTCCGGCAAAGGTGGCGTTGGCAAATCGACCGTATCTGCAAATCTGGCTGTAGCGCTTGCTATGCGTGGTCTCAAGGTGGGGCTTCTTGACGCTGACGTTTACGGACCAAGCCAGCCAAGAATGCTTGGAGTGAGTGGTCGACCTTCTAGTCCAGACGGACAAACAATTCTACCGCTCAGGAATCACGGAGTCACGGTCATGTCACTTGGACTGATGATGCCTGACGATGAAGCCCTCATTTGGCGCGGACCGATGCTGATGGGCGCGCTCCAACAGATGCTGGGACAGGTTCAGTGGGGGCAACTGGATGTGTTACTTGTTGACCTGCCACCAGGCACTGGCGACGTACAAATGACGCTGAGTCAGAAGGTGACTGTGACCGGTGCGGTGATCGTCTCGACACCACAAGACATCGCGCTACTCGATGCCAAGAAAGGCATCGATATGTTCAAGCGTATGAGTGTCCCGCTCCTTGGCCTTGTGGAAAATATGGCCTCGTTCGTGTGTGACGGTTGCGGCAAAGAACATTATCCGTTTGGGAACGGCGGGGCGAAGGCAGAGGCCGAGAAGCAGGAAATACCATTCCTAGGCGAGATCCCACTCGATCTGGCGATTCGGATCGCGTCTGATGGCGGTGTACCGATGGTCGTATCGAAGCCCTCGAGCCCCCAAGCTAAGGCATTTCTAGACATCGCGGACCAAATGATCGGAAGCGAGGTACTAGCGTGATCTATGGGGATGTAATCACCGACCCAACATTCCCGCCGCTCTTGACCGGGGAAAAAGTATCAAAGGACGTGGATCCATTCGTTAAGGCGATCAGTGCCTCTATGATGGGTTGCGACGCGGGGACCATATTCTATGCAGAAGATCAAGAAACAATGCGTGCCGCGATCACGCTCGCACCAGAGACTCCACTCAAAGATAGCGTTTCGGTTGTACACGCCCTGATGCTGTCATTAGCGGACGGTTTGGGCGCTTTAGGTCCACCTGAGTTGGCTATTCATTTCGTTTGGCCGAGCCAGTTTAAAGTGAACGCGGCAAGTTGTGGTGACCTGCGTTTTAAGGCCTCGACAACGGACCCAGACGCCGTGCCCGATTGGCTGGTCGTAGGACTCACGATCCCTTTTGTGAGACCGGAAACAGTCGAGGCAGGATCAGATCCGTCCCAGACATGGCTGCACGAAGAGGGCTGTATTGAGCTGACTGTCCCGCAAATGATTGAGAGCTGGTCACGGCACTCACTGATTTGGCTCAACTCGTTTGAAGACATTGGCTATCTGGCGATTCAAGATCACTGGAGGGCAAAGTGCGATTCGATCGGGTCAGATGTCACCCACCCAGGTATCGGGACCTTTGTTGGGACAGATGGGCAAGGAAGTCTACTTCTAAAATGCAATGGTATGACAAGCATCCATAACCTGATCGAAGAGATGACCCCATGAAACTAGCACGTACAATTCGGCTTGATGAGTCGGATGACAATGTATTCGAGCGACCAGCAGATGCCGGTGAATGGGCCATCAGCGGTGGATTCGAATTTTCAAACTGGGACGAGAGCCAACTTACTGGTAAACCGAGACAAGCATTCTCTAATGGCTGGTTGTCACTTGAATCATTTGGTCGGGCGACGTTCGTCGCCGTTACCTCAATCACCGCCAGCGAGTATGAGATATTGATTCAGCAGCTCGCTCAATGTTTCGTTGATCACTACGGTGCACCGGATATTGATGCTGCTCTGCCGGTCGCGAAAGACGAGCTTGATCACATGCAGGGTATGTGCGAAGACCATGATGACAACACACTTTTGATGGTCAGCCGAACCCTAAGTGAGTCAGGAATTCATGAATCATTTCGATTCAATAACCCACAGAGCGCTTCCCTGGAAGCCTTTGCGGTTCACGGATCGGTCGACTGAGACGGCCTTAGGAACTCTGCGTAAGGTATGTATCGAACCACTGACCCGGGTTCGATCAATTCCTCTTCGAACCCAATCTCTACAAGCCCGTCAGACCAACTGATGCTCGAAATCCGACCAGACCCCTCCGATGGAAAAACTTTAGCTCGGCCTGTCGAATTTAAACGAGCACGCAAGTACTCGGATCGTCCGCGACGCTTATTCTTCTTGAAATCAGCGATCACCTCGTAGCCACTAGGCTCTCTCCACACACCGCCGGCCAACACCTCCATCGCTGGTCTTCCGAAGACCATCGTGCAGACCCAAGCCGCGACAGGATTGCCCGGGAGGCCAATTACAGGCGTCTCATTCCAAATACCAAGCGCCAGTGGACGGCCAGGTTTCAAGGCAATACGCCAGCTAGTTAGCTGACCCTCGGATTTCAAAATCGCAGAAATATGGTCCTCGTCACCGGCAGAGGCACCGCCAGACGTGATGACTAAATCACAAGACTCGGCACCCCGATTGAGGGTACCTCGGACTGCATCACGCGAATCTTCCACCAAGCCTAAGTCAATGGCCTCGAACCCGAGATCACGCACCAGCGATAGGAGCATCAACCGATTTGCGTCATAGATCTGCCAATAATCGGCTGGCTGACCCGGCTTCCTCAGTTCATCCCCGGTCGATAACACACCAACGCGCAGGCGAGAAAACATCTCGACCTCGGCGACACCGGCTGATGCCAATAACGACAGATCGGTCGAGGTCAGTCTTCGACCCGCATTGAATATCGGAGACCCAACGATGACATCCTCCCCGGCCTCACGGGTATTGGACCACTGCTTTAAAGGTCCATTAAACGCAATCCGATCCGGCTCGATGGTACAGTCCTCCTCAAGCACAACCGTATCGACACCGTCCGGTAGAATCGCTCCTGTCAGAATCCTGACCGCTTGGCCCTTCTCAACACGCCCAGCGAAGGGAACACCGGCAGCAGCGCGCCCTTCGCACAACTTCATGATTTGCGGCCCGTCTGGAATCGGGCCAGCAAACCCATAGCCATCAACAGCTGAATTGGATCCCGGAGGATTCGATCTAACGGCCCCCACATCACTCGAAAGAATGCGGTCAAAGGCGTCTTCGACCGGGACCCGATGACCGGAGCTAACCACCACCGATAAGACATCTCGAAGAAGCTTCTTGGCCTCGGCGACCGGAGTCCAGTCGACCCCTGGCGGCAGCGCAAAGCAATCGTTCCGAAGTGGTGGCGGTTGGATTTCAGGCATGTAGATGGTTCCAAATATGATCAGCGATTGATGTTATATCGTTGAGATCAAAGACCGGGATATCAAGACCAAAAAGCTCGCAATCAGAAGCTACTGCGACAATTGACGAGTCGGTCTCTGACAGTAAACTCATCTGGCGTTCTTCTCGATGGACTTCAAGTTTGGGGATCGGTGTTTTCTTAAATCCTTCAACCAAAACCAAATCGCAGGGCGCCATCCGGCTCAATAATTCATCCAATTCAAATTCAGGCTGGTCTCGATACTCATGCATCAAGGCGAACCGCGACCCGCCAGCCAGCATCACTTCCTGTGCCCCGGCCGCTCGATGCCTAAAACTATCAGTCCCAGACCGATCCAAGTCCACGTTGTGGTGCGTATGCTTGACCATCGAGACAGTGAATCCTCGTGCCGTAAACTCGGACACCAATCGCTCTGTCAGTGTCGTTTTCCCGGAATCTTTCCAACCAACCACACCGAACACTGGGACACTCATAACTGACTCCCTTGTTGAGCAATCACCAGCTCATCCGGCGTGTTTACATTAAAAAATGGATCGAGTGAGTCAGGCTTGTGGGTATATTGAATCTCAGACCCCCCAACTGAGTCCGTCCAGATCACAATTTTCCGGACACCGCGTTGCAGTGCGTCACGAAGATTATCCTCTAGTGACACATGCCAAATACCAAACGTTGGGTGGCGCATCCATTTTAACTTCTCATGATCAAAGCTCGATGCGAGAACTACGGGGGCATGACTTTCCATCGCCTCCCCACGGGCCCTAGAAACGAAATCCATAGGGAAAAAGGGTGTATCCCCCGCAACCGATGAAACCCATTCAAAATCATGTTTCCGCGCGTATTCGAGAGCGGCGAGCACCCCGGCCAGTGGACCCAGATATCCAGAAAGCGAGTCGGCTATACATGGCAGCCCAAATGACAAAAAGCGCCCCGGATCACCATTCACATTCAATACAACGGCATCGACCTGCGGCCTTAAACGCTTCAAGACCTCATCAAGGATCGTCTGCTGCCCGAGCTTCAGTAATCCCTTATCAGAGCCCCCCATTCGAGTCGCGAGGCCGCCCGCGAGAACCACACCAAGGGTTCGATCATCCATCGTGAGCACTCTTTCGGCGATGTTTTTTGTCCTCTTCTGGCACTGAGTCGGGGTCCGTATCGTAGACCAAACGTTCTTCGGCGCTCAGGCAAATGAACCGTCGACCACGCATGCGACCAATCAAGGTCAGACCGACTTGCTTGGCAATATCAACACCCCATGCGGTAAATCCAGACCGACTCACCAAGACCGGAATACCCATCAGAGCGGTCTTGATTACCATCTCGGAAGTCAACCGTCCTGTGGTGTACATGATCTTATTTTCAGGCGACACACCCTCTAAGTGCATCCAACCCGAGATCTTATCGACAGCGTTGTGGCGACCGACATCTTCCATATACACTAAAGGCTGATCTTGCTGGCATAGGACCGTACCGTGGATCGCACCGGTTTCAAGATACAAACTCGGTGTGCGATTGATTAAATGACTCAAGCGATAAATCCACGACGTATGCACAGGTGTTGCCGCCAGTCTCACCTGATCCACACCCTCCATCATATCGCCAAATACTGTTCCCACCGCACAGCCTGAGGTCCGCGTCTTTTTACTCAATTTTTCTTCGTAATTCGACTCGCACTCTGTTCTTACTACGACGACTTCCAGTTCTTCATCGTATTCGACTGCTTCAAGTAAGTCGTCCGATTTAAGCATCCCCTGATTCTTCAAAAAGCCGACCGCGAGATATTCGGGATAGTCCC
>MDTB01209907.1_pt1 | contig 10581 bp, 13 predicted proteins | sample 811161 | NCBI WGS metagenome assembly MDTB01 (sample SAMN05326650, study PRJNA326480) | marine metagenome | isolation source: seawater | place: Mediterranean Sea | collected 2009
TAGCGTCAAGTCTTTATGCAAAGAATGTGATTAATTTTCTGGCCAATCTTTGGGATGAAGAAAGCAAATCTCTGAAAACGGATAGCGATGATGAAATCATTACAAGTAGCTTAATTACAAAGCCAGTTAAGGCGGCAAAGCCAGCTCAGGCCTCAACAAAAAAGGCATCAACCAAGAAGGCCTCAACCAAAAAGGAGGGTGATAAAGATGGCAAGTGATGTTCTGCTTTCACAGGCAAAAACAATTTCTAATCAGGCGACAGAATTGCTTGAGACCAGCAAATCTCTGGAAGCGGCGATGATGGATGTGGGCGGCGATGTGGTCGGTCACGGAGCCGTTGAGCCACTCTATTTTGGCCTGACAGTTCTGGTTCTGGCCTGTTTCGTTGGTTATTATGTGGTATGGCGCGTCACGCCTGCCTTGCATTCGCCTTTGATGGGTGTGACCAACGCCATCTCATCGGTGATTATTGTTGGTGCTTTAATTGCCGCTGGCCCGTCTGAGTTTGGTTTTGCTCAGGTCATGGGTTTTATCGGCGTTATTCTCGCATCCATTAATATATTTGGTGGATTTATTGTAACCCAGCGTATGCTGGCTATGTTTAAGCGTAAAGGGAGATAGAGATGGGCGCGTCATTCTCAGCATATCTTTATCTGGTCGCGGCGGTGATGTTTATCATGGCCTTGCGCGGTCTATCATCACCGGAAACCGCACGTGCGGGTAATCTGTATGGGATGGGCGGGATGGCAATTGCCATTTTGACCACGATATCCATGCCTGAAGTCACTAGCTACGGCTTGATCATTGCGGGCATTATTATTGGTGGCGGTATTGGTGCTTTTATTGCCATGCGCATCCAAATGACAGCCTTGCCGCAGCTTGTAGCGGCCTTCCACTCGCTAGTGGGTTTGGCGGCTTGTGCGGTGGCGGCGGCGGCGTTCTATAATCCGACGCCTTATGGCATTGGTGTGCCGGGCAATATCACCATGGGCAGTCTCATCGAAATGTCGCTTGGTCTGGCTATTGGCGCGATTACCTTTACCGGATCAATCATTGCTTTTGGTAAGCTGCAAGGCCTGATTACAGGCAAGCCTGTCACTTTTCCGGGTCAGCATTTGCTCAATGCTATATTAGGTGTTCTGTTGATTGTGCTAGTCGCATGGATGGCAACAACAAATAGCGTCACGGCATTCTGGCTAATCTTTATTGTGGCTTTAGTGGCTGGTATTTTGATCATTATCCCTATCGGCGGTGCTGATATGCCAGTTGTGATTTCTATGCTGAATTCCTATTCAGGATGGGCGGCGGCGGGTATTGGCTTTACGCTGGGTAATCCGCTTTTGATCATTACTGGCTCACTGGTAGGGGCGAGTGGGGCGATCTTGTCTTATATTATGTGTAAAGGCATGAACCGATCTTTCTTTAGCGTTATTCTTGGCGGCTTTGGCGGCGAGACGGCAACAGGAGCTGCTGCTGAACAAGGTGATAAAGTCGTTAAGCAGGGCAGTGCCGATGATGCCAGTTTCATCATGGGCAATGCTTCATCAGTCATTATTGTTCCGGGTTACGGCATGGCTGTGGCACAAGCTCAGCATGCGTTGCGTGAAATGTCTGATATGCTAAAGGCAGAAGGCGTTGATGTTCGCTATGCTATTCACCCTGTTGCTGGGCGGATGCCGGGACATATGAATGTTCTGCTGGCTGAAGCTAATGTCCCTTATGATGAGGTGTTGGAGCTGGATGAAATTAACCGCGATTTTGCGCAGACAGATGTCGCGTTTGTCATTGGCGCTAATGATGTGACTAATCCATTGGCTAAAACCGATCCAACATCAGCGATTTATGGCATGCCTATTCTTGATGTCGAACGCGCCAAGACGGTATTATTCGTTAAGCGTTCGATGGCGTCTGGATATGCTGGCGTTGATAATCCGCTATTTTTTAATGACAACACCATGATGCTGTTTGGTGATGCCAAAAAAGTATGTGAGGAGATTATTCAGGCAATATCAGGTGGTCACTAGACCATCTGTTTAGCCGAATAGAGCTAACTGAAAATACCAAACCACAAAATATAAAGCCACCTTATTAAGGTGGCTTTTATTATTGGAATACAGAAATAAATATTTGGACTAAAAGCCTTCGCGCTCAAGCCGTTTACGCATTAATTTACGAACCCGGCGAGTTGATTCTGCCGTTTCACGCGCCCGTCTTTCAGATGGCTTTTCGTAATTACGGCGGTTTTTCATTTCACGGAACATCCCTTCGCGTTGCATCTTCTTTTTTAGGACGCGCAGAGCTTGATCGACATTATTGTCTCTGACTGTTACGAACACTGTGGCATCATTCCTTTCAGCGAATAATTAACTCAAGATAATTGGCTCAAGATATTGGTGTCATTTTCTGGTGCATCATTATGATTTTATTCAATAGCTAATACACAAGAATGGTGCTTATAGCATATATCATTGTCCATGCAAACCCAAAAGGCATATATTATCCCTTAAATACCGTAATCATAAGGAAAATGATTGCACATCACCAGATCATGCCTATATAACAAAGCAAGGGTGATAATGATGGAAAACGTAGATATACATACAGTAATTCGTGCCATGCTTGTGCATGTCCCGTTTGACGGCTGGACTGACACAGCAATAGAAGCGACAGCCAAAGACCTTGATCTCTCGGCTGCCGATATGGCGCAACTATTCCCACGCGGCGCGATAAGTGCTGTTGAAGCCTTTGTTGGTATTAGTGATCAGGATATGATCAGCCGTTTTGCTGAGCTAGATGACCGCCCAACAGGGGTGACATCAACCATTAAAACGCTCATCTTGATCAGACTAGAAGACGCCGCACCATATCGGGAAGCGGTATCGCGGGCCATGCAGGTGCTGGCAAAACCTCAACATGCGCCAGTCGCCATGCAGACGCTGTATCGCTCCATCGATTGTATGTGGCGGATTGCTGGTGATCGGTCTGTTGACTTCAATTTCTACTCAAAGCGCGTATTGCTGGCTGGGGTGTATAGCGCCACACTAGCCTACTGGCTAGCAAACCCTAATGCTGATCAAGATAAGCTGGATCAGTTTGTCAGCCGCCGCCTGCGTGAGGTCGCGTTCCTGCCTAAAGTCACTGCCCCCGCACGCCAGATTGCCAAGACAGGCATTAAGATGGCTGGGCGAATGATGGGGCGGCTATCGCCGCCATGGGTTCGTTCCTGAGCCAATTCACATTTGCCGATAACATGTCTTAGCAAAGGGTAGTGCTGTGCCTATAAAAATACAACCTGATCTTCCCGCCCGTGAAGTGCTGGAAAGTGAAAATGTAGATTTGATCATAAGTGATCGTGCTGTGATACAGGATATCAGGCCGATTAAATTGCTTTTCCTTAATCTGATGCCAAAGAAAGAGGAAACGGAGATCCAATTTGCTCGCCTGCTCGGCAATAGCCCTCTGCAAATTGAGCTAACCCTGATGACAACAGCCAGTTATAAGCCGAGAAATACGGAACCCGGCTATTTGCGCCGATTTTATCGCTCATTGGATGATGTCAAAGATGATTATTTCGATGGCATTATTGTCACTGGCGCGCCTATTGAAACGCTGGAATTTGAAGACGTGAACTACTGGCAAGAACTGGTGACAATTATGGAATGGTCACGCCACCACTGTTTCCGGCGGTTAGGAATATGCTGGGGTGGTCAAGCGATGCTCTATCATTTCCATAATATTCAGAAGCATATGATAGGCCATAAACAGTTTGGTGTGTTTGATCATAAGCTAACCGAAAACAAATCACGGCTGATGAAAGGATTTACCGATAAGTTCCCGATGCCAGTATCGCGCTATACCGAAAACAGGTCAGAAGAAATTAACAAACATCCCGACCTTGAAGTGCTAGCGGAAAGCCCTGATGCCGGTCCCGGTATTGTTCGTCATCAAGCCACAGGTGATTTATTTGTGCTGAACCATCTGGAATATGATGCTGATACTTTGGCGACAGAATATACCCGTGATCAAAAAGCAGGGTTAGAGACGCCTGTGCCATTAAATTATTTTCCAGATAATAATCCTGCGCATGCGCCAATTAATTGCTGGCGGCCATTTGCCTTTTTATTCATCACAAACTGGATTCATGATCTCTATCAGGCGACGCCATTTGATCTGACCACCTTGGATCAGCCGAAGTCTTAACAGGAGCCTTAATCAATCTGCTCATTAAGATGCGCCATCTTGCGCCCTGTCCGAGCCTCGGCTTTGCCATAGCGGTGAATATGCACCCCGGGACGCGCAAATGCAGCATCTAGCTCTGGCATATCCTGGCCAAGGATATTGGTCATCCGCCATCTATTATAAGCCGCTGTTGACCCTAGCGGTAAGCCCGCAGCTATTCTGACAAGTTGCGAAAACTGGCTTGTCTCTGCGCCCTCAATAGTCCAGTGAAAGGAATTATGAGGACGTGGCGCAATCTCATTAAACAGCAATTGGCCCGATGTGGTGATAAACATCTCCACCGCTAGAACACCAGTCAAATCAAGCTCCTCGGCAATCGCTTTGACAGCAGCTATGCCTTGACGCTCACATTCTGGCGGCAAAATATCGGCAGGTGCAGGGGCTTCGCTGATATGCAGAATCCCGCCCCGATGCTGATTAATGCTGGCTGGCCATGTTGTCATCTGGCCATGCTGATCACGCGCGACCAGAAAACTGGCCTCGGCGGTAAAATCAACCAGCTCTTCCAAGATCAGATCATCTGACCCCATCTGGGCAAAGCTATCATCAGCCAGATTATCCGCAGTCAGCCGCATCTGGCCTTTGCCATCATATCCCATGCGGCAGGTTTTCAGGATAGCCGCATCAAAATCTGTCATGGCGTGGGTGAGGTCAGCTTGATTGTTGATAGCGATATAGCGCGGCGTTGCAATACCAATGGATTGCGCCATATTTTTCTCACTAAGCCGATGTTGTGCAATCCCTAATGCCTTGCTCCCCGGACAGACAGGGACATGTTCTGCCAAGATATCCATCGCGGTTACAGGAACATTTTCAAACTCACATACGACGGCTGATACAGACTTGGCAAAGCCAGCCAATGCCTCAGTATCATGGTAATCCGCCCGTGTCGACAGACTGGCAATATCGGTGGCTGGAGCATCACCTGACGGCGCAAAGACGTGACAGCGATAGCCAAGCGCCGATGCCGCTTCAATCGTCATGCGGCCTAATTGACCGCCGCCAAGGACACCAATCATTTTCGTTTCAGGGACTATTTCAGGGACTGTTTCAGGGCGAGCGTCTATCGGCATGATCATTGACCTTATGCGTTATCATCATCAACAGGTTCGATAGCAATAGCATCGGTTTGGCTTTGCCGCCAAGCGTTCAGCCGGCTGGCCAGATCAGTATCGCTGAGGGCGAGGATAGAGGCCGCCATCAATCCGGCATTAGTCGCCCCGGCATGGCCAATGGCAAAGCTGGCGACCGGAACACCAGCAGGCATCTGAACAATAGATAGCAAGGAGTCCATGCCGTTAAGCGCATTGCTCTCAACCGGAACACCCAGGACTGGCAGAGTTGTGTGCGCGGCCAGCATACCGGGTAAATGCGCCGCTCCGCCAGCCCCTGCAATGATCACCTTGATGCCGCTTTCATGCGCGTGATCCGTATATGTTTTTAGCCGTCCAGGGGTACGATGAGCCGATACAATCCGCTTTTCATAGGAAAGATTGAGATGATCCAATATATCGGCTGCATGACGCATGCACGACCAGTCAGACTGGCTCCCCATACAAATCCCAATCTGTGGCGGGTTGGTCATCATGCTAATCTCCTCATCTGATGCCATGCATATTGATATCAAGCAATAATATCAAGCAATAATATCTGGCAATAGTTTTTGGTTTATGATGCGAATTTCATCTTTAATGCCTAATTTGCGCTTTTTCAGGCGTTGCAGTTTTAAGGCGTCACCAATAGGCGCTTCCGCCAGCTCTGATATCACTTCATCCAAATCACGATGTTCAAGGGTAAGCTGTTCCAGTCTTTTCAGCAGCTGGTGGTTTGTATCATCAACATCGGAATTATCTTTGCTCATCTCGCATGACCAGCCTTTGCTTCGTGATTAAGATGAAATCAACCTTAAATGTTTAGGGAAATGTTTAGGGAAGCTCAGAGATATTTTGCACCTGATCAGAAGGCGACTTGACGCTGTCTCCCGTTTTTTCAATAGCTTTATCAAGCGCATCTTGCGTGCAAAGCCCTAGCATAACAGGATGCTTTGCCGAAATATTAGCAATATTCCAGTGCGAGCGATCCCTTATCTTTGTGATCGTATCGCGCGTCGTGCCAACAAGTTTAGAAATAACACTATCTTTCATGCTGGGGTGATGCTTAACCAGCCAGGCGATGCCATCTGGCTTATCGCCGCGCTTTGCCAGCGGGATGTAAGTTGGCCCTTTGGTGCGGTTTGTTGGCTCTGGCAAGGTTGTTGTTGATCGAACCAGTCTGGCGTCGCTATCAGCTTCGCATCGGGTAATTTCGTCTTGCGATAATTGCTTGTTATGGACAGGATCATAGCCGCGAATGCCGCCGCCAACATCACCATCGGCAATGGCTTGCACCTCAAGATCGTGAAGCGCACAAAAATCGGCAATCTGGGCAAAGGTCAGCGCCGTGTTATCAATTAACCATACTGCGGTAGCCTTAGGCATTAGCAAATCAGTCATTTTGCCTCCAGAAAGTGCAATAGGGCTTGGCGATGGGATATAGAAATCAGCATCAAACTTAACAGCAAAGAGCGACACCTGGAACCCAGAATCAAAAAACCCAATATTTATTAAGATGATCATGACAGTTGTCATAATGATCAGATAATATTATCTACGCGCAAATAGCCTTAAAATCAAGCCTATGTGGTGCTTTCGTCGGCTGTTATGGGAATAATTTGTTGGCTTTCAACGATGAGCGGTTGGCCAGAGCTCAGCGCATCAATGCGAATGTTAGCAAGCCCAATCCAGCCGTCGCCATCTTTGGTACAGCCCAGCACCTCACCGACCAGCCTATCATCGGCACGGATATCTGCTGGATATGTGATCGCCGCCAGCGCCGCAAACGCCGTATATCGTCGTTTTAAGAGCCCCCGATAGCGAGTTCTTGCGGTGACTTCCTGGCCAATAAAGCAGCCTTTATCAAAGCTGACAGCCCCATGCTTATCAAGACCGGCTTCGAGCGGTAAGGCCTTTTCAGACGGCAATTCAGCCTGTCCTTCGGGGATGACATGGCGGTAACGATAGGCACGATATGCCGAATGATCGGCCTCACCTTCATGATCATTATCCGCATGGCCTGCCGTATAATATCGGCAGATAGAATGATCGGCAAAGCGCAGGTCTTTATAACCCTTATCTTTGGCCTCGCCTGTATTAAGCGCAACGTGGATATGCTCATCAGTTGCGGTAAAATCAACCGCACGGCGCAAACGGTATAGCCGCAGTTTCTTTAGCAAATCGTCACGCCGATCAAGATCACATTCCAGCCTGAAGCCATGCCTGTCATGAGTGATAAGGCTGATCAGCAGATCAAAAAGGATGCGGCCTTGCGGGGTCAGAAGCGCGGCGGAGGCAACAGTTTCAGGGGCAAGTGTGGTGATATCAAGGGTCAGCAAATCATTGAGAAATGCCTCAGCTTCATCACCAGTTACGGCGAGACAGCCCCTGCCTTTAATCTGACCCGTTAACGACGCTCTCATTTGGGCAAGAGAGTGCTGTTGATTAGTAGTTTCGCTTTTTGTCATCATCATCGTTACTATGGCGGTTTTATCATTTGTCTTCAAGTGGTGGGGTTTGCTCGCCCTCATGCTTGCCTATAGTCTTGCCCGCAAGGCAACCAAAATACCCTAAAGCACCGGCCATGATTGGCACCGCGCCCATCACCAATAATAGCGCATTTAAGGGTAAGCCCGCATCAATCATAAGTCCGATCCCTGCGGGTGAAAGTGCTGAGGCAAATACCATGAGCGCATGCATGACGGCCTTAATGCCCCCTAAATGCCGTGTCCCATAAAGTTCTGCCCATATTGGTGTTACCACGGGATAGACACCGCCTTGGATGAACCCAAAACAGCCAAAATAAACCCAGACCATAAAGGGGGAGTTAATCTGACCAAGCAAAAATACAGGTATCGCCAGCAAGGTGACAATAACCGGAGCAATAACCGTTGCCGAAAAGCGATCAACCATGACGCCGCCGATGAGCGCCCCGCAGATGCTCAATGCCGCATAAATGGAATACCCGCTTGCCCATAATGGTAAGGGAACTTGCATAAGATCAGCAAAATAAATCTGGTGAAAAAATAATCCTGTTGACGTGAAGCTTGGGGCAATGACTAACCCTGCCAGTAACAGAAAGCGCCATTGAAAAATCACTTGCCGTGTTGTCCAATGCTGCCCGTCACGGCCTGCCCTAACGCCGTCAACACCAGCGCCGTCCTGACCATCTTTACGGCCAGAAAACATCACCGTAGCCGGGATCATGATGACCAATATCAAGATTGTGGTAATTTGCCAGATTTGCCGCCAATCCATGACCGCCAACAGCAGCAAGGCAAAGGCAGGCATCAATACTTCGGATAAAGGATGGCCTTGAGTCGCAATAGCAACCGCACGCCCACGTTCGGCTACATAGCGGCGGCTCATCGCGGTGGCATAGAGATGGCTCATCATGCCTTGCCCGGTAAGCCGCAGAAAATAAATGCCAAATCCGAGCATCACAGCAGAGGAGATAAGGGAGAAAAAGCTGGTCGCAAAGGCAAGCCCGATAATCACTACCAAGGCAATTGTCCGAAGCCGGATGATATCAACCAAGCGGCCGAGAAAGATGATAGTGACGGCGCTGCTTAGCGTGCCAGCGGCGTAGATAAGACCAAAATCACCATGGCTAAGATTTAGCTCAGATCGAATTTCAGCCGAAAACAGAGAAATGAAAAACGTCTGTCCAGGGGAAGAAAAAAAAGCCAGCAATAATCCAAATAACAAAAATCGCCATTGTGAGGTGATGAAGGCAATATTATCGCGGATATTAAATGCTGACATGGAAAGTCCAGTTAAATGGGAAAAACAAATATTTTCCGCATCACCAAGCCTATGGAAGCCATAGACAGAGTGTCAAGAGTATTCAAAAAAATATCCCCTAAAAAGGGGATATTTAATAAGATGATTATATTGCCTTATTAGGCGTCAGATGGGGCGCTTTTTGGTGCTGCCAACAGCGCTAGAACGCCGCCAATAAGTCCAAGAATAACACCAACTATTGAAGCAAAACCCGCCATCAAAAAGCTAATGACAACAGCAACAATCATGATGATACCAGCTAATTTTGCGCTTTTCATAGCAAGTGCCATAATACCACCAGCAAGCATGGCTATCGATACAAGAAGCCAAACCAGCATATAGCTTGTTACCGCTGAGGTAAGCTCAGCCGCATCAGCAGCAAGGGCAGTATCAGCAGCAGTTCCTGAAGCCTCTAGCATCGCCTGTCCTGCACCACCAATTACGGCGGCGGCGGCATAAGCAAAATACGCAAAAATGGCGTTAAGAGCGCCACCAATAATTCCTAATACTCCACCAGCAACTTTCATAATCTTCTCCTAATAAATAAAAAAGTTAATTTCTCATACCATAATTTGTGCTTTAGGCATAATTTTTTAATTACGCTGGCCCCAATAAGAATTAAAGTAAGAGTTAAAATTAGCGTTAAAGTTAGAGTAGGACTAACGTTTAGCCATTAAATGGGATCACCACCAAACCGATTATTTGAGCTAACACCTGGCGTCGCAAACCAAACAATCATCCAGACAAGCGTCCCGATAAATATTCCAATTGATAAAGCTATGAGAATATAAGCCCCGCCAAAAGATGAACCCATGCCGTTCATATCGCCTGATATGGCAAGCATGGCAGAAACAAAGATATTGATCATGGCGCCAGTAAATAAAATAGATGAGGTCATCATCAATCCATAAAAGGCAGCTAGCCACCATCCTGTTCGGTTAATATCATGAAGCCGCCTGACCGAAACCGAAAGATTGGGGATAAAAGTTGCCAGTGAAAAGATAATATAGACATAGTCGATAGAGCCATAGCCAAGAGCGGTTTCATCATAATAGGGGTCCATCATGTCGTCAAAGGATGGCATGGCGGCAATCGAATAAGCAAAGTAAAGAATGCCAATACCAAAAAGCATTAAGCTATACCACCAATACTCGCTTCGGCTTGAGCGCCCCTTGAAGTCAAAATACCTGAAAAAAGGAAGTATAGCATAATTGATAGCGTTCATTTTGATGCCTGCCGATTAGTCATAGTTGTCATATTTAGATATATAAAGCATTTAAGGGATTTAGAAAGACCGCTCATCAGTTTCATGGAAAAATGGTTTCTTTACATGCTGTCTTTGTCGAATGATGGTATTATTTAATTATGAATGTGTAATATAGAGGAATGTTATATGACGCGCCACACCCGTATCCGTCTAAAGATGATGACCATATTTGTTATGCTGTTCTGGCTGAGCGCACAACAA